>Ga0102962_1001055_pt1 | contig 11329 bp, 13 predicted proteins | sample SalPonF2_C_D2_MG_FD_84519 | JGI IMG/M metagenome (GOLD analysis project Ga0102962, IMG submission 84519) | Salt pond soil microbial communities from South San Francisco under conditions of wetland restoration - Salt Pond MetaG SF2_C_D2_MG ...
ACATAATACATAATACATAATACATAATACATAATACATAATACATAATACATAATACATAATACATAATATTGACACGTACACGCATACACATTATAATAGGGAGGAGGGTTTCAAACGTCATTGGTTCAAGTAATCAAACATCGTCGATTCAAAAATCGACTTCCAAAATTTTCGGAGAATTGATTGTGGCAATCAAGCGACATAATCAAAAAGGCGGAATACCATATTCAGGCGGCGATGGTAGAGGAAAGCCATTTAGCCGTAGCAATTTTCTTTGGAAACCAAACCAAAAAGTGATGTTCGGTTCTAGTCAATCCTTAGATGTGCTTTCAGGACAAGACTTAAAAGACGAAGCTCAATGCCCACAAAAATGGCCCAACAATGGTTATCCATTGCGTGTACCTCGCTGTGTTATTTTTTCATTTTTCCCACAATGGACCCTGTTATGGCAACATGGGACATTTACAACTGAGCATTTCTTTCCAGGTGCATTTGAAGAAGGCGTCACGCCATATTATCTTTGTCATTTTTTCAACGGAACAGGCGATGATGTTAATGTACATGCCTACTACACATTAGGTCACATAACATCGCCCTGGTATCAAACACTCATGAAAATGAAAGACATTTTTAGGGAAGCAAAAGCTATCTTAGAAAATCGTAAAGATCCGATTTACGCAATCATACCGTCTTGGGTGCCTGAAGATGGCATCTATATGTATGAAAACACCAATGGTCTTGGGTATTTAGAAGAAAATCCAGCAAGACGTGATGTTGATTTTGCAACCACAACACCTTGCTATCTAAGTGGACATACCACCTTCAAAACATATTCACCAAACACAGATGATGATCGCAACAACGTAAGCCCTGACATGCAAGGCTTGGCCGCTTTATTTGGAAACACGATGTTCCCTACCTTCGGCACTAATGTCCTTCATATGTATATGGGGCATCCAAATATACGTTTCCAGCCCGGAAAATGGTTCACAGGATGGGAGGCATGGCCTTATGCTCCAGAAGGTAACTGGATAGCTGGTTTGTTTGGTGGTAACACATATTTACATCCAGTTCAAAGTATTGGTACACCTGGCTACCGTGCAAATCCATTGCCAAATTTTCATTACCCTTGGGGTTATCCAAGTGTACAAGGTGTTTACGACTATTATAAAGGTGAGTATGAAGCATCAGCAAACTCATATAAAAATGCTTGGCCACATTTTCGAAACCTACATACACATATATTCTCGATGCCAAATGCCGGTATCGATGTATCATTAGTGATGGGAGGTAACGACACTCTCTATTGTGATGATGTTCGCCATTTTGGTGGCCAATCATATGCTGACTATTGTCAAGGATACGCTAGCGGTGATCCAGCTTCCTACTGTATCGCTAATCGTAAAGACCTCTATGATCTTCTAGCTGTTGCAGAATTGATGGTAGCCATCGGATCTACACAAGAAGATTATGCTGTCGCGAACGCCATCTTTACAAAAATGGCTGGATGGTATTCTGACTACTATAATGGCCTTGAACCTGGATCTGAAGAAGTGTTCAAGATGATAATCGAAGACTACAGCCTGGCAGATTATAACGTACAGCATGCCGGTGAAGGATCAATGTTCTTTTCTGCACAAGACTTAGCATCTTATGTTATTGATCATTTCAACAAATATCCGAGTTGACACGATATGTGGTCAAAACTCGTGCACGATTCTAGACAAGTACACACTTTGAGGCTATAATATAATAGAGGATACCTTACCACCAAGTTTGCCCACATATCGTGTAATCATGGACACTAAATTTCAATTGCTTGTACAATCAATTCAAGGCGACGACATTAACCCTAACGAAATGGTTGTACAATCAGCTCTGGAAATGTTGACATACATTCGTGAAAATTATTCGGAGGAACTTGGTAAGCCTCGCGGGATTATTGACCGCATCTTGCATCCTGATCCTCCGAAAGAAAAGATCGTCGAGTATCTTGGCGTTCTTCATGGAGAAATGACGTTAGGAACAAAAGCCGGAATGGCAATACCATACCGGCTTTTGTTCCGATGGCTGCTCCGATTCCTTCTTCTTATTGTATAAAATGAAATGAAAAATTTTATTGTTGGGTTGTCGGTAATCATTGCCGTGACCTTGAGCGGTTTTGCCTATTACAACACTGTACGACCTAACCCGATTGAACCAGGACCACCCCAGATTGTTGCACCTAAATCGGTGAACGTCGGGGATCTTGTCGTTCTATCATTGATACAGAAAAAGCTGCCCGCTAACATATCTAATGTTGACTATAACTGGGTTGTTTCGCCATCCCAAACATTCCTTGAATGGCCAGATGGCACTAAGTATGCTTTCTGTCCAAAGCAAGGAATCCCACAATATGAAGCAACACTCATAACTACATATTTAATCGGTAGCAAAATTGAAACAACGAAAACTGATTGTACAATCAAAATTGGCTCAAGCCCAACGCCAACGCCAACGCCAACGCCAACGCCAACGCCAACGCCAACGCCAGATATCCCTGATGGTAAATATGGATTGGCAAAATTTGTCTACAGCACATTGGAAGCCCATAAGGCAGACAAAACACAAGCAAAGGCAGTTGCTGGTGTCTACCAATCTGTTCTCTCAAGGAATGCTGGTGCTAAATTCTCATCACCTCGCGAAATGATGGCTGCAACTATTTCAGCAATGCACACAGCGTTAGGTTCAAATCTTGATACTTGGAAACCTATCCTTGACGCTTTTGCTGCAAAAGCAACAGAATTGAAAGTGGGAGCAAGCCTAGGAGAAATGGTCCAGGCTTGGGGTGAAATTGCACAAGGCTTAACAATCTACTCAAAACAATGAACGAACTATGTGGCTGGATATCTAATCCAGAAGAAAGGGATAGGATTGCTGCAAAGCAACCTTTCCCTATTTTTGGTGAAGCTGCTCCACATCTAAAAGACACTGGCAAAGGTAAGGATGTGTTTCTTTGGGAACGCGAAATTACTTTGCTCGGTGATTACCGAATGCCTAATAAACAGGAAATTGGTGATTGTGTGAGCATGGGAACTGGCCAAGGGGCTGAGGACCTCGAAATTGGTGATCTTGTTGATCGAGGCTACAAAAACGATCCTGAGACTTTTAAGAAAGTTTGTACAGAAGCCATTTATGGCGGTGGGCGTGTCGAAATTGCTCACCAAGGTGGTATGGGCGATGGCATGATTGTCGCCTGGGCAATTGATTGGGGCAAACAATATGGACTAATTGCCCGCGGCACTTATGGCTCAATTGATTGTACAACCTATTCTGGTAATCGAGCCAAACAATGGGGCAACAGTGGTTGCCCACAAGAACTTATTCCTACCGCCAAAAAATACCCAATTGTTACTTGCTCACTTGTTCAAGGTTCAAATAAATATGAACAAGCACGTGATGCCATTGCTAACAAATGCATTGTTGTTACTGGCAGCAATCAACTATTTTCACAAAAGCGTGCTGCAAACGGCTTTATCACTCCAGCAGGCAACGGTGGACACTGTACACGTTACAATGCTGTAACAGACAATAATGTTCGACCCGGTATTTGGTATGGTAATTCTTGGGGACCGAATTACCATGTTGGCCTTGATACTGTGACACTTCCTCACGGTGTTCAGGTACGCATCCCTAAAGGCGGCGGATTCATCGACGCAGACGAATTCGATCGTATGCACGCTGGCAGCGGGAATGAAGTGTGGATTATCACCAAAACAACAGCCTATATTATCAATCCTGCTCCAGTGCATGAGATCCATTTCTATTGAGGGTGACATGCTCGTTATCAAGAGGAAAGAAGGGCAATGGGTTGAGATTAGACATCACTCTGGTGATGTTATCTTAATTCGCGTGTATGATATTCAAAGTAACCCACGGAGAACAAACCTTGCCTTTGATGATGAGCCAAGGAACTTTGAAATTCGTAGAAAGGAGAAAAAGTCATCCCAATAGAAAATAAATTCCAACGCATCGAATATGAGGAAGACCCTGAACGATGCCAAGGAATGGGGCATCATGGTCAATGCCCCTACAAACGCATCAAAGGCTCAGATTACTGTGTCCGTCACGGTGGGCACAAACAAGTAATCAAGAATGAAGAAGAAAGTAAGCGACAATACAATGTCGCAAAATGGCGAGCCAGAATTGACCACTTCTCAGAGCATCAAGGAGTAAAGACGCTCAGAGAAGAAATTGGAATCGCACGCCTAATGCTCGAAGCATTATTGCAGACGTGCAAAGACGAGATGGATCTTGTCCTCTATTCACAAAAGATCAGTGAGTTAGTTGGGCGAATCGAAAAGCTAGTTGTTAGCTGTAGTAGACTTGAGAGTAGCATGGGAATGTTACTCGATAAGGCTCAAGCTATGCAAATGGCTGGTCGAATTATTAACGTCATTTCAGAACACGTTCAAGACCCTGAAGCCCTTAACTCCATTGCAGACGCAATTACTAATGAATTTAGTGATAGTAGCAATACTTAATTGGTTGCTACAATCAAATCTCATTTACAAGGGCGAACATGAATCCGAAAATTCTCAGCTTTCTTGAGCATACTGTCCTTGTCGGTATTGGTGCGGCTTTGACCTACGCTGTTCAAGCTGCCGCTAATATTGATTTTGGTGTGATTACTCCAATTATCATGGCTGGGCTCACTGCTTTGTCCTCAATGGTCAATCAGATTTTGAAGCCACCTTCGAAGTAACCAAAAAAGGGTCGGGATATGAGTGAACTTAAAAATCAGTTTGCTGAACGCATTATTTCTGGGTTGCGTCGCAAAACTCTAACTTCATGTTCACGCTGGGCAACAGCCTACCGTGTCATGGGCCAACCATATCCCGGCCCTTGGTCTTTTCGACATCACCCTTGGCTGTTATCGATGCACGATTCAGAAGCCGAAATGAATGTCGGCCAAAAATCTGCTCAGATGGGATATACTGAAACTGTTCTCAATGTTACATTTTACTTTATTGATGTGAAAGCTGTTGATTGTCTCTATGTCTTACCGGCTAAAACACCTGATGCTTCTGATTTTTCAGCTTCACGATTTGATGCTTCATTGGAACTTAGCCCTCATCTCCAGCGATTATTTTCTGATGTTAAAAACGTTGGCCATAAAAGAGCAGGAAATACTAACCTCTATATTCGTGGTAGTCGGTCGAAATCGGGCTTGAAATCTGTTCCTGTTGGCTTAATTGTCCTTGATGAACTTGACGAAATGACGCAAGAAAACATACCTCTTGCGTTAGAAAGAGCATCAGGCCAGGTTGAAAAACTCATTTGGATGATTTCAACTGCCACACTCGAAGGGCATGGTATTAACTACCATTTTGAGCGTAGTAGCAAAAATCATTTCTTTTTTAATTGCCCAGCATGTAGCCGAATGACAGAACTAACATTCCCAGATTCCTTAGTTATAACTGCGGACGATCTTGATGATCCTGAAATTAAGAATTCACACTTAATTTGCAAAGAATGCAAAGCCGTACTTGATCACAAAACAAAGCCTAATTGGTTAGCTGACGGTAAGTGGGTCGAGGAAAAATCAGCCAGAGATATAAAAGGCTGGTATATAAATCAATTGTACTCCCCAACTGTAACGCCAGCCGATTTAGGGAGAGCGTACATACGCGGTTTGACAGATCGATCCTCTGAGCAAGAATTTTATAATTCTAAGCTCGGACTTCCTCACCGCGTAGATGGATCAAGTGTTACCGATGCCGATATCGAGGAATGTAAAGGCAACTATAAAATTGTGACTGAGCCTGTTGATGGGCTTATTACAATGGGTGTTGATGTTGGCGTCTACCTACACTATGAAATCGATCAATGGTTTCTACCGCCACCAAATATTGGTACAGTTGATCTTGCAGCCTCAGCAAAAACACGCGTCATCAAGCATGGGAAGGTGCGAGATTTTGAAGAATTAGACCGTTTAATGCGGCATTTTCTCGTCAATTTCTGTGTAATTGATGCCCAACCAGAGCGGAGAAAAGCACTTGAATTTGCCAACCGATTCTATGGCCATGTAAGAACGTGCTTTTACCCAAATGGAATCAATGGAAAAACGATTCATGTCAATGAGCAAGAAAATTCAGTAAGCGTTGACAGAACAAGCTGGCTTGATTTGTCACTTGGACGTTTTATGGAACCACGTTCCATTGCACTACCCTTCGATGTTGATTACGAATATCGGAGCCATATTAAGGCTCTGGTTCGTGTTTATGATAAAGACAAAGAAGGAAACCAAGTTGGCCGGTATAAAAAGGCTGAAAGCGCCGCTGACCACTATGCACATGCAAGGAATTATGCAGAAATCGCTCTGCAACTTGCTGTCCAGCTTAACACCAGCTACGACATTTCAGGTGTACTATGAGTATTGATTATCGCAATCAAAAATGCGGTAGTTGTTTTCACTTCAATCGAGACAAATCCGGAACAATTAAAGGCTATTGTCGGGAGAGTCCACCCAAAAGCGATCGATCGGCAATTACTGAAACAATCGGATTACCTTATCCGGTTGTTGCAATCACAACTCCGGCTTGTTCAAAATTCAAGGAAAACACTGATGTTTGAATCATTTATTGCCTTTTTTGAAGCTCTTTCCAGAAACTACAAACCAGTAGATTTACCTGAAAATGCTCCAACTGAGGAGGCACTATTAAGATTGCATAATGCTCAGCGTAATCCAAAATATCCTTTGAAACTTAATCCTGAACTTTCAAAGGCAGCACAGGACCACGCTGAAAATATGCACAAAATTCGACATATCAATCATGCTAATTTTGTTCAACGTGTCCATGCTGTTGACTATCAATTTCGAAGAATTGGTGAAAATGTCGCAGCAGGACAAAAAACACCACATGAGGTTATGCAGTCCTGGATGAACAGTTACTACCATCGAAAGAACATTCTTAATCGCTCTTTCGTTGATCTTGGAGTAGGACGGTATGGTGATTATTGGTGCACCATTTTTGGCCAACCAATGATTATCAATTCATCGATTGTACAATCATAAAGGTCAACGCGGCGATGGCAAAAGAAAAAGATGCACCGACAATCAATGATTTGAAGCACCCTATTTATCTTGCTTCAATCACAAACTGGCTTAAATATCGTTTGTGTTATGACAGTGGCTTTGAATTTCGTCATAAATACCTCAAACGATTTAGTAAGCGTGAAGATGATCTTGAATTTCAAGAACGACGCGACATCTCATATGTTCCGTCGTTTGCGAAAGGTGCAATCAATGAAATCAAGAATAGCATCTTCCAACGCATTACTGATGTAACACGATCAGGTGGCAGCAAACTATATCAAGATGCTGTTGCTGGTGTTGGTAAAGGTGTTGATCTTCGTGGTAGCACGATGAATGCCTTTATTGGCCGTAATGTGCTACCGGAATTGCTTACAATGGGGCGTGTAGGGGTCTACGTTGATGCCCCACAAATTGAAGATAAAACAGAAGCAGGAACAAAGGGTTTTACACCTTATTTTTACTACTATCCAACTGAAAGTATTGTAGGTTGGAAAGAAGACCCTGACGACCCAAATGCTTTTCAAGCATTGCTACTTCAAGACGCCTTTTACCAGTATGATCAAAACTGGCGTCTACCAATTGCGAACATAAATAGGTATCGTTATCTTTGGATTGATGAAGATGACGGATTTGTTCATGTTAAGTTCTACGATCAAGATCTAAACGGTATTGATTATTTTGGACAAAATAGTGAAGACAATGAATACGTATTACCTATCAATGATATCCCTTTTGCAGTTTTCGAGCTAACAGACTCATTGTTAAAGGATGCAGCAGACTATCAAATCGCTATGATGAATGTAACATCGAGCGATCTTTATTACATCCTAAAGGCTAACTATCCATTTTATGTCGAGCAATTTGATGCCAGAACACAATCTGATTACTTGAAAAAGCCAGGCAACACTGTAACAACAAACCAAACTGTTTATAACCCGATCTCAAACACTACACTTGTTAATCAAGAACGTGTTCAAGAAATCCGTGTCGGCACTTCATCTGGTCGCCGATACCCGATAGGCACTGAACGCCCTGGATTCATTCATCCTTCATCTGAACCTATTTCTGCTTCAATGGCGAAACAGCAACAGATGAAGGAAGAGATTCGTGAAATAATCAATCTTTCGCTTACTGCTGTTCAATCAAAACAAGCAGCACCAGAAAGTCGAAAGATCGATAATCAAGGCTTAGAGGCTGGTCTCAGCTATATTGGCCTTGAACTTGAACACGGTGAAAGAAAACTTGCTCGATTTTGGGCTATGTATGAGGGCTCAGAATCGGTTGCTACAATCAATTACCCTCAAGACTATTCACTCATTACTGATGACGATAGAAAGGCTGAAGCTGATAAGCTCGAAGCACTTCTACCAAAAATCCCATCTATCACTGGTCAAAAAGAAATTGTCAAGCGTATTGTCTATCTCATTGTTGGTAATCATCTTTCAAGTGAGAAACTTGAAGATATTTATGAAGAAATTGATAAAGCCAAGGTTATTGTTATTGATCCAAATGTGATTAAAACTGACCTTGAACAAGGGCTCGTTAGCCTTGATACTGCTAGCCGGGCACGTGGCTATCGCCCTGGTGAAGTTGATCAGGCTAAGGAAGATCATGCGGAACGGTTGAAGAGAATCGCTATCTCACAAACACCTGATATGGGTGCTGCAAGAGGTGTACCAGACTTAGGGGCAGATTCAACGGCTGGCTCGAAAGAAAAAGCGGCGTCGCGTGATACTACACAAGATGGTGTGGTTACTGACAAAACCCGAGGGGTTGGTCAGAATAACGAGTGAGGCCAAAAATGATTGTAACAATCTTTTTCGACTCCAAGAGTCGAGCAAGAAGCTTTGAGTATGGCATACAATCTGCTATGCCAATTGATTGTGCAATCAAAACGTGCTTTGACACTGACAAGAATAAAGGGCTCTTAACACTTGTAGTGCATTACTCTTATGCTATACATTTTATAGAGCCTAATTTCTTAACTTACAATAATCACCAAATACCTGTGAATGAGTTACAGGTAACAAGAGCAAGGAAACATTTAATGGATACTGTTATCCGACCAAAAGGCCAGTTTGTCGCAGAAATTTGGCGAAAAGGCAAACTGATCAGTAAGACGCCAATCAATATCAATGGTGTCTCGAATGAAGGATTCAACTTAATGTTGAATTCGACATTTCGATCAGATCAGATTACGCCAATTGGGTCAACATCCTGGTATATCGGTTTGATCAGTAATTCTGGTTATTCTGCACTCGCTGCCGCAGATACCATGTCTAGTCACTCTGGCTGGTCAGAAGAGTATTCACATTATAGTCAAACAAATCGACCGGCCTGGTCAATGGGTGCTGCTTCCAATAAGCAAATCACTAACAGCACAACTGTTGACTTCAGCATTACCAGCGATAGTACCATTGTCAAAGGTATTTTTGTTGCGTCAGACAATACTAAGGGAGGCACAAGCGGTACGCTTTGGGCAACTGGCCTATTTAGTGCTGACCAAACACTCTACAACGGTGACACTCTAAAGATCACCTACACTGTTTCCCTTTCATAAGGAAACAAAAATGGCACTAATTTTTCTTGATGGATTTGATCATTACGATCCTTCAACAGACATATTAAGTAAATGGTCAAGCAAAAGTAACAATAGCAGTAATGTTGGAGTTACATATACATCGTCTTCTAGTCCAGCAGCAACAGGCAATTCACTTAAATTAGTTACTTATGCAAACCATGATTATTGGGCTGATCTTAAAAAGAACTTAAGTACGAATTACACAGCATTAGTTGTTGGTGTTGCTATTTACTTTAGCCCCAATGATACGACCGCAAGTAGCTCAATGTATACTGGCTCAGCTTGCATAATCTCATTTTCAAACGGTTCAACTGCAAAATTCACTGTCTGGCTTGATGGTGCTGGGAACGCATATTTTAGGACAGGAAACTGGACAGCAACAATATCATTAACACAAAGTGGTGTATTTTCAAATAACGGTTTCCATTATGTTGAAGTAAAAGTAAAAGATACAGGTACACCAACAGCAACAGATGTTGTTTTATATGTTGACGGTACTGCTGTAGCCAATTTACCAGCAAGTAGTAACCCTACGTGTGCTGGTACAACTGGTGCTGGCTTCAATGTTGTACAGCTTGCAGTTGTAAATGGTATTGCTTATTATGATGATTTATATATCCTTGATACTTCAGGTACAGTGAATAATGACGCACTTGGTCCTAGAAAAATACAAACAATTTACCCTAACGCCGATGGTGATACTGATACATTTACTGCATCTGGTGTTAGTGCTAATTGGGATGCTATAAATGATCCGACACCTGATGGTGATTCTACATACAGTTATGGTACAAACAGTGATTCAATTTTATCACAAATGACAAATATGACAGGCTCAATTGGTTCAATCTCTGGTATACAGGTTTGTGGTAGTATTAGAAAAGATCAAACATCATCTATGACAGTGAACCAGAAAATAAAAACAAACTCCACAGAATACAATGGTGCTGATATCGGATTATCAACCAGCTATGCTTATTATTTTGATATTTGGGATCAAAACCCAAATACTTCAACAGATTGGAGCCAAACCGATATCGACAATATCCAAGCCGGATTAGTCGTTCAATAAGGGTCTAGCATGAATGCAAGAATAACACAACAAGCTGTTGAAGTGCTTTATGCACCACCAATAGCACATGCTAGATTAACACAACAAGCTGTTGAAGTATTATATGCACCACCAGTAGTACATGCTAGGCTAACACAACAAATTGTAGAAATTCTTTATAATTCTCATGTAGCTAGCGATGTAACTAAAACAGTTAATACTGGAATCACTGTTGGGCAGGTTATTTTTGGGCGTACACCTGCCCAAATGGCTGTACAATCTGATATAACAGCTTCAAGTATTATTCAGTCTGTGATTGATAGGCCACAAGATTTAACTAGCCCCGTTTCTGTTGTACAGTCATTTACTAAAGCTATTAGAGGCTCAATCTATGAAACAATAACTTCAAATGTAACCACTTCAATTGCTACAGATACTTTTGTTTTAGGCTCACATTTTCAGACTTTACAGACAAGTGTTTCGACCTCACAATCTATTAGTCAACGAGATACAAATGTTAGAATAATATACGAGAGTCCAATAACGGTTGCACAACCAATAGTAGCTACTTCCCCAGAAAAATACATTCATGTTACTTCTGGAATCGGTATTTCAG
>Ga0102962_1001056_pt1 | contig 11327 bp, 7 predicted proteins | sample SalPonF2_C_D2_MG_FD_84519 | JGI IMG/M metagenome (GOLD analysis project Ga0102962, IMG submission 84519) | Salt pond soil microbial communities from South San Francisco under conditions of wetland restoration - Salt Pond MetaG SF2_C_D2_MG ...
AATGGGGGAAAGCCCAAACCCTAAAGGGGTTTAATAATTATTGAGTTCCATCCTCCGGGTTTATCTCGTGATGAGGCTAAAATTTATCTCGTGATGAGGCTAAAATTTATCTCATGATGAAGCAAAAATATATCTCGTGATGAGATTAATATATCTCGTGATGAGGTTAATATATCTCGTGATGGGGTTAAAATATATCTCGTGATGGGGCTCTGCCCCTTCACGCGGGGAGGGAGGCTCTGCCTCCAAGGATGTAATTAAAAGGTCTGGACGCGGAGCGTCCCAACTGGCGTCACAGGGCAGAGTCCTGTGACAAGATAACTCTAAGTACTTGAAGTACTTCCACTGATACTGTTTACTGATCACTGCTCATTGTCAAAACCGCGGCTCCTTTAAAATTGCCTGCTCGCAGATCGTTCAATGCTTCATTGGCTTTTGAAAGAGCATATGGATGCACATCTGTAGTAACAGGTACCCTGGGAGCCAACGCTAAAAATTCTTCACCGTCTTTCCGGGTGAGATTGGCTACTGAACGAACCTGCCGTTCTTCCCATAGTATGCGATAAGGAAACGAAGGAATGTCACTCATATGAATACCGGCGCACACGACAATACCTGCTTTTCTTACAACTTTTAAAGCCGCCGGCACTAATGCGCCGACCGGGGCGAACAAAATGGCGGCATCCAGATTTACAGGTGGTATTTCATCAGATCCGCCGGCCCAAACGGCCCCTTTACGACGGGCAAAATTCTGGCCTTTTTCATCACCCGGACGGGTAAAAGCATAAATCTCCCGATCCTGGTAATTGGCCAATTGGATTAGAATATGAGCTGCCGCTCCGAATCCATAAAAACCAATTCTCTTAGCATCCCCGGTCATGGAATAAGAGCGGTAACCGATTAATCCGGCACACATAAGCGGTGCCGCTTGCAAGTCGGAAAAACTATCATCGATTGGGAAGCAGTAATGTTCATCAGCAACAGTGTATTCCGCATAGCCGCCGTCAATCTGATAACCGGTGAATTTTGCGTTATCACATAAGTTCTCCATGTCATGTTCACAATAGTAACAATGATCACAAGTATGGCCCAACCAGGGAACGCCGACTCTTGTACCTGTTTTATAACGATGAGCATGTTCCCCCGTTTCTATAACAGTCCCAATGATTTCATGACCGGGTATCAACGGGAGTTTGGGATTGGGTAATTCGTTATCCACCACGTGTAAATCAGTGCGACAAACACCACAGGTATGAATCTTTATGAGAACCTGGTTATCAGCTGGTTTGGGGACCGGCAGTTCTTTTTCAACCAACGGCTGACCAGGTTTTTCCAATACCATTGCTTTCATAAAAACAGTTATTAAGTTACTAAGTGTATTGAGTTATTGAGGCACAAAGGCACAAAGGCACAAAGGCACAAAGGCACAAAGGCACAAAGTTAACTTTGCAAGTTACAAAATAATATCTCGTGATGGGGCTCTGCCCCTTCACGCGGGTAAGGTGGCTCTGCCTCCAGGAGTTAAATACAAGACTGGACGCAGAGGTCCAACCCGGCATCACAGGGCAGAGCCCTGTAATGAGATATTATTTAATTGTTTTATTGATCATTGTAAATCTTATACTGTAAACTGTTTACTTTTTACTAAGATAGGCACCAGACTTGACCGGGGGATACATGATATCAAAAGAAGCCATATTATCAGGGGTTGTACGTTTGTAGATTAATGAACGATTTAACTGACTAAGATCATCAATTCCCATTCCGGCAATAAGTTCGAGAGCGGCATTGATTGTTTCACCCTGGAAATTAGCCACACGTACCGATTTATCTGAAACGACAAGACCTTGCGTCAGGGACGATTTATGAGTTGTTACACCGGTAGGACATTCGTTACTGTCACATTTTAATGCCTGTATGCAGCCCAAAGCGAACATCATACCCCGTGCGCTATTGCATAAGTCGGCACCAAGACTGAGGGTTTTAATGATGTCGAATGCTGTGATTATTTTACCACTGGCAATGACTTTAATATCTTTTTTCAGATCATAACCTTCCAGGGTGTCCACAACAAAAGTAAGGCCTTCCTCCAGAGGCATTCCGATTGAATCGGAAAACTCAATAGGAGCGGCACCGGTACCGCCTTCACTACCGTCAACCGTAATGAAATCCGGTTTGATGCCGGTTTCGATCATCTTCTCGCAAATCTCGATGAATTCCTTTTTGCTGCCGACGCATAATTTAAATCCGGATGGTTTGCCTCCCGACAGATCACGCAGTTTTTTAACAAAATGAAGCAATCCTTCGGCATCTGAAAAAGCTTTATGATAAGCCGGTGAGACGACTTTGGTATATGGTTCAACGCCACGGATATTGGCAATCTCGGGAGTATTTTTACGGCCGGTAAAACACCACCGTGGCCCGGTTTAGCCCCCTGTGACAATTTGATCTCAACCATTTTAACCACGGGATTCGTGGCTTGCTTTTTAAATAATTCCTCCGAAAAATTACCATCCCTGGTCCGGCATCCGAAATACCCGGAACCGATTTCCCAAACGAGGTCGCCACCACCTTCAAGATGGTAAGGTGAAATACCGCCCTCACCGGTATCATGGAAAAATCCACCAATATTGGCCCCTTTATTTAAAGCCCTGACAGCATTGGCACTCAGGGAACCGTAACTCATGGCTGAAATATTGAGTAATGCCGCATCATAAGGTTGCTTACAGTCGGGCCCTCCAATTCTTACCCTTGGATGTTCGTCCATCACTTCCTTGGCATAAATGGAATGAGGTGCCCATTCATACGCATCTTTATATACATCTAATTCAGTTCCGAATGGATGTGTTTCCAGAGATTTTTTCGACCGTTTATACACAAAAGATCGCTGATTCTTATTAAATGGAGTACCATCGGTGTTATTTTCAACGAAGTATTGATGCATTTCAGGTCCCAGAGATTCAAGCCAAAATCGAAAGTGCCCGATGAAGGGAAAATTTCGAAGAATGGTATGTTTTCTTTGGATCATGTCATATAGAGCCAGAAGTGTTGCCGGGCCGACGATAATAAACAACCATAGAATGGGTGTCCATAAAAAAGAGAGGCCAACGATGATAAGAATCACGATGGAACCATATAAAATAATTTGATTACGCGATGGTATATTCATAGAGAGAACATGTTTTTCTAAAAAATTGCCGTGATAATGATAAAATGTCGTAAGAGTGCTTCAATAATGAAAGTAATTAATGATATGTGCTACTGTTAAAATGGATCAAATAATGGAGAACACAAGCAACAACCTATTTACGAATCAAAGAACACGGTATTTTAAAATATCATTTCGTTTTAGAAAATGTTCTCCAAACTTTATAGGCAAACCAGCCTGATTATTTATCGATTCCCCGGATGATCCCGACTCGGCGTGTATATGTAAATGTGGTTCTGTGGTGTTTCCGGAATTACCGATGTACCCAATCAAATCACCTTTATATATTTTATCCCCCTCCTTAACAGCAATCCCATTTTTTCTCAGGTGGGCGAGATATAATGTTCCTTCAGCAAATTGAATGGCTACATAATTTCCGGCCGGATTTTTTTTATCCATTTGAGGTGGATCGAAATCCTTATAACCATAATCTACTTTAGTTATAGTGCCATCACATGGACTGTAGACCGGATCATTCCATATAAAGTAATCTTCTTTTTTTGCAGGATAGATACTCCTGGCGCGAAAACCCCACTTATTGAGTTTAACGATATCCATGGCGTATCGCTGGGAAGCATGGTGATAATGTCTGTTGACGATAGCCGAAGAGCCTCCCTGCCCAATAATATATTTCCCATTTTTAAATGGAAAATCTAAAACGAGGGTTTTGGCAGGTTCTTTTTTCCCTTTCCATGTTTGAAAAATTAAAAAGGTAAAGATAATTAATAATGTAAGATTGATAGCTATATCGAAACTGAAACCATTCCAGAGTGGAAGCGAGGTTAATGAAGTTAAAACATGGATTACGATGGGTACACATAATATGAGTATCAGCCAGCGTAAATAATAACCTACCCAGCTCCACGCACCGGTCATGAAAATCCAATAGATATATGAGACAACAAATAATAGATCAATCCATCCTCCAATAACGGAGTGATATGTTGATGCCATGAGTGTGAAAAAGAAGAAAAACGGTAAGTAAATAACAGTGAGTAAAACTAAAAAGATCAGTTTATAACGGGTATAATAATTGTATACAGTCATTCAATTAGCCAGGTTTGTTGAAATGAACCGTTACTATAACACATCAATATAGTTTAACGAGTTGTATATGATGCGTTTATTTAAAATAATACGTACAATAAAAATGCGGATTTATATAAGTAACTCAAATATAAGTTTTAATGTATGTTATGAAAACTAATTCCATTCTTTGCCTGGTTGGGCTTTTTCTGATCATCTCGACAAACGCTCAATCTCAAAATAAAAATACCCCGCCTCCTCAAATCGAAATTGCCAATGGAGCCATTCAGGGTATGAATGATTCGGGTGTGTATATTTATAAAGGCATACCTTTCGCCCAGCCGCCGGTTGATAATTTGCGCTGGAAACCACCGCAGCCGGCTAAGAACTGGAAAGGCGTACGTAAAGCGGATCATTTTGGTAATGGATGTATGCAACGGCCAATATTCGGTGATATGAAATTCCGTTTTCCCAAAAAAAGCGAGGATTGCCTTTATCTGAATGTCTGGACACCTGTAAAGCCTGCCAAGTCTCATAAAGAACACTTGCCGGTACTTGTGTATTTCTATGGAGGTGGTTACATGGCAGGAGATGGATCAGAATATCGCTACGACGGAGAAAGTATGGCCCGTAACAAGAAAATTGTGACCGTAACGGCCAATTATCGCTTGAATGTGTTTGGGTTTATGGCCTATCCGGGACTGACAAAAGAGTCTCCACACCATGCCTCCGGTAATTATGGACTTCTTGATCAGGTACAGGTATTGCGATGGGTTAAAAAGAATATCGCTGCGTTTGGCGGTGATCCCAATAAAGTAACCATAGGCGGAGAATCGGCCGGTTCTATGTCAGTAAGCGGACTGATGGCGTCTCCATTGACAAGAGGCCTGTTCAGGGGAGCTGTTGGTGAAAGTGGTGGGTTGTTCGGCCCTTTAACTCCAATGCCGTTATCTAAAGCGGAAGAACAGGGTGAACATTTTGCAAAAATGGTGGGAGCCCAATCTTTGGCTCAGTTGCGTGCAATGCCGGCTTCGGAATTATTAAAAGCAACGGCAGAAAGGGGTAGCCCTTATTTTTCTGATGATGTGGATGGTTATTTCCTTCCCAGGACCCCGGCACAGATCTACGAAGCCGGTGATCAGGCACATGTACCATTACTTTTGGGCTGGAACTCAGAGGAAATGAATTATCATGCCCTTTTAAGAGGTAAACAACCGACTCCGGAAAATTTTATAAGTGTTATTAAAAAGGATTATGGAAAGAATGCCGATGAAATGCTGAAATTATTTCCTCATTCCAATAAACAGGAAGTGATCAAATCAGGTACGAATTTAGCCAGTGACCGGTTTACGTTATTCGGTACCTGGAAGTGGGCGGAGTTGCAGAGTAAAACCGGTGAAAAACCCGTATATCGTTATTATTATTCGAGGCCGCGTCCTCAAATGAGAAATAATACCGGAAATAATAATTCACGACCTACCGGTGCCGTTCATTCAGCCGAGATTGAATATGTAATGGGTAATCTGCCTACTAACAGAGTCTATGATTGGCAGCCGGCCGACTACAAGGTTTCACATATTTTCCAGGATTATGTAAGTAATTTTGTCAAAAATGGCAATCCAAATGGCCTGGGCTTGCCCATGTGGAAACCTTTGAATAAAGGTAACGAACATAATGTCATGCACATCGATGTCAATACGTTTTTGCAACCGGCGCAGCATAGAAACCAATTACTCTACCTGGATAAACTTTACAGTCAGTCGAATAAGTAATAGCCCTGTTTTTTTAGTATTTATTAGCGGTCAGGCGGTCCTAAACCATCAGGCCGCTTTTTTATTTTAAACAGTGTAGCAAAAACGGCCTGAAAATATGAACTGTACAATCCATATTATTTTATATATTTAGATGCATTAATGAGATGTAATTAATTAAGAGCTAATCAATCGTTGTTATAATGGAGAAGATCATAATGAGTGAAATGTCAGGTGCAGCAAGAAGGATATATCGATCTTTATTCACAATTATGCTAATAAGCGTTACGCTTTTTGGTTGTTCAAAAACGAATAAAACGGCAGTTAAGAATACGTTACCGGATTGGGCATTAGGGCCTTTCAAAAGAGTCGATAATGCGAATCCAATCATGAAACCGATTGATAGTATCATGTTTGAAGATCCTATTCGTAAGCAACCCGTTAAATGGGAGGGGAAACATACCTTCAATCCCGCAGCCATTGTTCGGAAAGATACCGTTTACCTGCTTTACAGGGCAGAGGATTTTATCGGTAAATACAAAGGTACTTCCCGCATAGGCTTAGCATGGAGCAATAACGGAATTTCATTTAAAAGATCTAATAAACCTGTTTTATATCCTGATAATGATGCTATGAAAAAATATGAGTGGGAAGGCGGAACGGAGGATCCACGGGTGGTACAGGATAGTTCCGGAACATACTATATGACCTATACATCTTATGATGGCAAAACGGCTCGCCTCTGTGAGGCTACTTCTGAAGACTTGCGTCATTGGCATAAAGAGGGGCCTGTATTTGAGAAAGCGGATAACGGAAAATATCTTGATTTATGGTCGAAATCGGGAGCTATCGTAACACGGAAAGAAGGCAATCAACTAATAGCCGCGAAAATAAATGGAAAATATTGGATGTATTGGGGCGATTCCAATATCTATCTTGCCACTTCCGATAACCTGATTAATTGGACCCCGGTTACCGATGCCGAAGGCAAGCTAAAACCGGCATTACACCCGCGTAATGGTAAATTCGATAGTGACTTGGTCGAGTGCGGCCCACCGGCTATGATTATGAATGACGGAATCCTACTAATCTATAACAGCAAGAATGCCGCAGATTCGGGTGACGTAAAATTCCCTGTTGCAACATATGCCGCAGGACAAGCTCTGTTCGATGTTAATGATCCCGGTCATTTATTGAAACGCACATCCCATACTTTTTTCTATCCGGAAAAATCATATGAAAAAAATGGGCAGGTAAATAACGTGACTTTTCTGGAAGGTTTGGTTCCTTATCACAATAAATGGTATCTCTACTATGGTGCGGCCGACTCAACTATTTGTGTAGCGACGACAGCAATGAGCAATGAACAATGAACAATGCTAAAAAGGATCCATGGGATCCTTTTTATATTCCCCCCATTGGAGGGTTGTAGGGATGGGTTAACCTGCCAATAGGCCAATGCATTATTTGGGTGTTATTGGTAGTTGATTGTAAGTAGTTTTTCATCAGGTATCAGGGAATCAATATCAATATCTCTTTAATCTATCTGCGTTTATCTGTGAAAATCTGTGGCTCAAAATTCTTTACTCTTTGCTTATTTACGATAATCGCATTAACCTGAATGGTCATTATTTATTACCCCATATTTAATCGATTATATGAAGTCGTTTACGATAATCCTGATTAGTACATTTCTTTTTACGTCATTAGTTTCAGCTCAGGTGAAAATTTCATTTCCGCCCAATAAAGTCGTTCCATCGGAACGACAAATACAGCATCAGGAGATGGAAGTCATAGGTTTTATACATTTCGGACTTAATACTTTTGATAACCGGGAATGGGGTACCGGCAAAGAAAACCCGGAAATATTCGATCCGGATAGTTTGAGTACCCGGCAATGGGCGGAAGTGGCTAAAGAAGGCGGAATAAAGGAGTTGATTCTTACGGCAAAACACCACGACGGCTTTTGTTTGTGGCCTTCCAAATATACGGATTTCTCGGTTGCCAGCAGCCCCTGGAAAAATGGAAATGGCGATGTAGTAAAAGCGTTATCCGATGCATGCCGGGAGGATAGTATAAAATTCGGCATCTATTTATCACCCTGGGATATGCACGAACCAACTTACGGAACACCTGCATATGTTACTCATTACGAAAATCAAATGCGTGAACTGCTGAGCAATTACGGCAAGATTTCAGAGTTTTGGTTCGATGGTGCAAAAAGTTCGAAATTCGCGAAGAAATCCATCTATAATTTCAAAGCCTGGTGGACTCTGATCCGCACACTACAACCGGAATGTAATATCTTTTCAGATGTTGGTCCGGATGCCCGTTGGATAGGGAATGAACAGGGAATCGCAGGTAAGACCAATTGGAGTATGTTCACACCATCCCGGGAAGGTATTGGAAAGAGTCATGCTTTATACCAGAATCAGGGTGATCCGTTCGGGGATAAATGGGTACCGGGAGAATGTGACGTGTCTATACGACCGGGATGGTTCTATCATCCATCGCAGGATACACTGGTGAAAACTCCTCAGCAATTAGTGGATCTGTATTATAAATCGGTAGGAAGAAATGCTGTTTTATTGATTAATATGCCACCCAATCGGAAAGGGTTGATTAGTAAAGCGGACATAAAATCAATAACGACTTTCCATAGCATCATAAAAGAGACTTTCGCCCATAACCTTGCAAAAGACGCGGTGGTTTTTGGTAGCAGTAAGTATAGAAAAAGTCCCCGGTTTGATGGACAGAATATTGTGGATGGTAAACCGCAAAATAGTTTCTGGGCGGCCGCTGCCAACGATGAAAAACCGATGTTGGTCATACAGCTCAAGAAATTTGAGACCTTCGATCGCATCGAATTGCAGGAACCTATTAAATACGGGCAACGGATTGGAGCTTTTGTGGTACAGGCTCTGATAAATAGTAAGTGGCGGGATATTGCACAGGGGACAACGATTGGTTATAAACGGTTATTTAGAATTCATTCGGTGACAACTAATGAATTACGGATAAGGTTTTTATCCTTCAACAATATTCCGGCTCTGTCAAACTTCGGAATTTTTAAAGCTTCAATAAAAGAATCAAATTCAACTGCAGCAGATGGAAACGTAGGTAATTAATAGTGCTTATGAATCACTTTCTTAATAAAATGTCATAGAATTACCCGGATAAGAACTTGTGATCAAAATTAGATTGATAAGTAGTGATGACGGATGAAAGTCATAAAAAAAGATATAATTATAAATCTCATGCGGTTTATACAAGGCACTGATATGAAGTATTTCCTGAAAATAATTACAGTATTCCTTTTTCTGATACCTTTCAGCGTTTCGGCTCAGCAAAAAAATAGAAAAATTGAATTAAGAAAATTTGTTCTTCAAAGTTCGGATATCATAAAGGCTAATGGTGCCGAACTATCTGCAGCGAATTATCAATCAAAGGATTACTGGTTCCCTGTAAACGTTCCTTCCACCGTTTTGTATGGACTGGTAGCTAATAAGGTGTATCCAAACCCTTATATCGGCATGAATAATATGTATATCCCCGACGCATCGGATTCATTTAATACGAAGTACAATCTCTCTCAGTACAGTTATTTGCCCAACAAGAAAAATCCCTGGAAAGATCCATATTGGTATCGTACTCAATTTACTGTGCCACAAAATTATACAGGAAAACGTGTTTGGCTGACATTCAAAGGAGTCAATTATCGGGCGGAGGTATGGTTGAATGGAAAACAGGTGGCTGATACTTCTAAAATGGTTGGTATGTTTGAGCAATACCGTTTTGATGTAACAAATAAGATCATACCCAACGGGAAAAATTACCTGGCAGTAAAAATTTATCCGTTAGATCATCCCGGTTTGCCCGCTCCGCCTCAATTAAAAGCACTCGGCCCATTCTATGCCAATGGCGGGCCCCGCGGCGATATCGGAAAGAACGTGACGATGCTATGCTCTGTGGGATGGGATTGGGTTCCTGCTGCCCGTGGACGTGAAATGGGAATATGGCAGCCGGTATACCTTTCAACAAGCGGATCGGTTACCGTTGATGCCCCGCATATAGTTTCCGATTTACCAAAATTACCGGATACGACAAAGGCTGCATTAACTCTCGGTATGACTCTTGTGAATCATTCAGACAAGAGTCAAAAAGGGCGGCTACAGGTTACCATTCAGCCGGATAATTTTAAAGGTGCATCAATACATTTTACGAGAAATGAAAATTTAAAAGCAGGTGAAACACGGGATGTTACGCTTTCACCTGATCAAATCAGGCAATTAACGATAACGAATCCCCACTTGTGGTGGCCTTCCGGTTATGGGTGTGCAAATCTTTATAAAATCTCATTAAAGTATGTGACCGGAAAACAGACATCCGATGTTTCAAATACTGTTTTTGGAATTCGGACAGTGTCTTCAAAAGTTACTGCGGATCATGGTTGGGGCCGTCGCGATTTTTATGTCAATGGCCAACGAATTCACCTGGTTGGCGGCGCATGGGTTCCGGATTTACTCTTACACAGAAATGCTGCCCGTTATGCCAAGGAGTTAGAATTGATAAAAAATGACAATTTGAACCTGGTACGTATATGGGGTGGTGGTATAGCACCACCGGATGATTTCTTCAAAGCAGCGGACCGTCTTGGTTTATTGGTCTGGCAGGATTTTTGGATTACAGGCGATACGCAAGGTGGTTTTAAGGGATCGTCCGATTGGCCTTTGCAGGGAAATGTATTCATCCGGAATATGAAGAGTACCATCCTGCGTCTTCGAAATCATCCCAGCCTGCTTGTTTGGACCGGTGGCAACGAGGGACATGCCCGTAAAGTGCTTTATGATGCCATGCGTAATGATGTTAAGAATATGGATGGCACCCGACCGTTTATTCCGAGCTCTTCCGGTTTTGATAAGCTCCCTAAAGGCTGGAAAGGTTCATGGCCGGATAATAAAACTTCGGGTGTCTATAGTGGTGGACCATATACATGGGTTAATCCGGTTAATTACTATAATTATGTTAATAAAGGGCGGCCAACTAAGGATCCCCACAAACGAATTTGGGACTGGGTATTTAAAGACGAAGTAGGAGTCCCGTCTCAACCGACATACAGCAGTTTGAAGAAGATGATCCCCAACCTGGTTCCCGATACAACTTTGCCGTTTCCTTTAAATAATACCTGGGGATATCATGATGCATGTGCCGGTAATGGGAAATATCAGATTTACTATAAAGCCATTGTGGACCGGTATGGGAAACCGGAGAATTTCAGGGATTACAGTGAAAAGGCGCAATTGGTTAATGCTAACAGTTATCAGGCGATCTTTGAAGCTGCC
>Ga0102962_1001059_pt1 | contig 11318 bp, 13 predicted proteins | sample SalPonF2_C_D2_MG_FD_84519 | JGI IMG/M metagenome (GOLD analysis project Ga0102962, IMG submission 84519) | Salt pond soil microbial communities from South San Francisco under conditions of wetland restoration - Salt Pond MetaG SF2_C_D2_MG ...
GATGCTGGCACGTGATCATTCTAATTTAAAATGAGCATTTCCTATGGGGAAGGCAACTCTACAACATTCATATCAACATTTTTTAGGAATCGATGTCTCCAAGGACACCATCGATTGTCTGCTGCGACCAAGCGAGGCATACAGCCAGTGGACCAACCGACCGGAAGGATTCCAGCGACTGCACCGGTGGTTAATTCAACACCAATGCAATCCAGCCCACACCTTAATATGCATTGAAGATACCGGCATTTATAGCGACCGGGTTCACCGGGCTCTTGCCGATTTTGGCTGGCAATGCGCCGTCGTCAAAACCACGGCCACTAAAAAAGTAGCACCGGAGCATCATCGCAAAGACGACCGATTCGATGCGGGATTGCTGGCCGAATACGGTCAACGATATGCCGATCGCATTACCCTGACTCAACCGCCAAAGCAGGTTATAAAGCAGCTACAGCAACTTTATGGGGAACGGCAGCGGCTGATCAAAGCACGTGGCGCCACCCAAAACCGCAGCCAGCAATCGTCTCATGGGGTGGTTGATTCTGAGCTACTGGCCCAACAGTGGGCCCGGCAACTCCAGCTGTATAACAAACAGATCGATAGCCTGGAATCTCGCATGCGCCAGCTTGTAGCTGATCATTCGGGTCTCCACCGGTATAATAAACTACTGGAGAGCATTCCCGGCATGGGCCAGGTAACAAGATGGCTCTGGCTGATACTGTTTTATGGTCAAGAGCAATTGAATCATAAACAAATAGCCTCTCGCTTTGGATTTGCTCCGCATCGCTTCAGCTCCGGTTCGTCGGTCAGAGGAAAAACCCGTTCGTCCGGACATGGAAACAGCCAGATGCGATCCTGCATGACCATGGTGGCCCGATCGGTAAGTCATCACTATGAGCGCTTTGCCCGCTACAAACAGCGTAAACTTGAGGAAGGGAAACCATGGCCGGTGGTCCGAAATAACCTGATTAACAAAATGATTAAAATCACCTGTGCCATCTGGAATAGCGGCCAACCGTACCGGCAGGATTATGAGTCCCGGTTTAATCGACAAAAAAATGCGGCATAGCACTTGAAAAAGTCATAGCATTCAAGCGGACAGGCCTCGCCAATACTTGCCGACTTCCCATTTATTAGTTAACCTTTCATTTGTAAACAATTTCAATACGTTGGCGCCTGCAGCTTATGCGCAATGTCGTTAGGTTGCATCATTACTTTTTGAATGACTATACGATTATAAATACCTTTATCAATTTACAGTATTACTTGGCTTAAAAGATCAATTAATTAAGAGAACATATGGAGACGATTTCATTTATAAATATGAAAGGTGGCGTGGGTAAAACTACAAGTGTAGTTGAAATTGGAACTATTTTAGCAAAAGAACATGGAAAAAAAGTTCTAATCATAGATTTGGATCCTCAAACTAACGCTTCTTTCTCTCTCATGGGTTTGGAAGAATGGGAAGTAGTTAAAGATAATGCTACTGTTGCAGATGTACTTGGTATGAATAAAGCGTTTTCTTCCCGAGATGATGAATATGACATCAATCAAGCGATAGTTACAGATGTTTGTGATATTGAAGGATTAGATTTAATTCCATCCCATATCGAATTAACATTCTTGGACTTAGACTTGAGTGGGCAGGCTGGTAGAGAAAATATTTTAGCTTCACAAATCGAGAACTGTGAAGAAGAATACGATTTTATATTAATTGATTGTCCACCAAATCTGACTATCGCCCCACAAAATGCTCTTGTTGTCAGCGATCATATCATAGTTCCCGTCTCACCCGAATTTTATGCTGCTATTGGTCTTCCGCTCTTGTCTAATCGAATAACTGAATTAAAAAAGAGATTGCCAGGTTGTGAGGTTGAAATATTAGGAGTCATATTCACACAAGTCAGAAAAACAAATGATCATGAGCACCATTTGAATGAAATCAGAACTACATGCCAAGACGAGCTTGATATACCTACTTTTCAAACAGTCGTACCTTATACTACAAGAATTAGTGAAGCAGCTAAATGGAATAAACCAGCAACGATAGCTAACCCCAAAGCTAATGGTGTTCAAGCATATAAGAACTTAACGCAAGAATTATTAATTACCTTAGAAACTGCAGAGGAAACTGAAGAATTATGATATTGAAAGAGAAAATTTCTGAGGCTGAAGAACTTTTGAAATCACTTTCACAATATGAGAATAAAGGCCTTGATACGTCTTCATTAAAAAGGTTTATCAAAAACTTAAAAACATTTCAAAAGATACAAGAAACAAAAGCTTCAAACTATAGCGAAAAGCTATCATTTGAAGAAAAACTTAAAATTATTAGATCATTTCTTGAGGACGAAAAAGTGTTTCCAAGAATAATTGATGTAATTAATTTTGCAAATGATGAGCTATCGCTAAACTTTAAGGATCAAAAAGAATCCAGATCCACAACCATTAGACGAATAATAAAGAGGATAGAAAAACGGCCAGAGCTAAAAGAAAAGGTAAAAGAAGCAGTAATGCGGATCAGAAATCGGGAGATGCATTCTTCAACATCAAATATGTCAAAAAAAGAAATTGAGAAAGCACAATCATATGCTAAGTGGGCTGAAATATTAACAAAACTATGAAAGATAAAATATTACAGCGTGCTAAAGACGATATTCCATTATATTTTGAAGATTTCAAGGAGTTTTGGGATGAGTCGTTAGATGAAATATCTGATGATGACCTTTACGAAATCTATAGGGCTACTCTTATTTTTAGGAATTGGAAATTAACATTTCATGCTTTAGAGCTAACTTCTTTTGACAAAATAATTGATGAATTATATGAAGACATTAATTCATCAATGTTTTTAGCCCTTTTAGGTTTATACCGTTCCGCTCATATGCATATGAGGAGTAGTATAGAATTAACAATGCAACTGATTTATTTTTTACATCATCCAATCGAATATCAAAAATGGAGAGAGGGTGATTTTGTTATTAAGCACAGGGATTTATCAGAATATATTATTAGTCATCCAAATTTTGATATTGATATAAGAGACTTTGTCAGTAATATCACTAAAAACTGGAAGCATTTATCAAAACACATACATGGTGAATCACCGGTTTTCTTTCAATGTGAAAAAGACGCAAGGCAAACAAATAGTTTTTCAAGAAGAGATTTTGGGATTTGGAAGAGCAACCTATTACGAAATATTTATATGTTAAATAAACTGCTCCTATTATTCTTCAAAAAAGATATTAGTAGATTTCCAGAGCAAAGTAGAAAAGTATTACTGGAACCCATTGATGATGAAGATAAAGAATTAATTTTTCCTGAATAGCTACATTTTCTTTTCATTCTGCAACCTAACCCGCCTTTAAGCGGACACGCCTCGCCAAAAATTCCCCCGTTCTGGCTTTTTAGCTCACCGTTCGTTATTTAATAAATCAACATTTCATCGCGTGCATTCTAAGACTAAGTCAAGAGATTTTTGTTGCCTCATGCTCATATAATTTTACGTAGGGTGTCCCGCGGTTAATAACCGCAAAGACCCGATATAACAGTTTACATACCACAGCATTCTTCACACTTTTCGGATGCTTCCCTTCCCCGCATTTACGCTGGTAGTAAGCACGTAGCTCCGGATCGTATTGGATGGCTGAATGCACCCCATTAAGCAGTAGAGTCTTCAATCGTACGCAGCGCCACCGACTGACTCGGTCCGGATTTTTCCAGGTACCGGACTGATTGGGAAACGGTGCACTTCCAGCGAAACATGCCAGCTGCCGGGCGTTGGCAAACCGGGTAAATCCTTCCGTGTAGACCAGCAGCCATCCAGCGATAATGGGTCCAATACCTGGAATGCTAATTAACAATTCATATTGACCTTCGGTGTCATTATACCGGCGAAGCAGGAGCCTAATCTTCCGATCAACCTGTTTCAGTTGATGGGTCAATTGGTCACGTTGGTCCTGTATCTGACTGTTTATTTCATCCAGGTTAACGACCCGGCTGGTGAGGGTATTAGCTTTAAGTGCGTTGGTCAGACTTGTTCGCATTTTGACCAACTTTTCCCGCCAAAGAAGCCAGCTACGCAGTTCCAGCAAAGCTTTCGAGGGAAGCCGACTGGGGGCCAGCTGGTCTCGGAAGCGCCAGACGTATTCGGCCAGGCGCTTGGCATCGATAGCATCGGTTTTCCCCCGTCGAATGCCCAACGAACGCTGCACCTGGGCGGCGGCTACCATTACGTAGCAAATCCCAGCCTCTTCTAACATCGCGGCCAACAACAATCCATAAGGGCCGGTATGCTCAAAACAAATGATCATCTCATCTAGGCATATACCATGATGGGACCATGTTTCAAGTAACTCGGTAATCCCGCCGGGACTGTTTTGAACTTTTCCAATAAGCAGTGGTTGGTTCTGAACCTTGTTTACTTGCCAATCCAGTTGCCGTTTAGATATGTCGATCCCAATCCAATAGCTGGTTTCCATTATGTTTTCTCCTATATTACATAGTGAATATTAGACTGGGACTACGACCAATCACTATTACCTTTACTGGCTCGGTTGAGCTTACATTCTAACTAGTGCACTTGGTCGGAAAACTGCCGGGGACTCATACGCGCGCTGGCCCCCAAGGCTAGCAGCTTATTTAGGTCACCCCGGCAGCTCCCAGTTGCTCTTCGATTATTCCAAGATATGATTATTTTACTACCGATAATCTAAAGGCAGCTTATGCGCCATGTCGTTATATGGCTTACCCTTAAAAAATTGGAGAGATCGAAACTATGTCAGGAAAACGCCAGCATTTTATCCCTCAATTTTTACAACAGGGTTTTAAAAGTCATACACAAAATGGAGAAATTTATACATGGGTTTATAGAAAAGATTCAGACCCTTTTAATTCGAATCTAATTAATGTTGGTGTACAAAAATATTTCTATACTGAAAAAGAGGGCGATACAAAGGCTGATGATCTGATTACAGACGCTGAAAATCCCTTTAGCGATCTAGTTCAAAGTTTAAGAGATCATCCTTTTGGGAAAATAGAAACTTCGATTATTCCTCAACTTGTTGCTCATTTAGAAATCCGAACCCGTCATCTAAGACAAAACTTCCTACGGATTGGAGATATTTTCTTTAATGAGGTTTTCTCCTTTCTAAATGATGAAGAAGCATTTTTAAAGTATGCTAAAAAAGAACTAAAAGATGAAAATTCGCAGTTACATAAAGATGCAGTTAAAGAATTTAAGAAGAATGGATTTCCAGAAAGTTTAGTAAAAAAGCTTATCAGAGAGAACACTGATGGTCTTATTAACGAGCTACGACCTTACTTTTCATTGGCTGTTGATCAAATGCAAAATCAAGTGAATAAGGAAGACTTAGAGAAAGAAATTAAAAACAGCCATATCAATATTTTTAAACAAACAGTAGCACCAGAAGTAAGGGTAAGCTTCTACAAAAAGTTGGAATATTCCTTGATTGAAATTGAAGAGGCAAATTTAATTCAAGGAGATTCAGCAATCTTATTTAAAACATCAGAATCTTATAAAACCTTTGTAGATAAAACTGATAAGATCCATGTGATGTTACTTCCTCTTACTCCAAATAAACTTTTGTTAGGAAAAGCAGCAGATTTTAAAGTAAATCCAAATCAATTAGTTGAGAAAATCGCCAAAAATTCTTTGGAGTATTTTATTGCATCTGAAGAAAGGTCAGATTTAAAAATTCTTCAACAACAAATTGGAGAAGAAGCCCATATTTTAACGAGAACAGAAATCGAAAATGTAGTAAGGGAGACATTTAGTATTTAAAAGCGCCCTATAACCCGCGCATTAAGTCGGACGCACCTCGCCAGTTCTCTGCCTCCCTTGGTTTTAAGTCTTGTCTTTCGTTAGTTGCTAATTCAACAGTAATCCGTGCGCCGGTTATGCGCAATATCGTTATACTGGTTAAAGAACCATTTTAGCCCATATATGAGAAAATTTTTAATACTGATTCCAATTCTTATTGTGTTTAACAGCATTGATTTAAATGCCCAAGATTTGGATTATCCAGTAAGTATTAGCTATGTAGAAGGATCAGTTTATGAGTCTTCAGATAGATCATTTTCATTACTTGGCGGTTCAAAGTGGGCCAAAAGTAGTATTGATTATCTTCTAGCAACAAGTGATGTATTCATTATCATTACGGATGAAAAAGGTAATGGTATAGCATATTCAGATGGTTCTGAGTTCAATGTCAAATATTTGAGTGGTTCTGTTAATGCTAAAAATGGAACTCTAAATTTAGTTACAAAATCCTTAAGTGATGGTGCAGTCTTAAAAATGGCAGACGGTTCTCTTTGGGAAATAGATAGTTATAACCAATATGACACCGGTTATTGGTTGCCACCATATCATGTAATAATTACTAGCAACCAAAACTACATGATCAATATAAAGAGAGGTAAGAAAATATGGGTAAATCGAGCAAATTAGTTAATAGTACTATTTTTGGGATATTAATCCTTTTCATTTTTGGGTGTACGCCAGCAAAATATGTGGCTTCGTCTAACCAAAATGAAGGGATACAAAAAGTCTATCGACAAGGCATTGAACTTCTAATTTCCAAAGAAAAGAACTCTGGCATGGCTGCTGGTATAAAAAGATATGAGAAAGGTAAAGAGCACATGCAGTTAATTTTAATTATTCAAAATAATGGTAATAAATCTTTCAATGTATTACCTACTTCGATTAATGTATTCCACGAAGAAGAGGGTAAAACAGAGAAGCTTGAAATATATCCACCTGATGAAGCCGTAGCTAAAATTACATTTGATGAACGTTTTGCAGCAGCAATAAATGCAGCGGCAGCAGCATATAATCAGAATACTATTTATGATACAGAGATAAACGAGGATCTTGCTCAATCAAATGCTCTCCAGGCAGCTGTGAAAGGAAAGAATGTTAGAAAAACACTTTTAAGGAATGAAACACTATTTGAGGGAGATAGAATTTTTGGAGTAGTTTATTTTGCCCTAAAAGATAGTGGCAAATTAAAAATTACAATCCCTTTAGGTGACGATACACACACTTTTTATTTCAATTCAGTAGACAACTAATAATAAAAGTTTCACAGTATAACCCGCCTTTAGCGGACGTGCCTCGCCCTGCCGATTTTTAGTTCCTCAATTTCTGTAATACATTTTGAAATAAATTCACGTTGGCCTGCACACAGCTTATGCGCAATGTCGTTAGGTTGCTTTGAAGCATAGAATTCATCAAAAAAAATAGAGCTTCTTTTATATGACAATCGATACATTTGAGATAGACAAGGAGCAAAAAAATAGGCTACTTGAGCTAACAGAAGGCCATTTTAACGATGTCAAATCTTATCGAATAAAACCTCGTAAATTACTCAAAACAGTTTCTGCATTTGCAAATTCAGATGGTGGAGATATTTATGTAGGTATTGAAGAAGAAGAATTGGAAGATGGTTCTAAAAAACGTCATTGGAATGGGTTTAATGATAAGGAGTCGGCAAATGGTCACATTCAGGCGTTACACGAAACTTTTCCATTTCAAAAGAATCTTAACATTTCTTTTCTCAAACATAACTCTGTTAATGGTTTTGTTTTACATATCCAGATTAGTAAAACAAAACAGATAGTAGAGTCTTCTGATGGCACTCCATATGTTAGACGAGGGGCTCAAAGTTTACCAGTAAATAGCCATGATGAGCTTAAAAGATTAGAATATGACAAGGGCATAATTACCTATGAACAACAAACTCTAAATGTCCCTAATAAGTTAATTTCAGAATCCAAGGTTATTGAAAATTTCATTTCGGATGTAATACCAACAACCAAACCTAAACCTTGGCTAAAGAAGCAGTTACTTATTCAAAATGAAAAGCCAACAGTAGCAGGTGTAATCTTATTTGCCGATGAACCGCAAGTTGCCTTACCCAAACAAAGCGGGATTAAGATTTTTAGATATAAAACAAAAGATCCAGAAGGGTCTCGTGCAACTCTTGCATTTGATCCTATAACAATTGAAGGTTGTGCCTATAATCAGATAAAAAATGCTGTTGATAAAACGACAGAAATCGTTGAAGACATGCAGTATTTAGGTGAAAAAGGCTTTGAGTCTATTCAATATCCATTTGAAACGCTTCATGAAATTATTACAAACGCTGTTATTCACAGAGACTATAGTATTAAGTCAGATATTCAAATTGTAATTTTTGACAACAGAATAGAAATAAAAAGTCCGGGTAAACTACCAGGCCACGTAACTATCGATAATATCTTGGATGAACAGCTAGCAAGAAATGGAACGATTGTGAGAATTATCAACAAATTTCCAGATCCGCCAAATAAAGATGTGGGAGAAGGTTTAAATACTGCCTTCGAGGCCATGAGAAAGTTGAGGTTAAAAGAGCCGAAAATAATTGAGTCTAAAAACTCTGTCATTGTTAAAATATTCCATGAACCATTGGCCTCACCTGAAGAAATGGTTATGCAATACCTTGAAAATCATTCTGAAATATCCAATTCGATTGCTAGAGAACTATGTGGAATCGATTCAGAAAATGAAATGAAAAGAGTTTTCCAGAGATTGCAAAGCTCTGATTTATTAGAGAGAACCCCCGGCAAGCGTGGTAGTGCATCTACTTGGAGAAAGCCAGATAGCCCTAAAACTGATGGGCTTGGTCAAACTAGTTTATTCAATGATTAAAAAATAAAGCAACCTAACCAGCCTAAGTGGGACGTGCCTAGCCGCTAGAGTACATTTTAAACTAAATCAATGCTATTTTGCTACTGCTAATCTAAAAGCTATCTCTTAGATATTGGATATGACGTCGAGAGCATTGAAGCATTTCCATTACTTCTTCAGTTGTAAGCCATTTTCTCCTGGTAGCTTTGCAAATAATTTCAGGCATTTCTTCCCGCAGTGCCTGTTGGACGGCCTTATAAATTGCTTCTTCTAACTCTTCTTTATTCGGAATAAATACATTCATGATAAGTGGTTTTGTTACAATTAGTCATAAGTAAGTATGCGAGTTTTAAATCCATATAAAACTCCTTACATTATGTACGAACGTTCATAATGTAGCTATGGATTCTCTTACACCAAAACAGCAACAGTTTTACGACAGCCTGATTAGCTTCTTTCACAGGCATCAGCGATTGCCTTCCCACCGTGAATCGGCGGATATCAATGGACTCCAATCAAAAAATAGTTCGCTGCAATATCATCAGGCCTTGGATGAAAAAGGATACTTGGAAAAGGATGGGGCTGGCAACTACCGATTTACCTCGGCGGTAGATATTTGGCCGGGATCTGACGAGGCAGGAACTGCTATTCCGGTGCTTGGAGAAATTACAGCCGGTGCCATGCAGGAAGCGGTTCAGGCTGACTTGGGTGAGATTACGTTTAGTCATCTTTTTCCCAATGCAGAGAACGTCTTTGCCCTCCGGGTGAAAGGTATGAGTATGAAAGATCTGGATATATCTGATGGTGATTATGTATTGCTATCCAAAACAGAATTGCGAAATGGTGAGGTGGGAGCGGTACTGTATAACGGGGAAACGACCCTCAAAAAAGTTCACAAAGAGAACAATAAAATTCGTCTTAAACCTGCCAATCCCGAATTTGACGATATTGTCATCGAACCGGATGAAGCCGAGGAGGTTCAGACGTTGGGAAAATATTTGGGACACATAAACGAGAAGGGACTGTTTAAATCTCCCTATTAGTCCAGCAATATTCCCGCTTCTTCATACACTAGGTACCAGCCTACCTTTCGCGTGTCGAAAACAATATCCAGGTATCGGTCGTCTTTGGTTTGCAAGGTAATATGAATCTGTTTGTGGCCGTGGCCGACTGGCTCTTCATGGCATTTGCGAATTTTTTGGACGCGGTGGACCTGTCCGCTGCGGCGTTTGATGCGAATCGGCTGTAAGCGTTTGGTAATGCCATTTTCTTTGTCAGCAAATGAAGCTACTGTCGTAATGACGATCAGTGGCTCAGGTTCTCTTTCGCTATGTTTGCTATTCCCACTCATCGACCTCTTCAATTAACTCTGGCTCATTATTTCTTACGTTATTCACTTTTTGTGATACAGGATAACGGTACATGCCATCATCAGGATACGGTTCAAATACGCCTGATTCTTTAATGGCCTTGGTATTCTGATTTTCGGGATCCAGCCACCAGTCGAAGTCTTCCTCCGTGAGGATTACCGGCATGCGAGGTTCGCTATTGTGGACCTCACCGACCGTTTGATTGTTGTCGGTCGTTATAATCGTAAAAGACGGGATTTTCTTGCTTCCATCTTTAGATTCCCAGGTATAATATAGGCCAGCAAAGGGGACGATCTCACTATCTTTCAACCGAAAAGCATACGGGTACGAGTTACCATCCTTTTTGCGCCATTCATAAAATCCAGAGGCAGGTACGATACAGCGATATTTTTTAAAGGAGGTTTTGTATGCTCCATGTGAATCCACTTTCTCTTTTCGAGCGTTGATATATGGGTATTTCGGTTTGCCTTCCTTCTCATAGGGTGGGACCAGTCCCCAGCGAAACATCTCCATACTTCGGCTTCCATTGCGTTGCAATACAATTGGATTTTGTGTAGTCGGGGCCACATTGAAGTTCGGCAGTATCTCGTCAATGTCGAAAGGGACCTCAAACATATCCTTACAGGCCTCCTGAAATTTTATATCTCTCCAATACCTTCCACACATAAGCTCCTCCTATTTGATTGTTTCTATCAATATCGTAATATATGTACGACCGTACATATAAGGTATAACAACTCACTACTCTTTGCCAATATGAATTATAGCAAAAATAATGATCTCCCGGAGATGCCCGATCCCGGTCGCTACCAGCTAAATAAAAATGTTCACAACATTACCCGCTATCAAACTATTGCGGCTGACATGCAGCATCCGGGGGGTGGCCCGCGCTTGTATGTGCATGTGGATATGAACGCCTTCTACGCGCAGGTCGAACAGCTCTGCTATAATTTGTACGGCATGCCGGTAGTGGTGGGCGGTTGGCGCAAGCCGGCCGGGACGGTGAAGGGCATCGTAGCCACCAGCTCTTATGAGGCCCGGGCGTGGGGCGTGAAGACGGGCATGAGCGCCTTGGAAGCCTACAAGCTCTGCCCGCATGTGATCTTCAAGCAGGTGGACTACGAAAAATACCGCGCCTTCAGCAAGCGAATCAAATCCGTGTTGGACACCTTTTCGCCGGATGTCGAAGCCTATAGCATGGACGAGTATTTCCTGGATATTACGTGGAAGCTGGATGACTCCTACGAGCAGCTGGTGGA
>Ga0102962_1001060_pt1 | contig 11304 bp, 7 predicted proteins | sample SalPonF2_C_D2_MG_FD_84519 | JGI IMG/M metagenome (GOLD analysis project Ga0102962, IMG submission 84519) | Salt pond soil microbial communities from South San Francisco under conditions of wetland restoration - Salt Pond MetaG SF2_C_D2_MG ...
CCAAGCTCGCGATAAACTCTTTCACTCAATCAACCATTCCCAAACTTCAGTGGCCTGACCCCGGCTCTGTATCGCAGCTTCTATCCCTGTTGTTCAGGCTCATCTCTGAATTGGAAAAGACTGATCCAGGGTTCGGTGGGCGCCTCCGCGACCCGTCAGGAAACCACCGCCTGGCTCCCCGCGTGGCGCACAAGCGGTTCTTCAGGAAAGCTGCCGTCCAAAGCTTCGCCGTTGATCATGGAGGACAACCGGCTTTCCCGAGGCCACAACAGCGCCACAGACCCTTTGACTTCGGCAGCCGTCCGTCCGGGTTACCTCCGAGGCAGTGACGCGGGCTTTAAAGCTACGTGTGGCAGCAGGGCAACCGAGTCCATACCACAGCTTCTTGTAAGAGCGCCGTCGAACGGGCGTTGTTCATCCCTAATGCCTATTGCGCCGCAGTCGCCATCATGGACGACGACGGCAAGGCAAAATGTCACCACTCGAAGGCCAAGTCTCGGCATCGGGTAGCGCAGCATTCCATGCTATGCACTCTGCCAAAACCCAGCCGATCGCGGACTGCTCCGCGGAATGGCGGCAAAATCCGGGTTATCGTCCAGCTAATGTGGCGGACATCATCGCCGCGCCGGCCAGGATCTGCAAACGGTTCACGGTCAAGGAGTATCGATCAAACTCCGGGCCAGCGTGGTTGCTTAGACACCGGTGGACGCCGTTCAACTCCAACCCTGGGATGACACGTCGCGAGCCGTCCCGTCCGCGCAGGGGCCTTAGCGAGACCGCGCCTTGACCATAGCGTCCTTGAACGAGCCGCACCGAATCTTCACAACTCTGCCTCGCCGCATCAGTCGCGGGCTTTCGCCTACGGTGTTAAACAAAGGCGGCAAGATCGAAAGGGCGTTCATTGCGGAAACGTTCCTCTGCGTGCATTGTCACGGCGCTGGCCCGTGACCTGGTCCCTCTGAATTCAGCCGACCCAACCGCAGAGCCTGAACTTCGGAAACGGGTTAACCACGAGCCGACCGCCCGTCGCCGACACTCGTTACACGGCAAGCGCCTGCAAAAGGCGGGCGGACCGGACCGCCTCGGTCATGCGAATGCGCTGGGGTTGATCTCGGAGACCTCGACGATGACATCGGCGGGCAACCCGGCCCGGCGCGCGGCTTCACGGATAATTTCTGCGCTGGACGCCTCATACAGGCAATAGGTTTTCTTTTTATTGGCGCTGAGGAATGAAAACAGCCAGTGGACGCCGATCTCGTCGTTGACCTTGGTGACTTCGCGGACGGTATCCCCACTGACATCCAGTTGGTCGGCGAAATTACGTTCTATCAAGAACAGCGGCATGATGGCCCCCTCCCCCAAATAGCCGACCCCAGTGCCCGCCGATACCGCGGGAATGCGTCATTTCGCGCCATCCGTTTGCGAGCGCCAAGGCCGCGCCTTTCGATACCGAAACAATAGCACATGCCGAGACAGGGCCTACCAAGTGACTCCCGTCACCAGGGCGACGCGCGCATGGGATATAACGAATTGATATTTTTAGTGTTATTTCTTCTTCTGAGCATCATTTCTTTTGCAACCGGCGCGCCCGCTCTATACTCGCTTTGTGGTCCCCGGGATTACAAACATAAGGGGGACAAAGCTTTGGCCGGGGAGAAACCCATCGGCGGCGATAGCTGAATCGCCCGGTGCAAAAACACGCCGGCGGCCCCGCGGCCGCCCGAATCCTCAAGAGCTGACTTTGATCACGGGTTAACAGTGGACAACGATGCAATGCCCCCAGTGCGCACGTGACAGTCGCGTCGGGGCGGCGTTTTGCGACGGCTGCGGTAGCCCGCTTGCTCAGCCGGCGGCGCCCAACGAGCTCTTCGTAGGTCGCGACGACGAGCTACGAAGGCTGCATGGGGCACTGACCGCGACGCACGCGGGCAGTGGCAGGCTCGTGCTCGTCGGAGGCGAACCCGGCATCGGCAAATCCAGACTGCTGCAGGAGGCCGCGGCGCGGGCAAGCCGGCTAGGATTTCAGGTGCTGTGGGGACGCTGCCTGGAAGATCCCAGCGCGCCGCCGTACTGGCCATGGCTGCAACTGATGCGGGATTGGCTCCGCGGCGCGGACGACGGGCAAGTGGCCCGGTGCGTCAACGCCGATGCCGGCCTGTTGCTCGATCTGTTGCCGGAGCTGGGCCAGCGCCTGGTGCAAATACCGCGTCCGGTACCGATAGGCGCGCCGAGCGAAGCGCGTTTCAGACTGTTTGAGGCCATCGCCCGGCTGTGGCAACGCATCGCCCGGGAACAGCCGCTGGCGCTCATCTTCGACAATCTGCACGCCACAGACTCCGCCTCGCTAAGACTGCTCGAGTTCCTGGGGCCAGAACTGCCGGACGTGCCGCTGCTGATTATCGGCAGCTACCGGGACGCCGGCGTTTCCCAGTCCAGTCCGTTCGCGCGCACTTTGAGCGAACTGGCGCGCCTGCCGCAGTCCGAGCGCCTGTCCCTAACGGGATTGCATCCGATTGAAGCCGGCGAGCTGGTGCGTGCCCTGACCCTACGCACGCCTCTGCCGACGCATGTGGTCACGTCGATTCAGGCACATAGCGAAGGTAACCCGCTATTTATCAGAGAGCTGACGCAGGCACTGACACCCGCCGGCGCGTCCGGGCGTGGCGGCCAAGACGGCCGGGAGGGCCTGGGTATCCCCATCCCCGAAGGCATCCGAGGCGTGCTCAGGGGGCGTGCGCAACACCTTTCGGCCCAGTGTCAGGCGCTGATCAGAGCGGCCGCGGTGGTCGGCCGTTCCTTCGGGCTGGAGCTACTGGTCGCGGTAAGCGGCAATCCCGACACGGCGGCAGTGCTCGAATCACTCGATGAAGCGCTTGCCGGCAAGCTCATAGAAGCCCTGCCGGAACCGGGACATTACCAGTTCGCCCATGCCCTGATACGGGAAACGCTCTACGACGAACTCCCCGCCAGCCAGCGCCTTCAACTGCATCTTCGCATTGGGGAAAAGCTGGCGGAACAAGGAGATTCGGTATCCGCCGCGCTATTGTCCCAGCTCGCTTACCACTTCGGCCAGGCCGCACCGCTGGGCACGGCTGAACGGGCGATCGCCTATGCCGATCAGGCCGGTGGCCTTGCGGACCGGCTCCTGGCTTATGAAGAGGCGGCACGACTTTACGCCCTGGCGCTGCAGCTACAATCGCGTTACGGCGCGACCGATGCAGCCGAACAGTGCCGGCTGCTGCTGGCATTGGGGACCGCCCAGTACAAAGCCGGCGAATACACGCAGGCCATGAGCACCTTCCGACGCGCCGCAGCCGATGCCCGGCAACGGGACGCCCCCGAGGATCTGGCCCGCGCTGCCCTGGGCTATGAAGAAGCCAATTGGCGTCCCGGGCTGCCGGGAAGCACCGCTTGTCAGCTTCTCCGCAATGCCTTGTCGGCGATCGGGCCTGAGCAACCTGCTCTCAAGGTTCGCTTGCTGGGTGCGCTCACCCGTGCGCTCATTTTCACCGGCGACGTCGAGCGCGCGGAGGCGGTGCAGTCGCAGGCCGTGACCCTGGCCCGGCACTTGGGTGAGCCAGATCTTCTCGCTGCAGCGCTGCGGGCCGGCCTGTCGGCCCGATGGCGACCAGAAAGGTTGCGGCAACGACTGGAAGACGCCCGTGAAGTCGCCTCCCTGGCCGAGCGGGCCGGTGATTGGGACACATTGTTCGAAGGCCTGAGCTGGCAGCTATTCGACCTGTTGGAGGCCGCGGACATGCCCGCGACACGTACCACGCTCGATTACCATTCGCGCTTGGCCCAGGAGCTGCGTCAGCCTTTCTATCGCTATATTGGCGTGTCGTTTCGCGCCGTTCTGGCGCTGATGGAGGGCCGCTTCGACAGCAGCGAGCGCTATGCGCGCGAAGCGCTTGCGCTGGGCCAGCGCCAGGGCTTGGACGCGTTCGGCGTGTTCAGCCTGCAAATGTTCAGCATCGAGCGCGAGCGCGGGCGGCTGGCTCAGCTCGCCCCGGTTTTGGAACGCTTTCTGGCACAGGCGGAATCCGGTCACGTGTGGCGCCCGGGGCTGGCGTTGCTGTACTGCGAACTGGGAAGGCTCGAAGACGCCCGTGCGGAGTTCGAAAGACTGGCCGCCGATCGCTTTGCAGCCGTACCCCGGGACGGCTTATGGATCACCAGCCTGTCTTATCTCGCCGAAGTCTGCGCGGCGTTGGCCTCCGCCGAGCATGCCGGAGTCCTGTACGAGCTCATATCCCCTTATGCCGGGCGCAACGTGGTCGCAGGCACCACGGTCGCCTGCTACGGATCTGCCGACCGCTTTTTAGGACTCTTAGCAGCCGTACGTGGCGAGCCGCAGGCCGCCGCTCGCCATTTCGAGGCCGCGCTGAGGCTGGATGCGCAGACCGGCGCTCGCACCTGGCTTGCCCACACCCGCTACCACTACGCCGCACTGCAACTCGCCGGCGACCAGCCGGGCGGGCGCGCCAAAGGCGCATCGCTGTTGACCGAAGCCAGAACGATCGCCGATGAGCTGGGCATGGCCGGCTTGCGCGGCCAGATCGACGCGCTTTCGCGCCGCGCGCGGCTGAATGTGAATGAGACAGACGCCGCCCCGGACGGTCTCAGTCGGCGCGAATTGGCCGTGCTCAGGTTGCTGGCCGCGGGGCATAGCAATCGCGAAATCGGCGCGCGGCTGTTCGTCAGCCCCAACACGGTGGCCAATCACGTCCGCAATATCCTCGCGAAAACCGGCACAGCGAACCGAACCGAGGCAGCCGCGTATGCCCACCGTCGGGGTCTCGCCGATGGCTAGCGCTTTGCTGAGTGGATGCAGGGGACGGTAGTCATTTTTGACTACATTGCTTTCCTGTCCAAATTGATGAAATTTGTCGATGTCCACAGGGACCCGGCTCCCTACACTCAAAGTCGACATCCACGGTGGGGGAGCTGAGAGCCATGCTGACGGCCAATGATCTGGAAAACCTCAGGAACGGAATTCGCGGCGCTGTCATCCAACCGCACGACCCAAGCTACGACGAGGCGCGCCGCGTCTACAATGCCATGATTGACCGCCGTCCGCGTGTGATCGTGCAGTGCGGCGACGTCGCGGACGTCATGCGCGCGGTGGCCTTTGCCCGCGACCACGACCTTGCGCTGGCCGTGCGCGGCGGCGCACACAACGGCGCCGGTCTCGGCGTCTGTGACGACGGCCTCGTCGTCGACCTGCGCAACCTGCGCGGGGTACGCGTCGATCCGGTCGCTCGCACCGTCCGCGTCGAAGGCGGATGCACCTGGGGCGACGTCGATCACGCCACGCACGCGTTCGGGCTGGCCACGCCCAGCGGCTTTATATCGACGACCGGCGTGGGCGGGCTAACCTTGGGCGGCGGCATCGGCTACCTGACGCGCACTTACGGTTTGACCGTCGACAACCTGGTCTCCGCGGATATCGTCCTGGCGGACGGGCGGCTGGTGACGGCCAGTGCGGACCAGAACCCGGACTTGTTCTGGGCGCTCAGGGGCGGAGGCGGCAACTTCGGCGCCGTCACTTCGTTCGAGTTCCGGGCGCATCCGGTCAGCACAGTATACGGCGGCCCCATGCTCTGGCCGATCGAGCGCGCCGATACTCTGATGGCCACGTGGCGTGACTTCATTCTCGACGCTCCCGAAGAAGTGAACGGCTGGTTGGGGCTGGTGACCGTACCGCCCGCACCCCCTTTTCCCGAGGAGCATCACCTGAAGCAGATGTGCGCGGTCGTGTGGTGCGATACCGCGCCGTTGGGCGCGGCCGAACGCCGCTTCGAAACGATTCGGCGCGAGTTCGGAGCGCCGGCGATCGACTTCGTCGGCCCCGTTCCCTTCCCGGCCCTGCAGAGCCTCTTCGACCCCTTGTATCCGCCTGGTCTGCAGTGGTACTGGAAAGCGGATTTCTTTAAAGATCTGAGCAATGCGGCCATTGATAGGCATGTCGAGCACGGCGCGCGGCTGCCCACGCTGCATTCGACCATGCACCTTTATCCGATCAATGGGGCAGCACAGCGCGTCGGCAGGACCGACACGGCATTCAGCTACCGGGACGCCAACTTCGCGCAGGTCATCGTCGCGGTGGCTCCGGACCCGTCCAACAATAGCGGAATGATCTCCTGGGCCAGGGATTACTGGGACGCGCTCCATCCTTACTCGGCCGGCGGCGCGTACATCAACATGATCATGGATGAAGGCCAGGAACAGGTGAAGGCGGCCTATCGCGACAACTACGAGCGCTTGGTTGCCACGAAGAGCCGTTACGACCCTGATAATCTATTCCGGATCAACCAGAACATCCGGCCCGTGGCGGCGTGAATCCCGGCGCAGTCGGCAAGTAGGCGGCAACATTTGGACAGGAGCCGGGCCATGATGGATGGTCGGCGCGGCCGGAAGTGGGGTCACTCCCGGCCGCCAAAAGCGCCCTATCCGGTTTGCGCCTGGCACCCCGCCGCGACACGCAGCACGGTGTGCTCGTCCCAGCGGCGTCCGACGATCATAAAGCCCACCGGCAGCCCCTCGGACATACCGCACGGCACGCTCATGGCGGGATGACCGCTGACATCGAACGGCGCCGTATTGATGATATTGCCCAGCGCCGTGCCCAGCAGCGTTGCCAAATCCGGGTCTTCGGGCCGGCGCACGGCCTTCATGGGCGTGGTCGGCAACACCATCACATCGCAGCGCTCCAGCGCCTCGTCGTAACGCGCGCGCAGAACGCGCCGCAGATTCTGCGCCTTGGCGTAGTAATGGTGATTATAGTGCTCGGAGAGATAATAGCCGGCCAGCGCGGTGAGCTTGACGGTTTCCGAGAAATCCTGCGCGCGGGCGCGTCGCGCGCGACCATAGAAGTCCAGCAAGTCCGTACTGTAATGCCCCTGCCAGTTGCTGCCCATGGCATCGCCCGTGACCATTTGATAGGTCGAGCCCTCGAGCGCAATCGCGTTCCAGATGCTCATGGCGTCGCGGTGCATGGGGACTGAAATCTCCTCGACCGTGGCCCCGGCTTTGGTCAACGCATGCGCCGTCGCGCGCACCGCATCGTCCACATCCGATTCGGACTTACCGGGAATGCCGAACCCCTCGGCGAGGAGGCCTATACGCAGCCCTTTAAGGTCTGCATCCAAGTTGCGGCCGTAGTCGTCATGGACTTTGACGCCCATCTGACGCGGATCCAGCCCATCGGGTCCTGCAATGGCGTTGAGCATGGCGGCGCAGTCCTCGACCGTGCGCGCCATCGGGCCGACGTGATCGAGCGTGATCTCAATGGGAAATATGCCGGTATAAGGCACGAGCCCGTGGGTGGCCTTAAGTCCGCAGCAGCCGCTCCACGATGCGGGCAGACGGATGGAACCCCCCTGATCACCGCCCAGCGCCATATCCACTTCCGCGTTTGCGACCACCGCCCCGCTGCCGGCAGAGGATGCGCCAGGCAGGTGCTGCGGATCATGGGGGTTGACCGGCTGCGGGTCCGGATAGCCGGTCACGCCGGCACCGTCGAAACAAAATGCCGGCACCGCCGTCTTGCCGATGATCTCGGCCCCGGCGTCGAGCAGGCGGGTGACGACGGTCGCGTCTTCCCGGGGCACGTAGCCTTCCATGATAGGCGAGCCGTTGAGCATGGGAATACCCGCCAGGCACACGTTATCCTTGACGGCGACCGTGCGCCCGGCCAAAGGTCCGCTATCCGCTCCCGGGATCGAGCACTTCCACGTCCACCCATGGCAAGGGTTATCGGCACCGCTCGGCCGGCGTCCCGGATCCCGCCGCGGATACTTCACCCCGAGCTGCGGCTCGGCCAACTCGTCCAGCCGTCGATAACCATCCAGGACGGGCCGGGCCGCATCGGCGAACGCCGAGAGCTCGGCATCATCCAGCTCGAACCCAAAGTGCTCGCTTATTTGAGCCAGTATCTCAAGCGAAGGCGGATGGATAGCCATGATAACGTCTCCTCTGTGGGGGCCTTGGCCGCTTTGGCAGCGACACAATCGTTAGCGCGGGGCACGTGCCGACCATTTCCCGTCACAATAAACGAAATCATCCCCGGGGTGATGGATCGCGACTCATAACTACAGCTAATTCAGATCAGTGGCTTCGCACCGCTCGCCCGCATTAAGCTGTCCGGCTTTTGCGCAGGAGAGTCTCCGCAACGTCGGGCGCGTGCGTTACCCTAGCGGTTCTCACCAGTCGTCGTTGATAAACCAAACCATGTGTGGCCGCTACACCCTTTACTGCTCTGCAACGGAATTAGCCGAACTGATCGGCGCCCCTTTATCGGAACACCTGCTATCGGTGTATCGAACGGGCCGAGGCTATAACGTGGCGCCAAGCCAGACAGCGCCGATCGTCGTCATTGAAAACCGCGGGCGGACCATAATGCCAGCCTTGTGGGGGTTTCGTCCCGCATGGGCCCGCCAGGATGCCCCCACCCCGATCAATGCCCGCGCCGAGAGCGTATTCGACAAACCTTTTTTCCGGCAGGCCATACGCCAACGCCGTTGCCTGGTCCCGAGCACGGGCTGGTATGAGTGGCAGACCGTGTCGCGTACCGAAAAGCGGCCTTTTTTTATCCGCCCCGACAGAGCCGGGCTTTTCGCGTTTGCCGGCCTGTACGAGCCCTCTGACGAGGTGCCCGGAGCCACTTTTGCCATCATCGTGGGCAAAGCTGCCGAAGGCCTTTCCTCGCTGCACCCGCGGCAACCGGTCATCATCCCCGCAAGCGACTACGAAACCTGGCTGGATCCGCGCACGCCGCGGGCACGGCTCGAGGCCATGCTGGCTTTTCGTGAACACCGCTACGAACGCCAGCCCGCCGACAAGCGCGTGGGCAACCCCCGCAACGACGACCCGAGTCTGCTCGCAAGCCGACACGAGCCTCGATAGATCGGGCGCCCCCTATAACTCGGGACGGGTGAACGCGCACTGCATCCGCCACCGCGCCGCCACGTTCATAGCGGGCAGATTGCCATGGTATGATTCTTCAGCATTGGCAGGCAGGTTCGCACTGCGCTCGGCGCACAGACGCAATCCGGAAGCCGTTCATTGGTGCAGCGTAAGAGCACTCCAATCCGGGCGTTGCTGATGGCGTTCTGCGAAAATGGTTATAGTCGACGACCGTTCACCGGATACCACAAACTGGACCTTTGATCTGCGCCCCGGTAGCTCAGTTGGATAGAGCAATCGCCTCCTAAGCGGTAGGTCCCAGGTTCGAATCCTGGTCGGGGCACCACCTCCTCTTTTACCGCATTGCATGAAAGTCACTGAAATATAATAAAATCAGTAAAATACAAATGTCACTGCCCACATGCCCAAATCAGCGTGAACAGGCCCAGGGGGCGTGACACAGTAAGCAGTTGATCAGCTCTTTCCTACCCGCCATGCCGGCCAGTCCTTATGTCGGCGAGATCCGCCCCTTCGCGCAGCGCTGCCAATAAGCTTCTTTCGTCCGCAATACCGCGACCAGCTATATCGAAAGCCGTCCCATGATCGACTGACGTCCGGATAACGGGCAGGCCCACAGTGACGTTCACGCCGGCCTCCAGCCCGAGCACCTTAACCGGGCCGTGGCCTTGGTCATGATACATCGCCACCACCAGATCGAAATCACCCCGCCCTGCGCGGAAAAACAGAGTGTCCGCCGGCAGCGGCCCCTCTGCGTTGATGCCGTCCCCACGTACTTCCTCGACAGCAGGCGCGACCTTCTCTTCGTCCTCTCCATAGCCAAACAACCCATGCTCGCCTGCGTGCGGGTTGATTCCACACACGCCAATCGCCGGGTCCTCCACGCCGGCGCGGACCAGCGTGTCATGCCCTCTTCGGATGGTTCTTGCGACCAATCCGGGTTCAATTTTGCGGATAGCATCGATCAGGCCGATATGGGTGGTGACATGGATAACGCGCAGATTGGGCGCGACCAGCATCATCGAGACTTCCGGAGTCCCCGTTAGCGCCGCCAGCATTTCCGTGTGTCCGGGGTATCTGTGCCCGCCTGCGTGCAGCGCTTCCTTGTTGAGCGGAGCCGTGCAGATCGCATCGATCTGCTGTTTTTCGCTGAGCGCGACCGCACGTTCCACGTAGCGGTACGCCGCATCGCCCGCGATCGGTGATAATTCACCAAACGGCAAGTCCTCCGGGATCAACCCCAGGTCAATGACATCGACAAGGCCCGGCCGAAAGGACGCATCCGACACGGTCTCCACGCTTCGCAGTCGCAGCGAAGTGTGTGTAATCTGCGCGGCCGCCTGGAGGCGAGCCGTGTCGCCGACAACTATCGGCCGACACCGCTCATAGACCTGAGAATGAGCGAGACTCTTTACGATGATCTCCGGGCCTATGCCCGCTGCATCGCCCATAGTGATGGCGATAACCGGTCGCTGCGGTTTCATAATGAAAAGCTCCTGCCGCCCGTGTCACCAAGTGTCGGGCAACGCCTTAAGGCGGCGATAGGCTCTAATCAGCGTGTGACTGTCGCCGAATCCGCCGGATTTTGTCACGATAATTCGGTCGCGTGGGTTCTTCGCCCGGGACACGACCACGCCCGGCTCGATTTCGCCCTCCACGGCGAGGGCATCGATATTCAGCACCTGCAGAACCGCCCTGGCGGTATCCCCGCCCGTCACTATCACACCGTCCGGCTGAGCAATGTAAGGCCTGATAAGCTCCGCCAGCCTCATGCTGACCTGACGATCGCGGCCCGCCGAGCCAGCCTGCGGCATGTCGCTGACCCGGATGCACAGATCCCCCTGATTGAGCAGCGTACCGACCAGTACCGGCAGCGAATACCCCGGATTGCCGCCTCTCCCGGCTTCCAGTTGCCGCGCCGTCACTTGCAGCTCATTCATCTGAGGCATCTCCGCGAGCGCTACGCCCTGACGTTGTGATTCCTCGGCAGGCGTTCCGATGACGGTCAGCACTCGGGCGCACGGATGCTGCAAACGAATCGCCGAGGCTCCGTCCCTGCACGCGTTGAGCTTAGCCAGGCCTCGCGCCAGACCGCCGGAGCCGACGTAAAACAGGTGCTTCTCAATCGATGCGACGGAGGCGGCAATCGTATCCAGGTCCTGCTGCGACTCCGCATCGAGGATGGCCGCGTCAATGCCGGCAGCCATGACGTGATTCAGCCGATCCGAAAGAACGCCGTGTCCGCGGCGTACGGCGCCTACATCCACTTTCGCCACTCGCAGACCCTGCACCTCAAGCGCCGAACCAAGGTCACCGACAGCCTGTGCCCCAGTGTGCTGCCAGGGCGTCTGGCGGGTGGTCCCTATTACATACTGACAC
>Ga0102962_1001061_pt1 | contig 11302 bp, 10 predicted proteins | sample SalPonF2_C_D2_MG_FD_84519 | JGI IMG/M metagenome (GOLD analysis project Ga0102962, IMG submission 84519) | Salt pond soil microbial communities from South San Francisco under conditions of wetland restoration - Salt Pond MetaG SF2_C_D2_MG ...
AAACAACAACCAGGGACCCGACAGCAAACAGGAAAATATCAAGGATATATATCCACTTCCGCCCGTAGAGATCGGAGAATTTTCCCATAACAGGCGTCGATACCAGGTTGAAAAGAACGTAAATATTCAACAGCCACGGCAACATCCTGTCGCTTACATGATATGTATCCTGAATGGCCGGGAAGGCAGGCCCGATAATCGCTATATCCAGGGCCCCCATCATTACACCGGTGAAGAGTAAAGGAAGTATCTGTTTCGATTTAGACATATCTGTCACGGAATAGTATCAATGACGAAAGTAAAAAAAATCTTTTAATGCTAGAACTTAATGTCGCCGGGATCTTTAAATTGAACGCTTCTCAATGGCCACCATGTCCTTTCAAACGCAAAGCACATCGTTTATTCACCACCCCATAAAGCAGGCTTCGCATCTTTTTCGTAGATTTACAAAATGATAATCGCCAGTGAATATTACCATGAAAGGAAAGACCGCTTCGGGAAGCAGGTGAAATTACTACGGAAAAAAACAGGGTACGTAGCTCTTTTCCGTTTGTTTACCATGGTTCTTTCCATCTACTTTCTCATAAAGGGAATCAATACAAGTCATATTTACTGGTATGTCCTCTCCGTCTCATTCCTGGTAGCATTTGTATGGTTGGTGAATTTTCACAGGAATCTGAAACTCAAAAAAGACAAGGCTCAGGCACTTATCGACATCAATATTAACGAGCTGAAAGCCATGGGGGGCGACTACTCTGTGTTTGAAAACGGATCCGAATTTCTTAACAGTCATCATGAATTCACCTACGATCTTGACATTTTCGGCGAGCGTTCCCTCTTCCAGTTTCTAAACCGCACCTGTTCCTTTGAAGGAAAAAGCCGGCTGGCCAGGGACCTGCTGAACTCACCCTTCCAGAGAGACCAGATATCGGTTAGGCAGGATATGTACCGCGAGCTGGCAGAGAAGCCGGATCTGATGCAGTCTTTCAGGTCTGCCGGGCTTCTTTCTGAAGACAATCCGGGCGAAAAAGAAGAGATCATGAACTGGCTTACCGGCAGTAATTTTAACTTTTCATCATGGCGTAAAATTATGATGTATGTCATCCCCCTGGCTTTCATCCTGATCATCCTCTTTGGCGTATTCTTCAACAGTCTGTTCGATTATTTACTGCCTCTTGTCCTTATCAGTTTCGTTGTTAACGGTGCCGGCATGACAAGCGTAAATCACTACCACCAGAAAATATCAAAAAAACATGAAATTCTCGGTAAATACCTGGAATTGAACAGGATCATTGCAAGGGCGAAATTTTCGCACCCGGTATTAAGCGACTATGCTAAATCCAGCAATTCATCGCTCGAAAAGTTCAGAAAGCTGAACAGTTTAATGAACTACCTCGATTCAAGACTGAACATCATTGTAGGACTCACCCTGAATATCATCTTCATGTTCGACCTTCATATTATCCGTTTGCTCGAAAGCTGGCGAATGGCCAATAAGGATACTCTCGACAGTTTTTTCACGATACCCGCCTTTGTTGATTCAGCCATAAGTTTTTCAACCTTCCACTTTAACAATCCTGGGTTTTGCTGGCCCTCGATAAAGGAGGAGGGATTGGAAGCCAGGAAGCTCGGTCATCCTCTTATTCCTGCTGACAAACGGGTAGTAAACGATTTTGTAACAGGTCCGAAAGAACGGATATTCATTGTCACCGGGGCAAATATGGCCGGTAAAAGCACCTTCCTGCGGACACTTGGCGTAAACATGATCCTGGCTGGCACGGGCGCTCCCGTCTGCAGCTCGGCATTCAACTTTGAGCCCCTGTCTGTGATAACCGGTATGCGAACCACCGACTCCCTGGCCGACAGTGAATCGTATTTCTATGCCGAGTTGAAACGCCTTAAACGCATCGTTGATATGCTTACCAGGGGAGATAAGATACTGGTCCTGCTCGATGAAATTCTGAAAGGCACAAACAGTACCGATAAACATAACGGCTCGGTGGCCCTCGTGAAAAAATTCACCGGGAACAACTGTCTTGCCCTAATTGCCACCCATGACCTGGCTCTTGGTAACCTGGCAGATGAATTACCATCTTCGGTGGTAAACCTGCATTTCGAAAGCTATATCCGAGGTGATGATCTTCGTTTCGACTACCTGCTTAAAAAGGGTATAGCAAAGAATATGAATGCTTCATTCCTGATGCAAAAAATGGGGATAATAGAATAGTCACGGCTACCTGCAAGACGAAGGGTGGTCCCCATTAACCGCCACCACCTTCTCTTTTGCAAATTTCCGTTCATATATCGTATCTTATGTTTTTTTAATCCCAATAACCAACACCATGAAAATACCGACCCTGCTATCAGCCCTGTTCCTGCCGGTCATGATTTATGGACAGGCCACCGTTAAGGTGAATGCCGATTTCTCCGGGCGACCTGCTACTGAGAATCATTTTTGGCGGAGCACAGGATTTACCCCGGCAGCAGCAATTTTACGGCCCGACATGCAAATCACCCTCGATCATCTCGGTGCTACGGCCGGTTCGGGCATCGTGTATGTCCGTCCGCATTATATGCTGAATCTGGTAGGGATGAAAGGCGCCGGGACGTCCGCAGTTGTTTATAACTGGGGAAAGCTCGACCAGGTGATGGATAAACTACTTGAAAACGGCCTGAAGCCGATTTTTGAGATCATGGGCTATCCTTCGTCATCATGGGAAGTGAGTGAACAGGTTTTCGATAACGCCTTCCAGGGTCAGAAAAGTGATGCGAACAGGTACTTTACCGATTTTGAGAATCCTGTCCAGATCAAGCAGTTCAGGGACCTGGTCAAATCCATGGCATTGCATTTTATTGACCGTTACGGTAAGCAGGAAGTCCGTTCCTGGTATTTCGAGACTACCAACGAGCCAAACCTGAAGAACTTCTGGCCCTTCGGCCTGCAGGGATTTCTGAACTACTACGACGCCTGTTCCGAGGGACTCAAAGATGCCGATCCGGCATTACGTTTCGGCGGACCCGGAACAGCAGGAGCTCCAAATAATGCTTATTTCAAAGCTCTCCTGGAGCACTGTTCGTCGGGGATGAATTATTTCACCGGGGAAAATGGCGTCAGGATCGACTTTATCTCCTATCACCTCAAAAACAGGGCAAGGTATATGATCGGTGAGGAACAAGGTGTTTACGATTTTATCGTCGAAAATTACCCGGCACTGATGAACATCCCGCTCATCAACGACGAAGCCGATCCTATTGCCGGCTGGTCGAAAAAATACTGGTGGCGGCCGGGTCCATGGTATGCTTCTTTCGTCGTCCACTCCATCGACCTGCACGACAGGTATCTTATTGGCCGGAATGACCTGTCGTATGCACTGTTAAGCAACGATAACGGTTTTATGGGCGACTGGTACAGAAGGACGCATTTTGCCAGGTTCACACGTAACAACGACGACCAGCTGAGCAATTCACATGGTTTCTACCTGGTGAAAAAACCCGTCTATACCGTGATGAGCCTTCTCGCGCTACTGGGTGACAAACGGTACCCGGTAACCCTGGATAATCTTGATAAAAATTACGGGGTTATCCCCACGGAAGACAGCCTGGGCAATTACATCATCGCCATCTACAATTCACCTACAATAGAGATTTCGTACCAGGCACCGGAAAGCACAGAGATGGAATACGCGGACAGCACAATTTTCAGATGCCAGGAGACCTCCATGAAGATAAGTCTGGCGGGACTGAAAAAAGGCCAATACAAGCTTATCCATTACCGTATTGACGAGAAACACGGCAATCCATTTGACATCTGGAAGAAAAATGGCAGACCCGGGCTCCCCTCTACAGAGGTATACCGCAAAATGATCGCTGTCCAGGAACCAGCTTTAATGGGCTCTCCTTCCGATGTGACGGTTAATTCGAACATCATTGAACTTGAGGTTGATATGCCCTCACCCTCGGTCAGTTTCCTGGTACTGGCCCGTAAAACGGAAACAGTGCCGGCAGCACCTTACGGACTCTCCTTCGATGAATACAATGGCCTCAATCATGACAAGATGGTTTATGTATCGTGGAAAGACAGCCTCAACACCAATGTATTGTCGTACGAGCTGATGTGTAAAACGGATAGTGATACTGCATTTTCCAGGGTGAATGCACAATATCAGCGCGACAGGGGATATAGCTATATTCTGCCCGAAAACGTTAAACGGGTTGAATACAGGATAAAGACAATTGATTACTGGGGTCGTGAATCCGTGTTGTCGGAACCTCTGATCCTTTCATATTAAAGACCGGCTCACTTACGTACTCACTGCGATTCCTGCCGGCAGGAACGATTGATTCCATTTGCAAACTTAAAAGATTCGACGAAAGATGATGACATATAACACGATATTTAATATAGAAGAGAAAATTGTTCTTATAACAGGTTCCAGCCGTGGCATCGGCTTTACCCTGGCCAGGGCTTTTGCATCACTGGGAGCCCGGGTTATTATGAATGGTCGTACACACACTACCCTTGAACAGGCCTCCAGGAGTCTTAATGCCCTTGGTTACCAGACCAGCACCAGCCTCTTCGATGTTTTCGACAAAGAGGCTGTGGAAAAAGAGATTAACCGGATTGAGAAAAATACAGGTCCCGTCGACATATTGATCAACAATGCCGGTATCCAGCGCCGGCATCCCCTGGAGAAGTGCCCGCTCGATGAGTGGGAGGAGGTTATCAGAACAAATCTCACCGGAGCTTTTGTCGTCTCTCAGGCCGTTGTACAAAGAATGATTGCCCGCGAGTCGGGAAAAATCATCAATATATGTTCACTTATGAGCGAGCTGGGCAGATACACTACCGGGTCTTATGCGGCCTCGAAAGGGGGCCTCAAGATGCTCACAAAAGCTATGACCGTGGAATGGGCCAGGTATAACATCCAGATAAATGGCATCGGACCCGGCTATTTCCTGACGGAGATGACACATAAACTGGCCGACGACAAAAACTTCGACGACTGGATACGTGGCCGAACACCTGCCGGGAGATGGGGTAATCCTGATGAGCTGGTTGGTGCAGCTGTTTTCCTGGCGTCTGGTGCCAGCAGCTTCGTAAACGGGCAGATCATTTACGTTGACGGAGGCCTGTTGTCGACCATATAAGTGTAAAAACGATGACTGACCCCCGCAGCAATGATGGCTGCCTCAGGTCCTTGTTTCATCGAAAATAATAGATCAGTTCGACGTGCAAAACAACATTCTTCCCTCCCACAGGAAAAGACACATCCTTAAAAGAAGGGGCCCGTATTACAGGCCGGTAATTCGTTGAAAAGGCAAAACCCTCTTTGGGAAGACCCGGAAAGACCTTATTCATTTTTCCGTCACCATTCTCATCATGTAAAACAGCAAAAGCATATTCTCCAGGCGAAAGTCCGTAAAAAGTAAACATGACCGAATCCCCTTCAATGGCCTTGCTGTCCCATTGAACAGCCCGGTCAATTTCCCCGGGAAAACCAGTGGCACTGTCGAAAAGGGTAATATTCATTAATCCCTCATGATTCCTGAGTCCTTTCACCACCACCCGCAGCGAGTCTCCTGCAGGACCGGCATGGACGGGGAAATAAATAAATAAGGCTATAATACTGAGAAAAGTCCGCATTTCGACCGATTTAAATCCTGCCACTTAAACACTATCAGGAAAAGGTAAACAACCCGGGGGAAAAAGGGTTTACAACGCTCTATTCTGAAGACGAATTTTGCCTGAAGTCCTCGACTATCTTACCGGCTTTTGCCACGTCGGCTTTTGCCACCACAATTTTTACGGCACCCGATCCACCAGGAGCCACATGCCATGGAGCATAAGTACCCCTGATCTCATCATTCAGAAAACTTTCAATGCCTGCATTAGCGAGAAGACTTTTAACGAGTCCGGCTTCCCAGACGTTGCCGGCAAAAATGACAACGGGCGACCTCTCATCTGAAAAGCGTGTCATAACCGGATATTCATTAATGTTAAGGAAATTATGTTATAAAATGTTATCCTCTATTTAATTAGGATAAAACTAATCGGACACAGTTGTTGTTCTATCAGAAAATCAATGGCCGTTATAAAGGACTACTATTCATAACGATCACATTCTCAAATATCTTAAAAGAAAGTGAAATGGCCAAATCGGGAGAATTCTCAGGGAAAAAATATGACGACTTCAGGATCATCAGCGATCATTTGTTTGGTGATGGAAAAAGAACGGTATCCGGCAGGGCCGTCCCGTACACACTTTTTACCGATCCGGAGCCTGGCCGTATCGGGATGAACGAGAAGACCGCACGCCAATTAAAAATCTCTTACCGGCATGCGAGCATGGATGTTTCGTACATAGTCCGTGCTATTGAAACCAGCCGGACAAAAGGGAAGATCAAGGTTCTCGTTGGAGATAATGATAAGATCCTCGGAGCAGCTGTTCTGGCTCCTGAAGAGGGTGAACTCATGTCTGTGTTGCAGGTAGCCATGATGGGTGGATTGACCTGGCAAGATCTGAGGGATGCCATTTTCGCACATCCTACCCTGGCCGAAAGACTTAATACCCTCTTCATGAATGTCAGTTAATGGCATTATCCCCATTTTTTTACCGACAAATGTTGCACGAAAATAAACAACTGAATGCCATGAACAGTTACCAGAATACTGCTGCTACAAAAAGACGTTTTAGAACAGAGAGTATTTACCCCGGTCTTGGTGAAGAAATCTATATCGATGATATGGTATTTTCTCTACTCGAGGAACAGAAGAGGCTCGATGCCAAGTTTCTTTACGATACCACAGGTACGAGGCTGCTCCAGGAGATATGTCTTCTGCGTGACTACTATCCGTCGCGGACGGCTCTCCACGTCCTGAAGAATGTAGTTATCCCATCACTCCCATCTTATAAAGAGTTAGAGATTATCACCATAGGCCCCGGTGATAACCTGAAGGCGAAGCACCTTATTATGTCGCTGCATCACAGGTCGTGCCGCCATATACGATATATACCGGTCGATTTCAGCGAAGCGGCAATGCAGATCTCTGTACAGCCGGTGAAGGATATGTTCAATGATATTGAGATCGCCCCAATACATACAGATCTCTCCGAACCATTGGTACTCCCGGAAGCCATTATGCCCAGGCTGTTTTATGTTTTCGGGAGTTCGCCAGGGCAACCCGGGGACCATGAGACCCTTCCCTTGTTAAAATCCCTCAAAGCCAATATGACAAGGGATGATCTTCTACTGGTTGGTTTCGACAGGATAAAACCGGTGCATATTCTGGAAAAGGCCTATAACGACGTAAAGGGCCTGGTCGCTGCGTTTAATAAAAATGTACTCTCAGTGGTTAATCGTGTAGCTGCCGCTGGCATCGACCAGTCACAATTTATTCATCAAGCCTTCTTCAATTCAAAATATTCACGCATAGAGTTGCACCTGAAGGCGTTAACCGATTTAAACCTTCACCTCCGGAAGGCCGGTTTGATCCTGGGAATGTGCAGTGGAGAAAGCATCCTTACGGCCACAGCAAAAAAATACAGCCGTAACGACATAGAACAAACTGCAGCAAAAGCAGGACTTACAATGGATAACCTTTTTAGCGACGAGAAGAAATGGTATTCCATTGCGGGTTTAAAGGTTGAATAAGAATAGTCGTTGCACGTGTTTATCCTTTCAGGAAACCTGTAAGCACGGTAAAAAATTCATCCCTGGCCTGGCGCTCCATCCAGGGATAATGGCCACATTTATCGAGAAGGATAAAGGTGAAGTCCGGGAGCAGCTTTTTCAACGGGTATTCAACACCGCTGGCAGGATGTGGATCGTAGATACCATGGATAGCCAGTACCGGGCAGGTAATAAGCCTGGCCGACCTGAGTAATTGGCCACTCCGTCGAAGATCCGATGCCTCAGTCCATACCGACCGGTATATCTCCGGGTCATAAGTCACGCCTGGCGGATAGTCAGTATCGCCATCGTAGGTATCGGCCTTCCGGCTTAGTTCACCAAAACGTTTCATTTCTCCGGAATTCATTCCCTTTCCCCCGGTATTCAGCTTTTCCGATAACACCATAATTTCCGATTGTTCTTCCCTGGTAAGCCGACCGATCCTTTCATCCGCAATGTCGGTCCTGTATTTTTCGTCGAAAGAACCGGCCCCGATGAGTACCAGCTTACTTACAAGATGAGGGAACCTCGCAGTGAACAAAAAAGAGAGCCAGGCTCCCCATGAATGACCGATGAGCACAACCGGGAAACTGGAATCGTCGTTGAGTATCGTGAAAAGTTCGCGCAGCTGCCCTTCAATGGACATGGAAGAAAACCAGGGCTCGACTACACCGGAATGTGAAGATACTTGTTCGGCAAGGGGAGACAAATATCCGGCTACACCGGGACCACCGTGAATAACAGCCATGGTATACGGATGCATGCCATAATGAACTGAACGGCTCATTTTTAGAACTTTTAGCCTGAAATACCTACACCGATAAGTTTACCGATGCCATAAGTTACGCCTGCTGCAAGGAGGCCAAACATAACCTGGCGTAAGCCGGAAAACAGGAAGGGTTTACCGGTGAAGAGTGTAATGGCAGCACCTATAACAAACAAACCGACAACACTGAATATCAAACTGCCTGCTACGGCATATAATCCGGTCCTGAACAGGAAAGGGACCAGTGGGATTACGGCGCCAACAGCAAACAGCAGGAAGGAACTGATGGCTGCTTCCCAGGCCGAACCGCCAAGGTCCTCCTTATCTATCCCGAGCTCTTCCCTCACCAGGGTATCGAGCGCTGTCTCCTGGTTTTTCAGGACCTTTTTTGCCATTTCTTCGGCGACGCCCTTTTTTATCCCTTTCGACTGATATATTAATGACAGTTCCATCATTTCTTCTTCCGGTGAATTCTCTAGTTCGGCCGCTTCCGTGTCGATCTGCTTCTGGTACAGTTCGCGTGAACTTTGTACCGAAAGCCATTCGCCTAATGACATGGAAATAGAACCGGCCAGCATTCCCGCCATTCCGGCAATGATAACCTCCTTATTTCCATTGGTAGCACCGGCAACCCCCATGATGAGACTCAGGTTCGAGACCAGTCCGTCATTGGCCCCCAGCACGGCAGCCCTGAGTGCATTGCCGGCAACACTGCGGTGTCTGCCTTCAATACGCGCCAGCACGCCACCTCTGAGACCCGACGACGATTCATAGAGATTATCCAGGATACGGTAGTGATTCATCTCGCTGCCTGTAAGTGCCTGCCCCTGCTGTTGCTTCTTTCGCACTGTCCCCTCAGCCATATTACGTTCGAGCGTCAGCAGGTTATTCAGTATAAAACCATATCCCAGTACCCGGCCAAGTCTTACCTGTAGGCGCGCCCGTAACGAAGGCCCGGGAATATCCGGATTTTTGCCCGAAGCCCTTAACCTCTCCATGATCTTGCCGGCATGGCCGTTCTCAATGGCTGACATCTGGCGGTAGACCGACGCTAATTCTCCATCATCAACATTCTGTGAGAGAACACCATACAGGAATGAGGCATCTACCTCAACCTGCAACTGGTCGGTAAGTTTATTTTTCATCGTAATCGTATGATCCTGTTTAGTAAACAAATCCCGGATAAATAACAAAATTACGCAATTACTGAATTTAATTCAGGCAGGGACCGGCTTATTTGATAAACAGGCAGAACGCATTGGGCAGTGCGCTTTGAGCCTGGGAGGAAAGAGATGTGATAATGATCCGGGGGTATGCCTGTTTGATTAAAATCTAATCGGATTCATGATTAGTTTTTAATCGGCAAGCTTCCTGATTTCGCGTTTAAAATCATTGAACGTGATGGGTTTAGCCAGTATCTTCCGGTTTTTATCCAGGATAAACATGGTAGGTGTGGCATAAATGTTAAACTGGCGGGCCACCTTTCCTTCCCAGCCTTCCGGCTCATGAACGTTTACCCCCGGGAGATGATTTTCGCGGAGGAATTTTTCCCAGTCGACAAAACTGGTATCTATTGACACCGTGTAAATTCCAAGATCATAAAGATCTCCCTCATCCTCATACCACTTTTTTAACTCAGGCATAAGTTCCTGGCAATGCGGACACCACGACGCCCAGAATACGAGGAGTATGAAATCGTCGTTCAGATCGGACAAACGCTGAGGCTGATTCCCGGGGCCCGGAAGCACGATGTTTTCCACTTCCTGGCCCGGCGCCATACGCTTATAGGCCGCCAGACGCTCATCCATAAGTTTTTCATTGTCGGTTTCGCAATTTTCCGACAGGTAATTCCCGGCAATATAAACCAGGACATCTTCCATTTTGTACTGTTCGAATCCGTCGATAAGGTAATTCAGCACGAAGTCGTAAACTTCCTGGTTATACTTCACCTCCGACATAATTCCGTCGATGGCTTTCATGAAGAGAGCCTGCTGTTTCGACTGGCTGGCTGATGGCTCCCTGAAAAAGCTTAGGTATGTGATGATCTTTTGTGTATAGACAGGTGAATTCAGTAATACCGGGTCATTCATATTGACCAGGTCGAAATAATGTTCACGCATAAAACCGGTAATGGTCAAACTGCTGTCGGGATGATACACCGGTTCGGGAAACATGCTTATCAGTGAAGAAATGAAACTGCCCGGTTTTTCACGCGACAATACGATGAGTGTGTCGGTGAGCCCCTGCTGTACCCTGACAAACTCATCAGACAAGGGTCGATAAAACGGATCATTCACCCCGTAAAGGCCAAGTAGCGGCAACAATGCCTGGAAACGTGCCCCGTAGGCAGAACGTGCACGTATGAAGGAATAGTAGATTCTGTTTTCATCAGATTTTGTGACCGTCATCGCTTTCACCGGGTTATTATAATCGGTTCGAAGCTCTATATCTTCCCGGTCAAAAATAATATCGAAAGTCCTGGTGTCGCGTCCGTAATAATCCCTCTTTTGGGGGCTGCCAAGGAGGACACGGTAAACACCGGGTTGATCTTTTTCATCGAACGTAAATTGAAATGTACCCTTCAAAGATGCGGCACTGTCAACCACCGTCTGTTCATCTCCTTTCAATGAAGCCAGGAAAATCCTTTCATCGGGCATCCGGTCTACAAAAGCTCTGAATGTCCATGTCTGTGAGGAAGCCTGTGTGGCGAAGAGTAAAAGAAGCGTATAAATCAACCATGTTTTTCTCATCATCAGCATTGTTTAAAGTCCGGAACACAGTAATCACTCAACCGAAGATACACATTCACGGGGTCTTTTGCTCTATAAAGGGATCCTTTTTGCAGGTTACAATGAACCGTGTCAC
>Ga0102962_1001062_pt1 | contig 11301 bp, 7 predicted proteins | sample SalPonF2_C_D2_MG_FD_84519 | JGI IMG/M metagenome (GOLD analysis project Ga0102962, IMG submission 84519) | Salt pond soil microbial communities from South San Francisco under conditions of wetland restoration - Salt Pond MetaG SF2_C_D2_MG ...
AAAAAAGCCGATTCTCATTCTCTAAGAATCGGCTTTATATAAATAAAACTGTTGATCCGGTAATTTTTTAGCTTACCCAATACTATTTTTTATTTATGCTTATCCCCCATCGCAAACTCGATCAATCCGCCATTCTCTATATCGCTATGAGTTATGTAGGTTTTTTTATAAGTCTGCCCGTTTAATTTCACTGATTTGACATAAATATTTTGACCTGATGCATTATCAGCCTTGATAATAAACAAATTTCCCGCATAATATTTTGGATTCAAATGGATAACAACCTTTTTGAATAACGGACTGCCTAAACGGTATTTACCGCTAACGGGATTAGCGGGATAAAATCCAAGAGCACTGAATACGTACCATGCCGATGTAACACCACAATCATCATTACCAGGCAAGCCGTCCGCATTCGGAGTAAAATCTTCTTTCATGGTTTCGCGAACTGCTTTCTGTGTTCTCCACGCCTCGTTCTTGAAGTACGTAAATAAATAGGGATAAGCCATATCCGGTTCATTCCACATTACAAAATACCCTTTGTCAATACTTTCCTGAAGCCGTTTCACAAATACGTTAACGCCTCCCATCATATTTGCCAGGCCATGTGGATCATGTGGTACAAAAAACAGGTAATTCCATGCATTGCCTTCTACAAAACCGGGCTCATTGACTTTCTTCGTTGTGGGATCGAAAGGAGTATACCATGAACCGTCCTTATTTTTAGGACGCAAGAATCCGCTGGAAGGATCCCACATATTCTTATAATACGTCGAACGATTCAAGAACTTTGATGCGTCTTCATTATGTCCCATCGCTTTTGCAAATCGCGAAAGGGCGTAATCAGCAAAATTATATTCCAGCGTAGTCGACATTCCACCCCAGACCCCTTTGGTATGGACGGGAATATAATGATTTGCCATGTATTCTTTTAACCCGGGACGTATGGGATTATTAACGGTATCAACCGACTCATGCTTCATTGCGGTATAGGCTAGTGTCGTATCAAAATTATGGATACCATTGAAAAAAGTTTCAGAAATTACATTTACAGCCGGATCTCCAACCATCACATAGGTTTCTCCTCCGGCAAGCTCCCACTTGGGCAGCCAATGACTCTCTTTATACATAGCCAACATCGACTCCACCATGTCATGCTCTCGTTCGGGATAAAATAATGTCAGGAAATCATGTTCATCACGATAAGTATCCCACAAAGAATACACATCATAATGCGTATATCCCCTCGCTTTGGCCACACCGTTATGTCCCATAGTTAAATAATCACCATTGACATCATTAAAAACACTTGGATGAATCAGCATGTGGTATAATCCCGTATAAAACATCGTTTTTTCTGCTTTCGTCCCTCCTTCAACTTCGATTCGAGACAGGTAGTGGTTCCATAGGGATCGGGCCTGATCGCGAATAGCGGCAAAATCCCACCCCGGTTGCTCCGCTTTAAGATTAAGACGGGCATTGGCGATACTTACATATGAAATACCCACTTTAATATAGATCGTTTCAGACTGATTCGAATGAAAACGGAAATAGGCCCCGACACTTCTGCCTGATTGTGTTTTATCTGGGGTAACCTCGTTACCTATCCAGGTTCCTGCTGAGTCGGCCGGTTTACTCAATTTTGCCACAAAGTAAACCTTTTGAGTTTGATGAGGTGCCCCGCAGAAATGCCCGCTTTCGGTCCATCCTACCACTTCCGTATTGGAAACAATGTTAACATGTCCCAAAGCTGGCATCATACGGCTATTTTCCGTAACCGATGCGTCCAGCAAAATATTGGCATCTCCCTCACCGGCAGGGAACGTATACTTACTCATTCCGGTACGGGTAGTGGCCGTCATTTCAGCAATGATATCACTGGGTTTTAAAATCGTCTTATAATATCCCGGAGAGGCTTTTTCATCAGCGTATTTTGACTTATACGTTCCGGGAGTTGTTTCAATTTTACCTGTGGCCGGCATTAATACCACGTTGCCCAGATCACTGCAACCAACACCACTTAGTTGAACATGTCCAAAACCATAAAGATAAGGCTTGCCATGTATATAACCATTAGCACTTCCGGGAGCCGTATGCGGGCTGACCGATACCATACCCCATGGAACTACAGCACCCGGATAGGTATTCCCATTTCCCCAACCTTTTTTGGAACTTTGCCTGGCTGCTGTTCCTATAAATGGATTTACATAATCAACGGGCTTTAACTGGGCGTATAGTACGACCTCGCCCGGTACCAATAATATTACAAGTATGATAGGTATCAGATAATTTTTTACATTTTTCATTTCCTAAGTATCTTTTTGGTGAAATGGGAAATCCAACCATGCGATTACACAAACAGTAAACCTGTCAATTAATATTAATCTAAATATTTATGGATCAGTCCATAATCTTAACCAATATAATTAACAGTGTGAGTATAACATCGCTAAAACTAAAACCACTTTAGCTCAACTTGATAATTTTTAGCGTAATTATCTATAGGTTACATAAAAAGATTATATCACCTTTTTTGCCAGATGCACTATCATTTCTTAAATACAAAATTTTTCACTTTTTTTTGACAATTTTACCTTATTATTTGCATTATTAAGTGCGATATTTGCAAGATTCTTGAAAGTCACCCCTTTATATTGCTTTTTAGTAAGGGATATTAAAATGGACACTTCACATTTATTTCATTGACTACATATTCAATTATTACCATGAAAAATAAATTAACATTTCTATTTATCTCCGTTGGCCTGATGATAGTATCTATTTCTGGCTGTAATCTTTCGGCACAAACACAATCGAATGAACCGCCTGCACAACAGAAATATGACACGGCCACTTTAAACCAAAAAGCAGATTCGGTATTGTCTTTAATGAATATCGAAGAGAAAGTTGGTCAATTGACACAGTTTACGAGTGATATGAATATCACAGGACCTTATATCCGCAGTAATTATGAAAAACTTCTTAAGGAAGGAAAAGTTGGTTCTATTTTTAATGCGTATGGAGCGAGCTATACCCGTAAGCTTCAAGAAATTGCCGTAGACAGTAGCCGCTTGCATATTCCCCTCATTTTCGGCTATGATGTTATCCACGGATTCAGAACAGAATTCCCGGTTCCTCTGGCAGAATCCTGTTCATGGAATCCTTCGCTCATAGGTAAGACCTCCCGGGTTGCTGCAGTCGAAGCTTCTGCATCCGGATTACAATGGACATTTGCACCGATGGTTGACATCGCACGTGATCCCCGCTGGGGCCGTATCGTGGAAGGTGCGGGTGAAGATCCATACCTCGGTTCTGCAATCGCGCGTGCTCGTGTAAAAGGTTTTCAGGGTAATGATCTCTCAGCTACAAACACCGTACTTGCATGCGTAAAACATTATGCCGCATATGGTGCCGTCGAAGCCGGTCGCGATTATAATACTGTCGATATGTCGATGCGCCGTCTGCGCTCTATTTATCTACCGACCTATAAAGCTGCCATTGACGCAGGTGCTGCAACCATCATGACTTCTTTCAATACACTCAATGGGGAACCTTCCACCAGTAATCATTTTCTCCTGACTGATGTATTAAGAAACGAATGGGGATTCAAAGGTTTTGTTGTTACGGACTATACAGCTATCAAAGAATTGGAACATCACCGGGTAGCAAAAGATGATGCTCAAGCCGCTGAAATATCTATTAAAGCCGGTACGGATATGGATATGCAAAGTGGCCTTTTCCTGAAAGAATTACCCAAACTGGTAAAACAGGGAGTCGTTAAAGAGTCCACCATCGATCAGGCTGTAAAAAGAATTTTAAAAATGAAATTTGAGCTCGGCCTTTTTAAAGATCCCTATAAATATTGCGATCCGCAAAGGGAACACCGGGATACCATGACGACCGCAAATTTGAAACTCGCACGGGAAATGGCCAAAAAATCAATAGTTCTGTTAAAGAATAACCATAATATCTTACCTCTGAACAAAAATCTGAAGACTATTGCATTATTGGGTCCACTGGCTGACAATAAGAAAGATCTATTGGGTCCGTGGCACGGTGCTTCACACTGGCAGGACGTACAAACCGTTCTCAAAGGTATTAAAGACAAAGTATCCTCCAATACCCGCATCCTATACGATAAAGGCGTCAATATCAAGGGTGGTTCAACGAGTGGATTCAGCAAAGCCGTTCGATATGCCCGGCAAGCCGATGTTGCCATCGTATGTGTTGGCGAATCGGAAACCATGAGTGGTGAAGCAGCAAGCCGGTCAAAAATAGGACTTCCGGGGAAACAACTCGAATTTGTAAAAGCTATTGAAAAAACGGGTACACCTGTCGTAGTCGTACTTATGAATGGCCGTCCTTTAACCCTTCCATGGATAAGCGATAACGTACCCGGTATTCTGGAAACCTGGTTTTTAGGTACCGAAGCGGGACCAGCAATTTCAGATGTATTATTCGGTGACTATAACCCATCAGGAAAATTAACTACAACATTTCCAAGAGATGTTGGGCAAATACCCTTGTACTACAATCACTATAATACAGGCCGGCCATTTCAAAAGAATAATAAATACACATCAAAATACCTTGATGTACCCAATACGCCCCAATACCCGTTCGGTTATGGTCTAAGTTATACTACATTCAAATACAGCAAACCGACATTGGACAAGCATAAAATAACAACCGGGGATTCTGTAAAAGTTCATGTGACAATCACAAATACCGGGAAACGGGCCGGTGAAGAAATTGCCCAGTTTTATATAAGTGAAAAATACGCAGATGTGAGTCCACGTGTTAAAGAGCTTAAAGGATTTGCTCATGTAAATCTGAAACCCGGCGAATCCAGACAGGTTACATTTACCCTGACTCCACAAAAAATGAGTATGTACAACTTGCATATGAAAAAAGTTGTAGAGCCGGGTACATTTGAAATCATGACCGGCCCCAATTCAGCAGAGGTTCAGACCGATACGCTGCAGGTAGTGAATCCCCAGTAACATCACTCATCATCTTATAAAAAAGAGGCGGGTATTTAACCATAACACCTGCCTTTTTTTTATCCTTTTCCCAAAAATAGATTGTGTTTTTTGCATAACTAAATTCATTACAGCCCTCATTTTTATGATGTTATGGCCATATAATTAGCAAATCACCTAAATATTCTCAGCCTTTATTGTAAACAAGCACTTTTATTTGATAAAAATTTTCACTAACTATTAACGATTAATGCAATTTTTTTCATATTATTTATGGGTAAACGTTCATCGGATTGAATCAATTTATCTGAATTTCATTTATGGGGAAATACGCCGGCAATCAAATTTGACAGTTACATTTTAAGTATTGAATATGACTTCCACCATTTACCGGAAAGTCGCATTAAAATTGGTTTATACAAATAGTCAATGTTATCACAATCACATTTATATTTGTTGTCTGTCATATTCATTGCCTTTAAAATTTTATTGACTTAAAGAAGCATGAAAACAACACTAAAAGATATAGCAGAAGCAACGGGATATTCCATATCGACCGTTTCAAGGGTTTTGAGCGGATCCGGGAAAATAGGATCGAAAGCTCAAAAGGAAATACTGATTTGTGCAGAAAAATTGAATTACCCAATTTCTAAAATCAACCGCCCTTTTTCAATTGATACTAATAAGCGGTTTGCCCTTGTCGTTACCGGGCATCACGTTGGTGAGTTTTATGCATCTTTTTTTCACGGATTTAACTGGGCGGCTATAGAAAATGATGTTCAACTATTCTTACTCAGCCTCCATAAACCAAAAAAAGAACTTAAAAACATCCTCCTCGATCTTACTAAGAATTATCATGCTATAATTCTTTTTGCACCTGAACTGACTCAAGAAGAATATAAAGAACTAAATAAGTCTATCCCTCCTTTATATCCAATAGTTTCAAATGGACTTATTGAAAACCCTGTTTTTTCTACTATCACTTTCGACAGCTACAGCGGCGGACACCTTGCTGCACAGCATTTTGAGCAAAACAATTATGATACTGTAGGAATAATTAAGGGCCCGTTTCAAAAAGCAGAAGCACGATTCCGGTACAATGGTTTCCGCGATTATGTACTGCAATCGGAAGCAATTGATTTTGTCTGGGAATGTGATGGGGATTTTACATTTGAAGCAGGTGTCAAAGCTTTTGAATGCTTCGAGAAAGCGAAACAAAAACCGCGGGCCATTTTCGCTTGTAATGATTTGATGGGACATGCTTTCCTGGAAAAGGCCAAAACACATGGTTATAAGCTTCCTGAAGATATAGCTATAATTGGTTTTGATGATCTACCTGCAAATGAACAACGCCACCCAACAGTATCTTCTATTCGTACCGATTTCAAGAAACTTGGTGCAACGTCTATCAATGAACTGATTGAGCGAATAAAAAACCCAACACAACAACATGGAATGTTGAGTATGGTACCAGTCAGCCTGCAGGTCAGGGAATCATCTTAGTTAAATTCATTCTTTTCATTCACTTTTTTATCGAAACCTGAAATAACCTTTCATCTTTTGCATTTTCTCCGTGCATTTTGTGTACTAAAACCGTTTTCCGGTATTCCTCTGTTTTAAATAACAATCTTCTGCATATCTTACACTCACATTAACGTATTATATTTTTCATATCTCCACTTATGCCGTTATTTATAAATATGATTTAATGCATTTCATTGTATAATTATTTTCAGGAGAGATTATCATGAACAGCCTTGGGAAAAGTTTTAAAAATGCTATTAATGGCTTGTTAAACCTGATTAATACCGAGCCGAACGCAAAAATTCATGCTGCTGCTACAATATCTGTCTTTGTATTCGGGATTTATTATGAACTCAATACAACTGAATGGGCATTCATTACATTTTCCATCATTATGGTTTGGTCGGCCGAATCATTGAATACGGCTATTGAGCGTTTATCCGATGTTGTTTCACCAGATCTGAATCCGGGAATCAAAGAAGTGAAGGATATAGCGTCAGGTGCAGTCCTGATCGTCGCCATTGGAGCTGTGATTATCGGTATACTTGTTTTTGGGCCTTATTTCTTAGCATCATTTTAACAGTGAACAAAGGTGCAGGCTGTGATGGTTACTGTCAAGAAACAATCGACATTATTTTGATTTTTATATCATTACATCTCTGTGGGGCGTAATGCACAATTGGACGCTCTGCATCCTGTCAAATTTAAAGTGATATAAATGGACAAAAAGTGCCCCAGCAGTATGTTGCCAGGCAGAGCCTCATAACGAGATTCTTTATTAATTGATCACTTATCACTGTTAAACACCTTCCATTTGATTAAATCCGGTCATATATTATTTCGAGTTTCTCATTTCAATTAATACTATTCACATACAAAATGTCACCCATCCCCGAACAGAATATACAGATATACAGCGGTCATTCTTTATTCATTGAAATGCCTGAAAAACTGTCACTTCGAATAGATCGTGAAGGCAGATGGAGTAGTTATCAAAATGGTTTGGCTTTATATCGACGGACTTTGGACAGTAAAATTATAAAAGTTAAGGAACGATCTTATTCTTTAGTAACCCTGGAAGAATCGGTAAAGATCATCGGGGAGATTTCGAAATTATTGAAAGTTATTTCACATAAAATAGGACGTTCCCACTCCGAACTACGTCTATCCAGAAATACTGAAACGGATTTAAAAAAATGGATACTAAAATCCATTAAATGGCTCCACAAACCAATCGAAATAGAGATACAACGTTTTAATAATGCCTACCCCGAAGGGATTCAGATTCTGCCACCTGATCGTTACCGCGATCTCGTCATACAACCGGCACTCGGATGTCCGTCAGGACAGTGTACCTTTTGTGCATTTTACAAAAACAAACGTTTCAGGGTTCTAAGCGATATCGAATTTGACCGGCATATTGTGGCTGTCAGGAACTTATTTGGAGAGAATATCGGACAACGAAACGGTATATTTCTGGACTCTGCCAGTGCACTTTCTCTATCCCAGCGAAGTATGATAAGGATACTTGACGAAATTGCTGAAATAATTTCTAATAACAAACGAGGAATTTCCACATTTTTGGATCCTGATCATGCTCCGAAACGTAACCTAAAAGATTTTATAGCATTAAAAGATCGCGGCCTGTCCCAGGTAACCATTGGATTGGAAACGGGCTGCCCCGCTCTTCGTAAAAAGCTGGGAAAAAGTGAAGATTTATCCATTTTAAAAAGAACTGTAAAGGCCCTGAAAGATGCTGGTATACAAGTTGCACTGACTATACTAGTAGGAGCTGGAGGTTCTGTTTTTACGGAAGATCATCATAACAAGTCAATAAAATGCCTACAGGATTTAGAATTATCAAAACGTGATATCATTTATCTGTCTCCCCTGGCAGATTCATTATCTCCATCACGATTAACAACAGAGATGGCCAAATTCAAACATTCATTAAAAAAAGTAACGAATGCCCGAATCTCACCTTACCATATGGAACGGTTTTATTATTTCAGTTAAATCCATCTCTTAAAGTTATACCAGGATATTCAGGAAAAGGCCAATTACTACCATCCCGGCAAATAAATAGACAATGCTGCGTTTCATTGATAAACCTTCCGAATGGTGGTGATGGTGTCCTATTGTCATGCTTTGTGTTTTTTTGAATCGTACATTCAGATACGTAAGGATAGCGGCAACAGCGATAAAAACCATATTAAACCAGAAGGTGTAATCAACTTTAAACGCTGTTAATGAAGCTATTTCTTTGCCGGACTCAGGAATAAGATGGAACAGGTCAAAACCATAGTTCAGTAGTAAAGCGGTTAACACAATACTGCCATACATCACCAAAGCAATATAAAATGCCACTTTGTTACCATAGTATTTACGGTTCATATTAACCAGCGGGGGGACCATCAAATCGGAATAATTAAATCCCATAATACCGGCGAATAATACGCCATTAGCATTTAGAACCGTTGCTAATGGGATATTTCCCATCGATCCTATGAATGTTGCCGCGGCTACAAAAGGGGCAACCAGAGCGTTTTCCAGGTGAATAAAAAAAGCGGGAATTTGACCCTGAAGTCCATTTAGGAATAGGGCTTTCCAGAACGCCTGGGGAACAAGAACAGCAATAAAACCGGCTACAGTAAAACCAATGAGGATATCTTCCCATGCCATCTTCCATTCCATGACAAATTTATTACCCACCAGCAACCATCCATCTCTGGATTTTATTCTTTCCTTCCAATCGAAATCCTGTTCCATATTCCCGGCTTCTTCTTCAACTTTTTTACGGGCATCGTGAATCCATTTTTGGGGATAAGTCAGGCGAATAATAATACTGCTGATGATAATGAGCAGGAGTCCGCCAATGACCTCAGCGATCAGAAATTGCCAACCCAGGAATATATATATCAGAATACCAAGTTCAATAACAAGATTAGTCGAAGCGAACATAAATGCCACTGTTGCCACAAAGTTTGCTCCTTTTAGGAAAAGAGAACGTGCTGTTGCAAGAGCTGCAAATGAACAGGAAGAAGAAATGGTCCCGAACAAAGTAGAGAGCGATAAACTTTTGGCATTCGTCTCTCCCATGTATTGTGTAAGTCGGCCTTTGGGCACAAAGGCTTGTATCATGGCACTGACGCCATAACCAAGAACAAACGCCCATCCGGATTTCCAGAAAAAACCGGGGTTATTGGTGTCATGAGCGTCCGCGGCCCGTTCCCCATAGATGGAATCAACCCCGGATACCGCGGTCCGTTCATGCATAACTTTTACATAATTATATAAATGCACCCATTCTCAATTATTACATTTGGTTTATAACAAATCAACGTTTATAAATAATAAACCTGTTTTCTGATTATAATTTACCCGATATGAGTAAGATCAAATTTACAATATTCACTCTCGCAGTCATTATCGCCTTCACCGGATGTCAACACTCCAATAAAAAGACAAATATCAATCTGAATGAGTTAACCATTGCCCAAATACATAACGCTTTCCGGGAAGGGCGATATAATAGTGAGCAATTGGTAGCGGCTTATCTGGCACGTATTAAGAAATACGATAAAGGAACAAATGCTATTACGACGATCAATCACGGGGCTCTGAATATTGCTAAAGCAGAAGATGAAGAGTACAAAAAGACCGGGAAAATGCTTCCTTTGCAAGGTATCCCGATTATCGTAAAAGATAATTATAACACGAAAGGGATGCCTACAACCGGCGGTTCACTCGCTTTAAAAAACTTCATCCCAAAAACGAATGCTTTTGTCATTAATAAACTGGTGAAAGCGGGGGCGATCATTATCGCTAAATCGAATATGGCCGAATGGGCATTCAGCGCTAAACATACGTATAGTTCTACGCATGGCGAGACACACAATCCTTATAATCTTGCTTATGTGCCGGCGGGTTCCAGTGGAGGTACGGCCGCAGCTATCGCCGCCAATTTTGCCACGGCAGGACTGGGTACGGATACCGGTAATTCCATCCGCGGACCTTCGTCTCACTGTGATCTTGTGGGCTTCAGAACCACCATGGGGCTAATCAGCAGAAGCGGCATTATTCCCCTTTATCTGCGTAATGATGTTGCTGGCCCTATGTGTCGGACGGTGGAGGATGAAACTAAGATGTTGCAGGTAATGGCCGGCTATGATCCGGAAGATCCGGTAACCAAACATTCGGAAGGTAAAATACCTGCCAATTACACTCAATTTCTACAGAAGAATGGCCTGAAAGGTGCCCGCATAGGCGTTTTGAGAGCTTTAAGCGATGATAATCCTGATCCACAGGTTAAAGCTTTATTCGACAAAGCTCTTACTGATATGAAATCAATGGGTGCTCATATTGTTGACCCCGTGGTTATACCCGATTTTGACAGCTTAAGGAAAAACCAGTGGTGTTCGGAATTCAAAAAAGACATCCATAATTATCTTACAACCTATGTCAAGAGTGACACGATGAAGACCATTGAAGATATCATAAGAGTTGGCAGCAAGTCGAAAGATGTCATGAACGGCTTGAAATATGAAGCTACACACAGTGGCAGAGCGAAGCACCCTGAAATTGGGTGTAAAGATGCCTGGCACGATAAGAAACGTATTGCCTTTCGGGAGGCCATACGCAAAACAATGGATAAATTGCACCTGGATGCCATTGTGTACCCCTCATGGAATTATCCACCTGCTAAAATCGATTCCTTTGATGTAGATTATAAAGGAGACAACAGCCAAATCATAGCACCTCATACCGGCCAGCCAGCGTTCACCGTCCCCATGGG
>Ga0102962_1001063_pt1 | contig 11293 bp, 21 predicted proteins | sample SalPonF2_C_D2_MG_FD_84519 | JGI IMG/M metagenome (GOLD analysis project Ga0102962, IMG submission 84519) | Salt pond soil microbial communities from South San Francisco under conditions of wetland restoration - Salt Pond MetaG SF2_C_D2_MG ...
CCAGCCGAACTTCGGCTTGTAATGGTGCGCGAGCGTGTGCAGGTGGATGCAGCCGAAAGCGAGCCCCGCATCCGCCCCGCAAAGCACCGGGAACGGGCCTTTGAAGCCGTATTGACGGGCGACCGCGCCCATCACCTGCATCAGCCCCCAGCTCGCCTGCTGGCCCCACCACTCGGTGTCGCGCGACTGGCCGGCGATGGCGTGGAAGTCGCTGGGCGCCTCCTCGGAGGCGATCTCGGCGTGCGTCAGGTGACGGAAGGGCTTGCCGGTTCGGTTGTCCCACAGGTAGCGATACGGCGGCTCGACGCGCCAGGCGGAGGGATTCCAGCCGCTCTCCGTGGCGACGATGGCGATCACCAGCGCCGGCGGGAGCTCGTGCTCGTTGGCGGCGGCGCCCGCCCGGTCAGCCAGTGCGTTCACGGATCCGCTCCCGGTTTTCCCTGCCGACGCGGTTGCGCCAGCGCAGGTCCTTCAGGGTGTAGGCGACCAGGTCGCGCAGGTGCTCCGGCACTTCCGCCAGCGCGCGGCGGCGCTCCTCGCGCGTTTTCAGCGCGTCGATGCGGCAGACGTGAAAGATGACGGAGTTGTCTGATCTGGCCTCGAGCATGAGGCCATCATCGGGGGGCTCTGGGGGCGCGGATAATGCTGACGGGCGTCAGCAGGGGGTGTCAGAACAGCGATTCCTGGGGGTCAACGGTATCACCGTCGGCGACGATCCGCCAGATGCTGCGCTCAGTCAGGCCGTGCTCGCGGGCGAGCTGGGCCGCGCTCTTGCGGCCGTATTCGGCCCGGATCCGGCGCCGGCGCGTCTCGCGCAGCGCGCTGGTGGCGAGCGGCACCGAGATCGTCTCCCGCGCGTATATATGGCTCAGCGCCCGGGCGCCGCGCTGCCCCATCACCCGGACGATCGGGTGCGAGCTGTCGAGCCGCTCGGGCACGTAAATCCGCACGCCGCCGTAGTGGCGCACCAGCTCCATCGTCGCGCGCAGGCCGCAGGCCCGGACCAGCTCCTGCAGCATCGGCGGCAGCAGGCTCTCGTCAATCTCCACGGCGTTCTCCCCCCTTGAGTGTCCGCACGAGCTCCCGGATCCGCGCCTGGTTGCGCCGGCGCTGCTCTTCGGTCAGGCCCGGCGCCGGCAGCGCGGCCTGGCGGGAACGGCGCGGCAGGTGCTGCAGCAGCAGCCGCGGCGAAGGCCACTCGGTCGCGGTGCGCTCCAGCGCCCGGAACGCCGACGCCAGGCGCGGCCGGTCCGCGTCCTCGTCCCAGCGCGCCGCGCTCCACAGCGCCTCGACCCAGACCTCCTGGGTGAGCTCGATGGTGTCGGCCGAGGGCGTGCGCGGCAGGCTCAGCACATACAGGCGCTGAATGCCGTCGAGCACGGCGTTGAAGAACCAGTCGGGGATCCGCTCAGCCACGGCGCCGGCTCTCCAGCTTGGCCAGGCCCTGGGCGGTCTTTCCTGCCGGCCCGCGACGCTCGCCCTGCGCCGGCCGCGGCGCCTGCGGCGTGGTCGACTCCAGCACCCGCGCGAGGTAGTTGTGCGAGGTCAGCGGGCGCCAGCCGGACTGCTCCTGCTTGGCGCGCATCGCCTCGACCGTCTCCGCCAGGGCCCGGCCGAGCACATCGGCATCGCCGTGCTGCGCCACCGTGTCGCGGGCCAGGCGCAGCGCCCGGTCCCACGACAGCGCCCGGGTCCGCGCCCGGAACAGCGACAGGTACTGGACCAGCGGCCGGGAGACCTCGCGCGGCAGCGCGGCCAGCAGCGCCATCAGCTCCCGCGCGGCCTCGTCCTCCAAAGCCGCATCCAGATGGTAGCGTGCGTGGCAGCTCGGGCAGGTTATCTGCATGGCGCTCTCCTGATCGCGTGCAGCTTCACCGGCGCTGCCTCCTCTTCTGGTCGTAGGTCAGTGCGGCGACGATGCGCCGCAGCTGGCCGGGGTGGCACCACTCGACGCGCTCGACGCGGAACATGCGGCGCGCCATGCCGTCGGCGTACTCGCGGCGGCGTCCGGCCTCGGCGAGCATCGCGTCGATCTTGCTCACCATGCCGGCCCGGTCGGCGCTGACCCGCGGCCGCTTGCTGCGGGCCGAGGGCGCCCAGCCGACGGCCCGCAGGTGCTCCAGCACCGCCCGGCGCCCGTGCTGGTCCAGGTCGCCGGCCGAGCGCACCCGCGCGACGGTCCAGAGCATGTCGCGGTAGGTCTCGTCGTCCATGCCTAGCTGCTTGGCGGCCAGGTGGATCTTGGCCAGGTCACGGCGCCGGCTGTCGGTCTGCGGGGTCATAGCGTCACTCCTGACCGGCCCGCGGAATGCGCGCCCACAGAACGGCGCCCACCGGGTAGTCCGGATCGCCGCCGATCAGCCGCAGCACACCGGCACCGTCGACATAGGCGACGTCCGTCGCTAGCGATCCGTCGCCCGCGCGCCACTGGACCAGCACGTCCTGCCGCCGCGGCGGCGGGATCCGCACCGGATGCCAGACCAGGAGCGCCCCCGCCAGGATCTCGGCTTCGTGCTGGCCGGCCAGGCCCGTGGCGACCCGGTGCAGCGCCTGCGATACGCGGTCCGTGCGGTCCTCGCTCACGAGGTTTCCTCCTCCACCGGCACGATCTCGACCTCGCACGCCCGATAGCCCTCGGCGGCGAGGCGCTCACGCTCCTCCTCGAAGCTGCGGCTGGTGCGGACATCGCCGGGCAGCGTCAGGACGAAGCGCATCCACGCGCCGCTCGGGCGCGGCGCCAGGCTGCTCCAGACCGCCGTGCCCGAAGGCGTGAAGACGCAGCAGGGCCGGTTCACGCCGCGCTCTCCGCGATGGCGTGCTCGTCGACCTCGTACCAGAACGAGTCCTTCGGTCGGCGCACCACGCCCACCTGCTCGAGCTGGGCGTCCGGCAGGGTCGCCAGCGCCTCCTTGTCGACGCTCTCCTTGACCCGCACCGCCTGGGTCAGGCCCAGCTCCTTGAGCCGGTCCAGCACCGCGGCCCAGGTCCATTTCGTGGCCGTCTTGAGCTGGGTGCTTCGCCGGAATCCCAGCGTGCCGAAGTGCAGCTTCACACTGCGGCGCTTGCGGAACAGCCGGTCCTTGTTGTACTCGGCGTAGGCCAGCAGGCCGGCGTCCAGCTCGGCCATCCGCTCCTTGATCGGAGCCGCCTTCGCCGCGGCCGCGGCCTTGGCCTGGTCGATCTCGTCATTGAGATCGGATTCGATGCCGCGCAGCTGGCGCTGCAGGGCGCCGACCTCGGCCAGCACCCGGTCGGCGTGCTGGTTGTCGGCGATGTGCTCGATGTTGTCGGGCTTCTTGCGTGCCATTACTCGACTCCCTCCTGCTCGCGGATCCAGTCGGCGTGCGCCTCGTCGTCCCAGTAGGCGAACAGGTCGCCGTACTCGTCGCGCTCCACGTTGATCATCCCGCGCCGCTGCAGGCTGAACGCGGTGTTCCTCTCATCCTTGTCGAGCGGATAGTGGCCCCAGGACTCCTCGAGCTCCTGCAGCAGGGCCCGCTGCCGCTCCGTGAGCGGCCTCATACTTCCACCTCCTGCGCGCGGATCCACTCGGCATGTGCCTCCTCGTCCCACTCGGCGTAGCTGTAGGCGCCGTGCGGGTCGTCGGTGATGCGGATCAGCCCGCGCAGCTCCAGGATGCGGGCGGTGCGCACCTCTCTGGGATCCAGCGGATAGGTCCCGGGATGCTTGTGCATCTGCTCCAGCAGGAGCTGCTGGGGCAGCGTCACGCGCGTCACGTCGCGCGCCCGGTCGGTTCGGATTGCGTTCATGCTTCCTCCTTCTGCTCTACGGGCAGGCGCAGCTGGCCGCGCAGGTCGGGTACGGAGACCCTCCGCATGCGGGCGACCTGCGTGAGTGAGGCCATCGCCCGGTCGTGCAGGTACATGCAGGTCTCGTCCAGCTCGAGCTGGCTCTCGGCGATGAAGTAGCCGGTCGCCGGGTGGGCACAGATGTGGTGGCCTTCCATGCGTAGCTCGGTGACGACCGCGCGCAGGGCACGCTCGCCGACGGGATTCGGGCGCGGATGCCCGGTGATCTCCTCGACGAGCGTGGCCGCGCTGGCCCCGCTGGCATGGCCGATGTGACGGCGCAGCGCCTCCAGCACGGTGTGCCGGTCGATGCGCTCCGCCTCGAGTCGCATCTGCAGCGGCATCACAGGTCCTCCGTCAGCACCGGCGTGTGGTTGCGCGGGAGTTCCGGCATCTGCCGCACCTTCTCGTGGCAGGTCGGGCACTCGCCGCGCACCAGGTGGTGATCGGTGCAGCCGCACCACCCGCAGGTGCCGATGGTTTGCGGGAGCTGGGGAGCGGGCCGGACGGACCGGCAGACGTTCTCCCACAGCGCGACGGCTTCGAGGGCCCTGGGGTCATCGCCGGCCAGCTCCTGGAGCCGGAACGCGAGGATCCGGCCGGCCTGGACCAGCTTCTGTTCATTGGTGGGCCTGGGCATAACTGTCCTCCTCCGCCGCTTCAGCGACGGTATTGCGGGCGCTCTCGACCAGCTCGCTCCATCCGTTCAGGAGCCGGCGCAGGCGCTCGGTGTCGGTCGGATGGACGCGGACCATCTGGGTGGTGCCCCACAGGAAGAGCACCAGGGATCCGTCGTCCTGGATGGCGTAGTGGTCTGCGGCCTTGTCCCAGTCGCAGCGGGTGAGTTCGGCCTCCATGCCGTCGAGGCACTCCAGGACGGTGGCCCGTGGCTGGGACCTCGGATAGATTCCGGTCTCCCATGCCTCGCGCATCGCCTTGGCGAGCGCCTGCTCCAGCTGCTTGATCCTCTCATCCTTCTCCTCCAGCGCCTCGCGAGCATTGCGCCAGCGGGCGTCCGATCCCTGGAGCTTCTCGACCTCATCCTTGAGTTCGGTCACCCGGTCCACGAGGCTCCTGTCCCGGCTGATCAGGTTATGGACGGCGTCCGCAGCATCGACGTCGGTGCTGCAGCACGCTTCCAGCCCCAGCGCGCGGCAGATCTCGACCAGGAGCCAATGCGTCCCGCCGGGAGTCGGATTCGTGGCGCCGCCCTGCTCCCGGGTCTCGCTGCTTTCCTTCGAGCTTTCCTGCGCCTTCGCCGCAGCCTTTCCGCCGGACTTGCTGTCCGGATCCGGCTCCGACCGTTCGCCGGCATGGGGATCCGCCTTCGAGCCGAGCACGAAGTGCGGCGCGGGCTTCTCGCCGTCGATGCGCCCGACGACGCCCTGCTTGCGAAGTTCGTGCAGGGCGAGGCTGACCTGCGTAGTGTTCTCGGCGGTGTCCATCCGCTCATAGAGGTCGCGGCAGGTGAGCGGCTTCTCCGATGCCTCCAGCAGCTCGCGTACATCTCCCGTAAAGCTCATGACCGCCCCCTGAACATGCTGTTTGCGACCGGGAACCGCCGGTGATGCAGCGGCTCGACGATGGCGCCGTTGCGCCGCGGCAGCGTCTCCACGCCGCGCTCGGCCTGGGCCATCTCGGCCTCGTAGACCTGCCGCTGCACCAGGCGCTGGCGCGGCAGCAGGGGCTCGTGGCGCTCGGTCAGGTGCTCGTAGCGGGCCGGATCGGCCAGGTACTGCACCAGCGTCACGCCGTGGGCGCCGAGGCGGTCACGCAGGAACCGCTCGGCGTAGTGCTCCAGGTACTCGTCGCTGTACATGACTCATTCCTCCTGCAGGCGGCTGTGCGGGCAGCCGCTGCGACACGCGTGGTAGAGCTGGACGCGTGTGGGGTTGGTCGCCGCGAAGGGGCGGCGCTGGTTGTCCAGGCACACGTCCCGCGGCATGTCGCCGAGCACGGGGCAGTCGACGGTGGCGCCCATCAGGCGTCCCTCGACGACCTCGCGCAGACGGGTCAGATCGCCCCGATACGTGCCCTTTAACGCCTGGTTGATGACCGCGGCCGAGTAGCCCAGGTCGCGGGCGACCCGGGCCTGGCTGCGGCGTATGCACTCGGATCGCAGGCGGCCGACCCACAGGGGCTCGGCGGCCTGTTCGGCGGCCTTAGTCATCCTCTCCTCCGATGAATCGCTGGCCGTTCGGGTCCCAGCAGGTGCCGTCGATCCGCACGCGCGGGGCGTGCGGGCCGAGGTTGCGGACCAGCTGGTAGACGGCGCAGTCGCCGGCGTGCCCGTTGCAATGCTGGCGCACCACGCGGATGACGCCGGCCCGGCGCAGCCCGAGCACGAAGCGGCCCACGTTGTTGCGGCTCGCCTCGGCCGTGGCCATCAGCTGGGGCACGTCGAACCGGCGCAGCACACGCATGGACTGCCAGATGCGAGAGCGAGCCGAGGTGGCCCGCATTGGTGCTTTCGTGTGGCTGCCGACGGGCCGCATCAGCCACGCCCTCCGATCGCCGCGACCTTGGCGCCGCCCTTCGGCCGGGCCGGGGCACGGCCGCGGCCGCCGCCGAGGAAGAAGCCCTCGTCGCCCTCGCGCCAGTCGGCGGCACAGACCGATTCCAGGCTGCGGGCGCGGGCGTAGTGCTCGATCCGGCCCAGGCCGACGGTAATGCGGCGGATCTCGCCGGCGGCGTGCTTGTGCAGGCGCGCCAGCAGGTCGTCGGCGACCTCGACCTCGCACATGCCGTCGGCCAGGGCCCGGGCGTCCTCGAAGTCGCAGGGCTGGAACTCGACCCACTGCGCCAGGCGGCCGGAGAGCTGGCGGCGGTGAACCAGCTTGCGCTGGATCCCGGCCATGCCGACCAGGATCACCGGCACCAGGGAGAGGTCGTGGATGTCGCGCAGCGTCTCGGTCAGGCGCTTGCTGTCGGCCAGGTAGTCGGCCTCGTCGATGAACAGCGGCCGGCCGCTGCGGGCCAGCAGCTCGACGATGCGCTCGACCATCTGGGCGCAGCTGCCCTTCGGGTCCTGGTCGAGCTCGCGCAGGATGGATCCGAGCAGCGACGAGGGCGTCGAGGTCGCCATCGCCCGGACGTAGACGCCCCGGGTCCGGTTGACCAGCCAGGTGGCCGCGGTCGATTTGCCGTAGCCGGTCTCGCCGTAGATCAGGCCCATGCCGGGCATGCCGAGATCGCGCTGGATCAGGGCCTCGGAGGCCTCATGGACGCGCGCCACGTTCTTGACGGGAATGATGCGGTGTTTCACTATCTACTCTCCTCGTTGTTTTGCGACTTCGCTCTCAAGGTCCCGGATGCCGAAGGCACCGGGACCGTATTCCTCGTAGATGGAAAGCCGCGCCTGGAACTCGATGCTGGTCTCGTAGACCCGCAGCTGGCGCTCCTCGAACTCGCTCAGCTCGGCGCGCCGGGCGTTCTTCAGGATCCAGTCGCGGAAGCGCTGCTCGGCGGTCTCCTCCTCCTGCTGCTCCTCGCGGATCTCGTGCGCCAGGCGCTCCATCGTCTCGGGGTCGAGGAACGGCTCCTCAGAGATCTGCTCGGTGCCGTCGCGGGCGTCGGCCGCCTCCGAGGCCGCCTCGAGGTCGTCGGTGGCGTGCTCGAACTCGGGCGCCGGGAAGCGCACCACCTGGTCGTGGCCGCGGCTGCGGTGCTCGAGGATCTCTTCGGCGATGCCGCGGGTGTTCTGCTCCTTCGCGGCGCGCTTCATTTCGCGGCGGATGGCCTGCACCCGCTCCAGCTGGCGCCGGCGCGCCTCGCGCGCGATCTCCTGGCGGGATACGCCGGTGATCTCCGGGCACTCGGCCCAGCAGACGAACGCGCCGCGGTGGTAGACGGCGATGCGCCCGACGTCGGTCTCGTCAAAGCGCACGTGGACCTGCTCGCCGACCAGCTCGCCGAGCTCGGGGGCGATGTAGTGGCTGTGCTCGAGGCGGATCCCCTTCTTGGTGACGCGGCGCATGCCGTCGCCGGGCGCCTCGGCCAGCAGCAGGTCCAGGGCGCGCTCGTCCTGGATGGAATGGATGGCCGCGCCGGCCGCGGCCTCGAACGGCGTGCGCCCGTCCAGGCCCTGATGCGCCTGGTGGGCATAGATCTCGTCGGTCCAGCGGTCGCAGAAGGCCTGCAGCTCGTCCGCGCTCATGCCGATCTCGACCACCTGGTCCTTCTTCAGCAGCCGGTCGGCGAAGGAGTGGCGGGCTTCGATGGCGGATCGGTCCGCGACCGAATGGCCGATGTAGCCGGGCAGCAGCTCGACCAGGTCGTGGGAGAAGGTCCTGAAGGACCGCTCGATGTGCGGCTTCTCCCAGCCGGAGAAGGGATTGCAGCGGATCTGCTCGATGTCGAGGCCGCGCAGCACCCGCGTGATGTGGTGACTGGTGTAGTCGCTGCCGTTGTCGGTCTTGATCTGCTCCGGCACGCCCCAGTCGAGCATCGCCCGGCGCAGCAGCGCCGCCACGGCCGTGGCCTTACTGGTACGGCTGACCAGGTAGCGCAGCCGGCGGGTGCCGACGTCGATGACGCCGATGATCGAGTGCCGGCCGTCCGAGAGCATCACGTCGGCCGGCGTCGAGTCCATTTCCCAGCGCTGGTTCGCGCGTGTAATGGTCTCGGAGGCGCTTCCGAAGGCGCTCAAATAGCGGTTCTTCCAGGCGTCGGGGTTGGCGACCGCGGCGAAGAGCTCCGCGTGGTCGCGGCGCCAGTGGGTAAGCCAGCGTTCGACGGCACGCCGGCTCGGGAACTCGATGCTTTCGTCGTCGTGGAAGCGGGCGAGCAGCCCGTCGTGCAGGTGCTTGCCCGTGGCGTGCGGGAAATCGGTCAGGAACGCCTTGCAATAGGCCAGCAGCGGCTCCTGCGTGTCGATCTTGGAGCGCGGGCAGCCGCCGTAGGTGCCGCCCAGGCGCGCCGCGCCGTCGCGTTTGAGGGCGCGCAGCCAGCGATAGACCGTGGAGATGTGGCAGTGCGTGACCCGCTCACGCACCCAGTCGGCGGCCTCGACGCGCCCGTCGTTGTAGGCGGCGCAAAAGCTCTGTAAGGCCGTGCTGTGCGGCAGGCTCGAGGCGCGATGGAAGTCCTCGAACAGCGACAGGATCTCCAGCCGGGCCTCGGCGCGCCGGCGTGAGGCCCGGTCCAGGTCGGTGAGCTGCATCAGGCCGCGCTCGCGCGCCTGGCGCGAGCGGCGCTCGCCGATCTGGCCGCCGATCGCGGCGCGGCGTGCCTCGGGGACGGGCTCGGGCTCGGAGCACTCTTGCAGAGCGATCGCGGCGCGCGTTTCGGTGGGAAGGGAGCGCAGGTCGTACTCGCGGCCGCCGCCGCGCCCCTGCCTCTGACGGGCTCGCCAGCCGGCGCGCTTGGCCTTTCGGATGACCGCGCTCCGACTAGCCGGCATTCCAGGCAACCCCGCTAGCTCTAGTGCCGTAAACCACTGCTCCATCACTCGTCCTCCCCGTCGAAGAGGCCGAGCTCGGGCTGGGACGCCTTGTGGACGTTGGCTCGATGGAAGGCAAGGTTCTCCAACAGGGAGTTGAGCGAGGCGAGGGTCTCGGTCGCGGACGCCCCGTCCTGGTAGAAGCGGATCAGGAGCCCGACCGACTCGCTGAAGTCGGCCTGGAGCTGCATCAGGTCCTGGTCGGACGCGGTGCGGCCGGACGGGATGTCGATCAGCAGCTTGTGGTCGCTGGTGGCGATGTACCGGGTGATGAAGTCGCAGCCGCAGGCGTGCTCGAACGGCCGGATCAGGATCGCGGGGATCCGCCCGGACTGGACCCACTTATAGATGGTCCAGTGGCTGGGCAGCCCCATCAGGTCGGCGACGTTCTCGACGCTCCGGTTGTGGATCGCCCGGGCGTAGTTCAGGCAGAGCTCTAGCGCATGGCGCAGCGAGGTCGGGCGCTGTGCATTCCATCTGGTGCGGGTCATTGGAAATGCCCCTTTTTTATCGATTCCAAAATCCGCCGCCATCTGCCGTGGCCTGCCGGGCCGCAATGGCCTAGCATTTATGCAACGTGGCGGTCGCAGATGTTCTTGGTGTCCGGCTCCATGTAGCGGCTCGGCCAGATATCTGCCGGGTCCACGCCGATGGCGGCCGCGATGATGCGTTCGCCCTTCGGCCAGTGACGGTCGAGGGCGTTTTTCAGGGTCGTCGGCGCGGCGTATCCGTGATGGACGGATAGCCGGCGCAGACTCCACCCGGCCTTTCGCAGGGCGGCGACGATGTCCGCTCGATGCCAGTCCTGCGAGGCCGGTTTTTTGGGCGTCTCTGTTGTGCTCATGGGGAAACCATACAACAGGATTTTGCGGTAGTGCAACAGTTTTATTCTCGTCAAAGTTCGAGAAGGGAATGGAAATGGTTGTAGAGCGTGTTTTTTGTGTCCCATCAGTTAGTTGGGCGGAACTGTGACGCGTCAAAGTTCCAGCGCTGATCAGGTCACAGTTCGCGGCCGGAACTCTGACGCGTTAGGCAAGCGATTGGAGCTGGCTATGGGAGATACGTCGGCCTATGCCCTAGGGAAGAAGACAGGCATCACGCAGGGATTAATACGCAACTATATTCGTGGCCTGTCCGTGCCAGGCGCAGATAAAGTTGTACTGATGGCGAAGAACCTGGGCGTTCGCCCTGGATGGCTCCTGTCGGGCGAAGAGCCGATGTTGGAGGCCGATCATATTCAGGTGGCGGAAGGGCTCGCGCCGTACATGGCGGACTTCGCCCTGGTCCCGAAGTACGACGTCGAGGCGTCGGCGGGCGGTGGCAGGGAGATCGTGTCGGAGGAAGAGGTCGGGCGCTTCGCGTTCCGGCGGGATTGGCTTGCAGAGCGCGGTCTGAAGGCGGATCGCCTGGCGCTGATCGCCGCTCGAGGCGACAGCATGCACCCGACCATCGAGCCAGGCGACACATTATTAGTAGACCTGTCCCCGGCGCCCGTGCGCGACGGGATCTACGTCATCAGGATGGGCGGCGAGCTGCACGTGAAGCGCCTGCAGCGCCTCCCTGGCGGCCGCGCGAAGGTCCGCTCGGACAACGCGGCCTATGAGGCGTTTGAGATCCCGTTAAACGGCGAATGGGTCGCCGAAAACGACGACCAGGTGGGCCGCGACCGCGTCGTCGGCCGCGTCGTCTGGATCGGCCACGTCATTCAGGATTGAGTACCTGTTATCGGGTGGCGCGAGCGGTGCGCGGCTGTCGCAAACTACGTGTCGTCGGCCCCTCGAGGCGCTCGGCCAGGTGTCGCTGACCGCCAAACCGACGCGCGCGCCGATCCCGCCATAACCTCTTGTCCCGCCTCACCATCCCAGCCCGTCACGCTTCATCCCGCGTCATCCCGTCTTTCGCAAACCAGGTGCCGGTGCACATCGGTGCAGCGCTCGACGTAGGCCCGGCCCCAGGCGCGGGGCCATTCCTCGCCGGGCCCGTACTCGGCGAACGACTGCCAGTCGCGCCAGGCGAGATCCGGGCTGTCGCGAAAGCGTCCCCG
>Ga0102962_1001064_pt1 | contig 11288 bp, 13 predicted proteins | sample SalPonF2_C_D2_MG_FD_84519 | JGI IMG/M metagenome (GOLD analysis project Ga0102962, IMG submission 84519) | Salt pond soil microbial communities from South San Francisco under conditions of wetland restoration - Salt Pond MetaG SF2_C_D2_MG ...
AAGGCCCAGGACAAATTTTCGCCGATCCGGTCTCACAGGTCTCTCCCATTCTCAGAAAGACCCCGCACATTAGAAGGAATTTTCACGAATATCCCCATGCATAACAATGCTGCACAATTCGATTACGCATAGCGTGCATCTATCCCTCTCTCGTTTGTTCCAGTTCCACGGCCAGCTTCCGGCGTGCGCGATAGAGCCGCATTTCGATGGCTTTGCGTGTCGTTTTGAGAACCTTCGCCACCTCTTCTTGGGACATGCCCTCTACTACGGTCAGCAGCAACGGCTCCTTGTAATAGGACGTGAGATTGGAAACCGCTTTGTCCAGCCGATGAAGCCTGGCAGCAATCCCTTCGTCTGCTTCGCCGGCACCCGGGTGCGGAACAATGGATTCTCCTGCATCGAGCGCCACAAGGCGCAGAAACGCCCTACGCACGGTCTGTCGGCGCCCAAAATCCCTGCATTTGTTGAGCATGATCGTGTGGAGCCAAGGCGCGAATGGCCGTTTGGGATCAAAACGGCTGAGAGATGTCCAGGCTGAAATAAAACCGTCCTGCAAAACGTCATAGGCGTCGTCGGCATCTCCCACATAGCGGCGAACAAAGCGGTAAAGAGGCTCTTTGTATCGCCTGACCAGACAATCAAAAGCAGCGCGGTCGTCGCCTGCCGCGCGGACGGCGAGAACCTCGTCGGATGTGTTTTCCGATCCGCCCGTCACTTTGAGTCGGCGGTCAGCGCTTCGTAGATCACATGATCAAATTGCTTCGATTGCTTCGCATTCAGAATGCTTCGCATCGCCATAATATGCCGTATGGTTGCCTCTTCGAGCTGAGCCTCCGCACGATGAAAGCGATCGATCGCCGCCTGCGCCCGTGGGCCGTAGGCATGCTCATCGTTAAGGGCATTCGCCAAATCGCGATTTGCGGCCCGCATTTCCGTTTCAAGAGATTGGCGGCGTGCCGCGTACTGGGCTTCGAGAGCCGCAATCTGATCCGTCTGACTTGCGAATAGATTTAGCTGTTGATGAACAAGATGGTGCAGATTGTTCGATGGGCCGGCCGCTCTCTCCCCATAGGCAACGCCAAGCCACCCGCCCAAAGCACCCGCGGCCAGCGTCAGCACCATCATGAGCGCAATGACACGAACCGGATATTTCATCGTGCGCGGCCCAGAAGGAGCGTCGATGGTGCGAGACTGATATCGGTATAGGAAATGACATCCCGCTGGGGGCGGTAAGATGATGCCTCCATTGCCCCGAAGACTGCGCTGCCCGTAAGCGCGATGACCATCGCCGTCATCTGACAGGACGCGACGACCCGGCTCAGATGACGGCTCTCGGTGCGGCTCTCGATCCGCCGCCAGATATCCGCCTCCAGACGGTCGAGTCTCCGATCCAGTCCCTGATTTACAAGCGTATAGAGATCGTTATTGATCATGGCTCACTCCTACAATTCTTAGTCAGGTTACGCGCGATGGGCTTCCACCCCTCTGTGAGGATTCGCCTGGATTGTGCCGATCCTACAAGAGCATGACGACGGATCACCTGTGATATGGCGCTTGCGAGGAACGGTTGCAAAATAGCAAGGTAATATTTTCCATTTATTATCAATATGTTACGTGTGGCTTCGGATTGTCGCGTCCACCGCTCCAGGTTCGCGATCAAGAATTTCCGCCGTGCGCAATCCGTCCAGGAGAGGGATCGGCCGCACATCTGCGTAACCGTACTGAAGATAAAATTTGTCATTGGAGCCCGAGGAAGGGTCACCCAAACTATTCCGCATGACCTCGAAATTGAGGGGAGGAACGCCGTATGAAAAAATGGGAACGCGCCGGAATTGCCGGGATCATTGTCGGTGTCATTGTAGCAGTTGCCGGTATTGCGGGGGCTTTGATCTATGGTGGCTTTTACAACGTAGCTGCCGACAGACCGCATACCAGATTTGTATATTGGCTGGCGGATACGGTCCGCGATCGGTCCGTAGAGACACGCGCAGCCGGGATCAAGAAGCCTTCAAATCTCGAAGATCCGCAGCGCATCTCCGCCGGCGCTGGTCTTTACGCGGAGATGTGCAGCGGCTGCCACTTGGCGCCGGGCATGGAAAAGACCGAGATCAGCCAGGGCCTCTATCCACGCGCACCGGAACTCGCGCAGGGCACGGACCTGACACCGGCCGAAGAATTCTGGACCATCAAACATGGGATCAAGATGAGCGGGATGGCGGCGTGGGGCAAAACACACAACGACACCCTGATCTGGGATATGGTTGCATTCCTCCAGAAACTGCCTGCCCTATCGCCAGCCCAATACAAAGCTGCTGTCAAGAGCGCGCCCGAAGATCATGACGAGATGATGCGCGATATGCCAGCCATGAAATCTGGCGATGCTGCTCACAATTGAACCTGCCAGTAATTTAGCAAGGAGACCGCTATGCGTATCATAAAAACTTCGATCCTCGTGTCCGCGATTCTGCTATCCGGAGCCGCTGCATGGGCGCAGGGTTCGGGAAATATGCCGGGAATGGACATGAAAGGCATGAATATGCCGGGCATGAAGATGGACAACATGATGGGTATGCATGACATGGCCGCTACGGTCACTGCGGTCGACCCCAAGACGGGCATCATCGATGTCATGGCCAGCGGCATGGCACTCAAGGTGCATTTTCCGCCGGCAGCGCTGACGAACGTGAAGTCTGGCGACAGCATCACACTACATCTGGCGTTTACGAAGCCCTAAGGCGCCGCAGTCGCTGCTGTTAGGGTCCTCAAACGGTACTTCTACGTCGACAACTTCGAACTTAAGTGGTCATGTGTGCCGCGATACTGAAGATAATCGCGCGCATCGAGGTGTTTTCAACGATCGATGCGGCTCAAGACGTCGATAAGCTCAGCGATTTTCTTTCGCTGATCCGACTTGTTGCCCGATGCGATGGCGTTCTCGACGCAGTGACTGACGTGATCGCAAAGAATTTCCTGTTCGACACGGCCAAGGGCTGCACGGACGGCACCAATTTGGGTTATAATGTCGATACAATAACGGTTCTCATCGATCATTTTTGAAAGGCCGCGCACCTGCCCCTCGATGCGGTTGAGGCGTCGTCGGCAACTGGACTTGATATCGGTTCTCACGCGGGCTATATACCCCGGTGGGGTATATTTCACAAGGTGCAGCGAATGCCGGAACCTAACAAATCCTCTTGCTGCGATGCGCACGAGGTAGGCGCGCCGGACATTACATCCACATCTTTGGCAAGAGACCCTGTGTGCGGGATGAATGTCGATCCGGCGAATACAGCGCACCATGCCGAATACCGGCACGAGGATTATTACTTCTGCTCCGCTGGCTGCCGGACAAAATTTATTGCCGATCCTGAGAAATATTTTGGCGCGAAAGCTCCAACAGAGGAAGGGGTATCCGCTGACTCGATCTACACCTGTCCGATGCATCCCGAAATTCGACGCAACGGACCCGGATCGTGCCCAATTTGCGGCATGGCACTGGAACCGCTGATGGTGACACGGGAGGCCACCCGTAATCCCGAACTCATCGATATGAAACGTCGGTTTTGGATCGGGCTTGGCCTCACGTTGCCCGTTTTTGTGCTCGAGATGGGCGGGCATCTCTTCAATTTGGACCACTTTGTCGTACCGACCGTTGCGGTCTGGACTCAATTCGCATTTGCGACTCCCGTAGTTTTGTGGGCGGGATGGCCGTTCTTCCTACGTGGGTGGCAGTCGCTGATCACCCGCAACCTAAACATGTTCACGCTGATTGCGCTCGGCACCGGTGTAGCTTGGCTTTACAGTGTTATAGCGACAACTTTGCCTGCACTCTTTCCGCCGACTTTTCGCGCATTGGATGGGACCGTTGCCGTCTATTACGAGGCGGCTGCTGTCATTACCGTCTTGGTACTTCTTGGTCAGGTTCTAGAACTGGGGGCTCGCGAACATACCTCTGGTGCGATCCGTGCCTTACTCGATCTCGCACCCAAGACAGCGCAGCGAATCAGAGAAGGACAAGAAGAGGAAGTTCCGCTTGACGCCATCGTGCTCGGCGATCTGGTGCGCGTGAGACCCGGTGAAAAAGTCGCTATCGACGGCGATGTCATAGAAGGCCGCTCCGTCGTGGATGAATCAATGGTCACTGGCGAATCGATGCCGGTCACCAAGCAAGTCGGCGCAAAAGTTATCGGCGGAACCATCAATCGGTCGGGCATGCTTGTCGTCCGCGCCGAGAAGGTCGGCCGCGATTCGATGCTGTCGCGTATCGTGCAAATGGTGGCGGATGCGCAACGCAGCCGTGCGCCGATCCAACGTTTGGCAGATCGCGTTGCGTCGTGGTTTGTACCATTGGTTATCGCTGTTGCGCTCTTGGCGTTCGCCGCATGGATGATGTTCGGACCAGAGCCGCGCTTCGCGTTTGCATTGGTTTCCGCTGTCACCGTTCTCATTATTGCCTGTCCGTGTGCACTTGGTTTAGCGACACCCATGTCAATTATGGTCGGTGTCGGGCGGGGCGCGCAGGCTGGCGTTCTCGTTAAAAACGCTGAGGCGATTGAACGAATGGAACGCGTCGATACGCTGGTGGTTGACAAGACCGGCACCTTAACGAAAGGAAAGCCCTCGGTGGTTGCCGTCGTTGTAAGTCAAGGCTTCAACGAGAATGAGTTGCTTCGGCTCTCTGCCAGTGTAGAGCGCGCCAGCGAACATCCGCTTGCGGCAGCCATTGTTGATAAGGCCCAAAACGCTGAGGTCGCGACCTCAAAAGTGGAGAGTTTCGACGCGCCGTCAGGTAAGGGCGCATCGGGTATTGTCGAAGGCCGTAAGGTGATCCTAGGCAACGTAAACTTCATGCGAGAACAGGGAATTGACGTGACGTCTCTCGTCGCCCAAGCAGATGCGTTCGGCAGTGAAGGCGCCACCGCAATTTTCGTAGCGCTCGATGGGCGAGCCGCCGGGATATTTGCGATCGCTGATCCCGTAAAAGAAACTACGCCGGCCGCACTGAAGGCATTGATGGCCGCCGGTATTCGGATTGTGATGCTGACGGGCGATAACCGCAAAACGGCAGAGGCGGTAGCTACGAGCCTCGGCATTGCGGAGGTCGAAGCGGAAGTCCTACCGGATCAGAAAGGCGCGATCATCACGAAACTCAAAGAGGAAGGCCGCATAGTGGCGATGGCCGGGGACGGGGTGAACGACGCACCCGCACTGGCCACGGCGGACGTTGGCATTGCGATGGGTTCGGGAACAGATGTTGCCTTGGAAAGCGCAGGTGTCACCCTATTAGGGGGCGATCTGACAGGCATTGTACGCGCACGAACGCTCTCGCACGCAACAATGGGTAACATTCGTCAGAATCTATTCTTCGCGTTCGTTTACAATTCAATAGGAGTGCCGGTCGCTGCTGGCGTGCTGTACCCGATGTTTGGAATCGTGCTTTCTCCCATTATCGCGGCTGCGGCCATGGCGCTGTCTTCTGTTAGTGTCATTAGCAACGCCTTGCGTCTTCGCTGGCTTCAATTGGAGTCGATAAGCTAGCCAAGCGTGAAGATCTACCGGTTGACGGTTCTGAGCGCTTCCGAGCCATAGGAATTTTTGACGTCAAAGGCGCCATCGTTCTAGCGATTGATCGCTGCCGGCCTTCAATCTCTCGCCGTACCTTTCGAATGGCTAGGACTGGAAGGCGCAACGCCGACAGAAATTGATCTGATCGCATTTTGTTAGCGAGTATGCGTGGCTCGATCAATTGCATCAACTACTGCTGCAGATGTTAGAAGCTCGGGCAATGGAATGCCTTGCGGCGCTCCTGGACCGTACACAACATCGAGCGGCACACCGTAGCGCCCAAAACTCTGAAGGTATGCGGTGATACGCGGATCGGCACGGGTCCAGTCTGCCCGCATCGCGACAATGCTTGGGTTGTGAAGCCGGCTGGCGACCGGCGACCTGTCGAGCACGGCCAGTTCGTTTGCTTTACACGTTAAACACCACGCAGCGGTAACGTCGACGAAGACGGTCTTCCCCGCCGCGACCATATGTTGGATCGAGTCTTGGTCGAACGGCCGCCATAACTCTTCGCGTTGCGCACTGAAAGCCGTTGTGGAAATGGATTGAGCGCCAAGTGAGGGAATTAACGCGGCGGCCGCGGCCAAACCAATCGCCGCTACGCCGAGTGGAACCCGCTTGGCATCACGTGGCGGCCGATGGTGTCGCAAGGCGAGAACCGCCAGCAGCAACGCCAGTAATCCACCGGTAATAAGGACGAGCTCACTTTCCACTTCGAGCGCCAGTACCCAGAGCAACCACACAGCAGTACCCAGCAAGGCCAACCCGAGTCCCCGTTCAAGCCAGAGCATCCAACGTCCCGGCCGCGGGAGGTACGTGACCAGCACTGGAATCGCTGCGATCGCGAGGAATGGCGCTGCCATGCCTAGACCAAGTGCGCCAAATACGAGAGCGATGTCCGTCGGACTACGCGCAAGCGCGAAGCCGATCGCAGTGCCAACAAACGGCGCCGAACAAGATGCAGCCAGCAATGTCGCAAAGCCGCCCATCAAGAAGGCGTTGGTGAAGCGACCGCGTCCATGCACGGATGCCAGCGCGTTGGTGATGTGAGTTGGCAAGACGATCGCCGACCAGCCCCACAGGCTCGCCGCAAACAAGGTCGTGACCAGCGCCATGCCGGCAAGAAACCAGGGTTGTTGGAATTGAATGCCCCAGCCGATGGCCTGTCCGGCCGACTTCAACAGAATTAGAACCAAAGCTAAAAGTCCAAATGAGACCAGTATGCCTGCTGCCGTCGCCAAAAGACCCAGCCGCGCTGCGCGCCGCTCCGCACCGGCATAGCGGGCGAGCGCCAACAATTTCAGCGAGAAAACGGGCAAGACACAGGGCATTAGATTGAGGATCAGTCCGCCGAGCAGCGCAAGCCCAAGTATCGCTATGCGACTCGCGTCAGGCGCGAGCGGGGGCAAGCTTCCAAGCACTGGCCTGATCTCGCTCTCCGCAGCATGTGCTCCATCCACAACCGTTAGTTTCAGGGGCTTGCCCGCGATCGCTGCTGCTGGCTCGCCGGCAATCGGGATGCGCAGCGTTACTGTCTTTCCGGCATCGGAGAGCGTCGATTCCGGACGTTTGGCTGAACCCGTCCGCAAGCCCTCAAGGAAAATATCCGGAGACGAAAACACCGCGGCGGGGCTCGCTAGCCTGATTGAGAGAACGGCGCTATTGGAATTGGATTCGACGGCTCCCCCGAGGAGACGCCATTGCGTCGCCGAAAGGTCTTCGGGCACATGAGCACGAGCTTCCGCAAGCAGTGGTGCTTGTGGGCCCGGACGCGCAAGACCGACCGGTAACCTGAGGTCTAAGCTGGCGTGGTAGGGGATACAAATATCCTTGCAAGACGCGTAATCCACTTCAGCATGCAGATGGAGCGGTGCACCAGGATGTACCAGGCGGATCGCAATCGGCAGCACGACTCCGTTCTCATAACCGACAGTCTCAAGGCCAGCGACGGACGGAAGGCGCGTTGGCGCCGGCCAAGCGATCTCTGCACCCGCGACGTTCTCCGAGCCTTTCCAATCGATCGCTGGCGGGAAGCCGGCGTCTCCAGGGGTTCGCCAATAGGTATGCCAGCCGGATGTTAAACGGAGCTGCAAGCCTACATCGACCTGCGCACCCGATCCGGTCGCTTCGACGGCCGAGATCAAACGTGCGGCACCATGCTGATCAGTGACCCAATTGCTCGTCGCTGCGAGCGCTGTTTGTGAAGCTCCAAACGAAAGCAGTGCAACCAAGACAATGCCCACTCGGAAGATGTTCAGGCGGGCACATAGTTGTTTATGCCGCTTCATCGGTTCTCGGGTCATGTGCGGGGCCTAGGCACGCGCCTGGTTCGGGACCGTTTCCGCTCTGGCACGCACGCTGAACACGCGTTGGACGGGCAAAATCGCGACGATGCCATCGCCTGAAAAACCGGTGTGGGCGGCATTCATAACCGTAGTAGCTACCCGCTCGGCTTGGTCAGCCCCGATGTAGATCTCTATCTTTACCTCATCGTCCATCAATACGTGATCGAGAATGTCCCGGTGCAACGAGTCCTCGCCAAATCCTCTGGCTTTGATCACTGTGATACCGCGCACACCAATTCCGCGCAGATTTTCCTCGACCACGGCGAGCTTGTCGCGGTGGAAGATTGCGACGACCAGTGAGAATTCCATAGATCCTCCAATGCAGTTCTAATCGGTTGCAGGTGGACTCGCATTCTTAGCCCGTCATTGCGTGTCGGAATGGTTGTCGTCCTTCGGCATCGCAGCACCATGGTTCTGGGCCATCCGCTCCATCATGCGGTTGCAGTTACCCATCATCTGGCTCATTTGCCGCATCATGTTCATCATGTTGCCCTGGTTGTTCATGCCATTAGCGGAGCCGCGGTCCATCATGGCTCCGCCGCCCATCATACCGGTTTGCCCACTTTGCATCATATTGCCGGAGCTGCCGCTCGAGCTTTGAGCCAAAGCATATACCCCGGGTGGGCTGACAAGGATGGCGAGTGTCACGGCTATTCCCATCATCGTTTTCATGTTCGGTTGCATCGGTTCAACTCCTTTGGTTTGACGTCATCGATATTTCTCGACCCCTGCTACAACTTGCGCAGCGCCAGGGCTTGTCAAAGGCCATGACGATCAGCACGAATTGTTGATCTCATTGCCTAACGTCCCCCGACGGTGCGGCCGATGGAGCTTGATTCGAAGCGACGTTGCCGCCCTTTCCTGGCGAAGAACATGTCTTGGCGCCCATCTTGTTCATACAGAGGCCGAACGTGCACATGATTGCGCACGGCGCGAGTGCAATAAGTACCGGCGCGATTCCAAGCGCGACCAGCCAGTTCCATTGCCAGGCAAGTCCTGCAACGATCACCAGTAGCGCCAGACCGGCAGGCAGGACGCGCCTGCGGCCAAGTCCCCTGAGAGTCATCGGCGCGCCGACTGAAGCGCCGGAATTGGGAAGGGTCTTTTCCAGTTGCATCGTCTGATCTCCTTAGAGGGTCGCGAAAACTTTCGGCGGCTTGCCGTCTTTCGACACAGCATAGATGGTCCAGGGCCCGGTCTTCGGGCCGGGCATACCGGGTGCGCCCGAAGGCATTCCCGGCAAGGTGATACCGGCGACGGCAGGCTTCTCTTTGAGCAGTTTGCGAATGACTTCGACCGGTACATGGCCGTCGACGACGTAGCCGCCGACGAACATCGTGTGGCAGCCTTCCAGATTGTCCGGGACACCGGCCTTTTGGCTGATCTCCGCAAGGTCATTCGTCGGTTTCACATCGACCTTGAAGCCGTTTTTGTCCAGATATTGCGCGTAACCTTCGCAGCATGAGCATTGCGGATTCTTGTAGAGCGTGGCCGGTATCGGCGGCGTCGCCCGCGCTATCTGTGGGACGACGAGCGCCGAGGTCGAAACTGCCGTCGACGCCAGCAGCAAGAAGAGTTTACGTCGTGTCATGGGATGCTCCTTTTCCGTGAAGTTACAGACATTCAAGCCACTCGAATGATCCCCATGAGCCCGCCGACCTGGTGTTCCATGACGTGGCAATGAAACATCCAGTCACCGGGATTGTCCGCGACGAACGCAACCCGCACGCGCTCGTGCGGGCGCACAAGTACGGTATCGCCCCACATTGTGAGGCACTTCAGTTCCGTCGCGATCGAGCACACGAAAACTGTGGCCATGAAGATGCATCGGGTGCCACCACGCGGTCTCATTACGAATGTCGAGAACGCAGCTTCGGCCGCGCGCTGTCTCAAACAAGGGAGGCATAGTGGGATTGCCGTCGCCGGGCATTGATTGTCCGTTGATGGCCCAGGCGGCGTTCCCGCCCATGCCCATCATGCCTGCGCCCATAGCCATGCCACCCATCATCCCGCCCTGAAGCTGCACTTCGTGAACGGAGGCATTCTTGAGGTCGGGATGCGGTACAGGATTGGGCGGCAATCGCAAGGACGCATCGGAGGGACGCGGACGCACCGGCGACTTTCTGTCGTATTCAACGCGGGTGAGCGTGTAGGCGAGCCGGTCGTAGAAATCGTCAATAACGTCATATGATCGACCTGGCTCGCCTTGCATATCGAGCATCACATCCGCGCGCATCGCGGGACCCAACAGAATGCGGCCATCTGTCGATTCGTGTGGATCGCAAGGCTGACCATCGAGTGCGACGATGACCGGCCGATGTCCTGCGAAGCGAAGCGCCATGATGCGTGCGGTCGCGGCGTTGAGCAGTCGCAGACGGACGCGCTCGCCGGCGCGAACCTTTAGAGCGCCGGGCACGCGGCCGTTGATCGTGACCGTGTTGCCGACACGTCCGTCCATTGCCGCTTCCATGCGGTTGTTAAAGCCGGGTGCGATCTGCGCATTGGTCGTCAAACGCCAGTCTTGGATCGTCCAGAGGATGTCGCGGTCCACTTTTGGCGGGTTGGCTTCCTCGACGATCAGCGCACCGGCAAGCCCGCGCGCCAATTGGACAAGGCTGTCGGCATGCGAGTGATACCAGACGGTGCCGGCATCCGGTGGGGTAAAGAAGTATCTGAAGCGCTCGCCTGGTTTGACCGGCTTCTGTGTGATGTCCGGCACGCCGTCCATCGCGTTGGGCAAACGAATGCCGTGCCAGTGGACAGTCGTCGGCTCGCTGAGGCCATTCTCGACGGTCGCTTGGAACGGCACGCCTTGGCGGACTCGCAGGACCGGGCCAGGCTCGGCGCCGTTGTATGCCCACACCGAAGTTTCCGGATATTTGTCGCCGACCATGCGGATTCGGGCTTGGCCAGTCCGTAGAGTTGTCGCCGGCCCTCCAAATGTTGAACGATCGTCGGCAAGGACAGGTCGAGCCAACACGGCGGCGGTGCAGGTTATACCTGCCTGTAACAACTGGCGTCGGCCTATGGCCGAAGAGAAGGTCAATGGCATACCACATCATCCGCTTTATCCACGCCCCACCGTGTTGCCAGACAGGTGGAACAAAGGCGCGGCCTCGCGCAATGGCGCGAGTTCACGACGACACCGCGAGCCGGACTTCAGCCGACCAGCGAGTTAGGCGAGGATGATGGGTTTGGGTGGGAACGGGTCGGGCGCGAGATCGGTTCCAGCCAACCGCACAGTGGGTGGCCAAACATGATCTGTCCGAAGCGCAATCCGCTCCGGTAGCAGCGCCAGCATAGGAAGCATCGCGGGAGCGGTGAGGCAAGCTACAACAGGACAGGCCGGCATCTTATCTGGAGCCGTGTTGCCGTGCT
>Ga0102962_1001065_pt1 | contig 11281 bp, 7 predicted proteins | sample SalPonF2_C_D2_MG_FD_84519 | JGI IMG/M metagenome (GOLD analysis project Ga0102962, IMG submission 84519) | Salt pond soil microbial communities from South San Francisco under conditions of wetland restoration - Salt Pond MetaG SF2_C_D2_MG ...
AAGCGGATGGTCGGCGACCGTGCGGAACGGATTTTCGACCAGATGATCGTACTGGTCGCCACCCATGCCCGGACCTTGGCCTTTCGATTCGCTCGTCGGCGTGGGTTGCCGTCCGAAAGCGTCGTTAAGGGGCCGCGTCTGAGCGGCAGCCGGGCGAGCAGATGGGTCCATGACGAATTCGACGCTTGGGTTCGTTGCGACGGGAGACATCGGAGCGGGGGCCTCTGGTGCAGCCGGGGCCGACGAGTCGCTCGGCTCAATGTCATATGACTCCGAGGCTGCGGTGTCCTGGGAATAGCGAAAAGCTTCCGCCGCTTCCGGTTCGGCCGACTCGCTCGGCCGTGCGTCGTCGGCCTGACGGCTATCGTGCAGGCTCGATGGTCGACGTGCCGCCGCCCGTGGTTTTTGTATGGCAGGCAGTAGCAATGCAACGGTGACACCCACCAGCAGACACACTGCCGTGGCGCTATAGACCCATTTGAAACCTCTCTTCGACTTACCCATGACACGCTCCTTTGGCTGTGGGGAAACGGATTTCTGTTTCTCGACAGCGGCAAGGATCTTGTCGGACAGGTCGGGCGACGATTGGCCGCCGAGCACTTCTTCGAGTGCCTGGTCCATCAGCCGATCACGCAGCTCTTCGTGTTTTCGATCGTCTGATTGGCTCATTGTCCGAGTCTCCTCTGAACACACTCGCGCAAGGCAGTTCGGGCGCGACGTAGTAGTGTCTTGACGCCTTCGACGGCCAGGTCGAGTTGCGTGGCGATCTCGGCCCGGGCTGCTTTGTCGCGATACTGAAGCTCCAAAGCCCGACGCACGCGAGGGCTGACCGCCTTCTGCAGGCACTCGCCCAGCGCGGCCAAGTAGCCGTCCATGCCGTCGTCGCCCGCAACCTCGGCCCAAACCGCCTCGGCCGCTTCCAGATCGACCACCTCCGGCCGGCTGCGTTGTTTTCGCCGGTCCATCAGGAGCCGATTTCGGGCCACAGTCCGCAGATAGGCGGCCGTTTGGGCCGGTGAGCGAACTTCGAACTCCCCACGCAGCACAACCAGGAACGCCTCCTGCGTCAAGTCGTCGGCCTCGGCCGGATCGCAGCCGAGGAAGCGCAAATATCGCCACACGCCCGCCTGATGCGCTCGCACCAGCGCGGCCATCTCGGCCTGCCGATCTGCCGTTGCCGCTGTCATACCCTTAGAGTGCATGGGCAGGTGCCAAAGGGGTCAAAAAAATAATCGCCCTGGTGCCATAGCAAGTGCCGTTTGCGGCACTAGTGCCTTGCCGCTCACCGGGTCTATTGTATTCCATCAACGCGGTGCGACAGCGGACCGAGCGTTGTGCCATCGGCCATCTCGTACGGTTGCGAGCCGAAATTGACGGTGACCGTCACCCCATTGGCAAAGCGGGTCTGTTGCACGGCGTGATCGGGCGTTAGCCAGCAGTGCGAGAGCATCTCCGAATAGCCGGTTGCCCGGGCGACCGGCGTGGCTGTTTTGTAGCTGGCCACGAAACGGTCTTGGTTTTTTTGGAAGATGCTCGTGTTGAACATGAACATCGGCGGGGTGCCGTAGAGTGCGTTGAACAGATCGCGACGGTCCCAGAGGCTCGGTAGCTTGTTGTTGTAGTCGCCCCAATACCAGCCGGCCACGACGCAATCGTGATAGACCAGTTCCCAAAGCGGGAGCCGGTAGAAATGGCCCGTCTGAAACTTGGCCACGCGCTCCGGCACCTCATCCCACGGTTCGATCATTCGCCGTCCGGCGTCGGGCACACGATACGGGCCCAAGCTGAGCATGCCCTCGAAATAATGCACATAGGGAACGGCCGCCTCATGGCCCGTCTCGCTGCCGGTGACCAGATGGCATTCTTCGCTGATCACGCGCAGCAGCTGCATCTTCCAGTGGCGGCTCTCGCTGCGGGTCATCGGGTGGTTCTCGTCGTAGCATTCCCGCCATGGCGAGGCGGTCGTCGTGTCGATGAATCGGCTGCCGTAGGGATGCGTCTTGAGTTCCTCGGGTACCCGGCGACGGGCGTAGTCGACGGCCTGCCGATCGCAAAGCACACCGCAAGGATACATCTGGCCGTCCTTGCCGCGCACCGGCCAACCCTTGACCCAATCACCGTCGGCTTCACGCATCAGGTCTTTGGGCCAGGCCTCGGTGGTCCAGTCGGAATGGATGCCGCTGAGCTTCGGAAAGATCGCCGGGTTCATCGTATCCTGGAAGATGTCGTAGCGGCTGGTCAAAACGCCCATGGCGTTCATTTGCCTGATCGCTTCCGGTTCGGACCGATGGCTCCACTGGATCCGCTCGATGCCCAGCGCTTGCAGACGGCGACAGATGGCGACCGGGTCGCGGTCCCAACACCAAACGTTCACCGCGCCGATCAAGCGATCGACGTTGGGATTCTCGGCCCGTTTTTCGCCCAATGTCTTCAGCAGCCCTATCTGCCGGGCGTGTCGGCGGTAGCGTTTCGACATCGCCACATAGCCGCCCTCGTCGAAGAAGACGTAGCGAATGCGTCGCGTGGGGCCGAACTCGCCTTTTTGCGGCAACCACTCGGGTGCCAGACACAACCGCCCGTCGAGCCGCGGCACACGGACGGCCGCGTCGTCGGGCGTCTCGACGATCGTCATCGCGGCCGCTTGCCCGTCGGTCACGCCGTACCACGCCATGCACAGACCATGGCCGCCGAAGAGGTGGTAGTGCATCGACGGAAGCGTCTGGTCGTCGACCGGATAGCTGATTCCTTCGTTGACCGGCATCACCAGAAACTGGCCATCCACCGTGTTCAGCGGCGGCGGGAAGGCGACCGCACGAGCTTGCTCGCCGGTGGCCGACAGTTCGACGGTGATCTCCGGTCGCTGGGCGTCGAGCCGTATCGCGGCCGTCAGCCGTCGCATGGCCGTCGGTTCGAGCAGTTCGAGCGTGAACCCGTCGTCGGCCGGTCGGGCGTCGAGAACCACCATGCGATCGGCCGCCCGTTGGGTCCACGTTTGCTTGCTACGGCGATTGACGACCGACAGCGACCCACCGGCCACGTCGAGCGTCACATTCAACGTGTCGTTCGAGGCGGTTAGCGTCGCCGGCAGGTCTTTCGCACGCAGTTCGGCCAAGGTCCCCCTCAGCGAAAGCGACATGTCATCGAATCGCACCTGCGACGGCCCGTTGCCGATCAGACGGGGTGTGATCGTCTTCGTTCCTGGTGGGATAATGAACCGCGAACGAAGCAGTTTCCAGCCGTCGGTCGCTCGCGTTTCCACACCACCGAATGACCAAGCCGTCGGCCGGTTGTCTTGATCGCGAAGTACGACACAGAGCATCGCGTCGCCCTCACCGGCGACCTGCACCCGGCCGCGAAGCTCGTAGATCTGCCCTCCCTCGACTTCGATCCGCGTGCTACGTTCGAAGCTCCAGTCCTCCGCACCGGTATGAACGATGCGGACCGATTGGTTTCCGTCATCGCTTGCGGAGGATTGCAGCGAGAGGCGGCCACTGGGTGTCCGCGTCCATAGGTCGTTCCAGCCGGCCAGCCCCTGCTCGAAGTCGCCGTTGTCAAGCAAGTTGTCCGCGGCAAAGGCCGGGCTGCACAAGGCAGCCAGCAGATAAAGTCCCATGATGACACGCATAGCAACCGCCCTTTCTTCACCGATCCAATGTGTGGCACGTTCCGCGTCTTTCCGCAACATCTCTATTCGACCAACGCGATCGCCTTCTTCATCGCGGCGGCCGTGGCGCTGAGGGCCTCTTCTTTCGGCATGTCGCGCAACGGGCGGTAAAATGGTTCGATCAGCACGGGGCCGTCGTAGCCGATCTCGACCATCGCGCTGAGAAACGCCTTCATGTCGATCACCCCGGTCGCACAGGGCAACTCGCGGCTGTTGTCCTGTTGTTGGTCGACGGCAATCCCGGCAGGCGCGTCGTTCAGATGACACAAAACGACATCCTTGTTCGTCAGCGTGAGCAGATCGGCGTCGGTCTCCCCGGCCGTGTACCAGTGCCAACTGTCCAACAGGAAGCCCACGTTGTCGAGGCCGATCTCGCCGATCAGGTCTTTCATTTCGGCCATCGTATGGACGAACGGGTATCGTGCTCGAGTCCACGACGTCTTCGGGCCGACGTATTCCAATCCGAGTCGAATGCCGTGATCGCCGAGCACCTTGGCCGTCTCGCGCAGCCGCTGGGCATGCTGACGGAAGTTGGCCACGTAGGTCAACGTCTGGTGGTTGGGCATCAACCAGGTCGCGATCCGTGTGATGCCCGCCTGTTGCAGCCGCATGGCCGTCTCGGGCAATTTACCGAGACCCGCCTTGAAACTGTCCTCGTCGCGGCGGAACTCGACCGGCAATCCGGCCGCCCCCCAAACCAGCTTCTTCTGTTTCAGTTCCGCGTCAAGTTCTTTCAACTCGGCATCGGAAAGCCGCAGCAGAAACCCGACCGGCGGATCGACCGACTCGAAGCCATATTTCGCGGCCAAGGCGAGCGTCTCTCGCGGTTCGGCACGCACACCGATCGGACCACAGCCGAGACACATCGTGAACTTCCGACGCGAAGCAGCATCGTCGGCAGCTGCGCGACGCTGCGTGGCTGAAAGGCCGACACCAGCCAAGCCAGCGGCGGAGGCAGCGTGGAGAAAACTTCGGCGAGTAAGCGGGACCATGGGATGAACTCCGTGGGCGGATCGAACGGGGAAATCAAACGGATCACCCGTCAGGATAGCGATCGTCGCACAGCTTTGCAAGCGCCGAACCATTGCAGGGCCCACCCAACATCCTCAGCCGGTGTCAGTCCGTCGACGGCATTCTCAGCGGCTTGGCGAACTCCTCGGCCATCTCGTACGGCAGACGCCATACGGCCGTGCCCTCGCGGTTGGTGAAGTAGAGCCGGGAGATTGAAAACTGGTCGGGATTGCCGTCGGCCCAGAACGCGTAGAAATCGTCGTGAGCAGCGACCGGGCGACGTGCGTAGGCATGGTTCCGTTCGCTGCTGTGCGTGATCTGGCGTTGCTTCTGCCACGTTCGGCCCTGATCGCGGCTGGTCCAGACGGCCATCTCGCCACCCGTGCCCAGCGGTTGGGGACCGGTTTCCGTCGGACCGATGATCCGCCAGAGGTTCTCCTGCTCGACGTAGAGCGAACCCATGTCGTAGTTATGTCCCGCGCGGACGACTTCGTGGAACTTCCAGTCCGTGCCCGACCAATGAACGATCGTCCAAGCCCGTGGATCGCCGCCGGGCCCAGGTCGATGATCGGCCGAGGTGACGACCAGAATGATCGGATTGCCCTGGGTGTCGAACTGAATGTCCTTCATGTAGCACAGACGCCCTTCGGCGCGATAGTCGCGCACCAGCGCCGGGCAGTCGGGCTCTGTCATGGGCGTTTCGACGACCGTGCCGTCGACCGTCTTCCAGGTCCGGCCCATGTCGCGAGTTTCGACGAAGTAGAGATTCGTTCGTCGATCCGGATTACCGCCGGGATGCATGTTGAAGGCGGTGATCACCCGCTCGCCCTGCCGGTTGCTCGTCTGATAATGGCCGCCCATGCCCGCCAGTTTCTGGTGTTCGGTCCACTGCCGGCCGTCCTGGCTGATGTTCCAGTAGAGTTCGCGGACGCCGGTGTACTTGGTGAACAGATGCAGGAACCCTTGGCCCTCGATCCACCACGGCTGCGGATAGGTCATCTCCTCTTCCGAGATCCGCTCGAACCGATCGACGGAAAACGGCTCGACGCTTCGATACTTGAACCCGGGCCGATGCCGCCCCCGCCCGCTGACGAAGACCCAAACGTGGCCCTGTTCGTCCAGAGCGATACTCGGGTTGTCGTGCGGATCGTTCACGCCCTGCTTGTCATGCACGATCGTCGGCCGCGGCACGACGCCCGTGCGGTGATCGTAATAGGACGCCATGGCCAGCAGATGCCGGCTGTCTTTCTTCGCACCGCCATAGACAAAGAACGTCTTCTCGGCCTCGGGACTATAAACGGCCAACGGCACATGCTTGGCCGTATAGGTGCCCAGTCCGCCGGAATACTTGTCGCCATACTCAGAGACCTGCCCAAGCGTAAACCAGATGCCGCGATAGCCGGCGTCTTTGTTCTGCGGTGGTGCGTCCTCCGGCGGTGCGGCGATTATCAGACTCGGTAGCAGTAAGGTCGCGGCGACCGTTGCGGTTAGAAGTGTCCTGGACACAATTGCACTCCTTTCGTTTCTTCGTTAGCCCCGCTGGGCTTGCCCCGCGATGGACGGCCGGGATGCGGCCCCAAGGCCGGCACCGGCCGCGCGGAGCAAGCTACGCGGCTAACGAGGCACTCACTGGGCGTGCGAGCAATCGGATCGCCATCGAGTTCGAGGCAGTTGCGCAGGTCGTCGACGCAAATGAGTAGGACGTTGGGGCAGGAGACGGTGACAGCCGCGACGGAAAAGTTCCCTATGACAACGACGAGCAGCAGCGAGATCGTAAACTTCAGCAGGTCAAGCAAAGTTCGCGTGAAAGGAGAAAACATGTCTTCGAACATCACATTCTACTTCTTTCGCATTATAGAGCTCAGCGTGCTTCACAGCATTCGATGCACACGTTGCTCTCGGCCCTGTTCAGAGAATCGCACCTTCTGCAAATCCAGGCTCGACAGGATGTGCAATCGTGGCACTCGCCTGCATTTTCGCTACCGCAGGCCGCGCATTCCCATGGCTTAAATGTCAATCCGAGCAATCTCTCGGCATGAGGGGACGACTCGAACTCGAACTGCCCGCCACAGTTGTGGCACGCAACATACTTTCTCAGCACGGATGGCGAACCAAACGGAATGAAGTAGAGGGTGAAGTATCGTACCACGCGAACCAACGAATAGTTCGAGTCTTGTGAACATTGTGAGCAAAAGACAACACCCTGGTCGGTTACCTCTTCCTTGATCTTCCAACCGAAAACGAACATGGCATCCTCTTAGCGTCACGGTTGACAATTTCAATTCAGTAGCGCTATCGGCAAAACCCTTCCCCCCAACATCGAGCAAGCTCGATGGCAGGCAGTTTACCGTCGAGCTCGCCGTGTTGGTTCTTCTTGGGATCAATACTCGCGGCTCGTGATGATGCCCGGTTGTGGGATCGGGTACTTGCCGTTTTCGTCGGCCACAATCGGCGGGGCCGAGTCCATGGTCCACTTGTCGCAACCGGGGGCGTATTCCTCTTCGGAGTTGAGCATTTCTTCCAGGGTGATCTCCTTGGCCGTGTGGGCCGCCTTTCGACCCAGGGAACTGACCGCGCTGGCCATGACGCCGCGTTCCGCTTCGTTGTATGGCTTGTCGTTGCGGATCGCGTCGACCAGATCGTTCCATTCGTTCTGGTACGGGCTGCGCTCCTCGCGTGCCGTGTCGGACTGCCAGAGCAACTGCGCCGGGTCGGGCGTTTGGCCCTTAAAGGTGCTCGACGGTGCGCCGCAGTCGCCCGACTTCGAGAGGATCGCCGAGCCCTTGGTGCCGTGGGCGTAGCTGTTGTAGTAGCGCTCGGCACCGGCCATACAACGGCCGTCCATGATCAGCCGCGCGCCGTCTTCGAAGATGTACTCGACCGAGTAGGAATCGAAGTTCTGGTCGATCGCATCGAGCCGATAATGGCGGCCGCCGATCGCTTGGGCCTTGACCGGCCAGGCGTTCTTCATCCAGCAGCAGTGGTCGACGATGTGTATGTAGAAATCGTTGAAGCAACCGCCGCTTGCCCAGATGAAGCTGTGGAACCGGGCGATCTGCCAGAGCAGTTCGCTGCCGTTGCCGTCCCAAGGCTTCGAGAAGGCCGAACCGACGGCCGACGCCATCCGGTAGCCACGCATGGTGACGATGTCGCCGATCTCGCCGTCCTGGATCCGCTGGTAGACCTCCTGCAGCGGTCGCGCGTGACGCGACATCAGGCCCACGCCGACCTTGATGTTCTTCTCGACCGACTTCTTGGCCGTCTCGAGCATTCGCCGCGAGGTCGGGCCGTCGGCCGTGAGCGGTTTCTCCATGAACACATGGATGCCCTTCTCGACGGCATAGGCGAAATGGACCCAGCGGAATGCCAGCGGTGTGGCGAAGATCGCGATGTCGCCCGGGTTGAGGCAATCCATCGCCTTCTGGTAACCGTCGAACCCGATGAACTGCCGTTCCTTGGGCACGTCGACCTTGTCGCCGAACTGTTTGCTGAGGTTGTTGTAGCTGCTCTCCAGCCGGTGGTCGAAGACATCGGCCATGGCGACCAGCTTGGTCGGTCCCTGGTTAACGGCCAGCGCGTTGGCCGCCGCACCGGTGCCGCGCCCGCCGCAACCGATCAGCGCGACCTGAATCGTATTGTTCTCGGCCGCATGGACGCGCGGCGTCGCCATGGAGACCAGGGTCGTGGCCGCGGCGACTTTGCCGGTGTTTTTCAGAAACGTACGACGCGAGGAAACGGGTAGAATGATTTCGCTCATGGCGGGTCTCCTAAGGAAGGTGTGTTTCGAAGGACGGTTACGCAATTGGGCCGCCGGTGGTACGTCGGCCGGATTCTCGTTGGCCGGATTCTCGTTGGCCGGATTCTCGTTGGCCGGATTCTCGTTGGCCGGATTCTCGTTGGTAGGACCTCACGCTTCTGATTATCGCCGGTGGGGCAATGGAATGCAAGAGATTCGTGAAAATCAAAGAGAGAATTGCAAAGTGGCTTGGGTGGCACGTCACTGAGGCACGAAGGGCCTGGGGACCCTACAAGAATCCACAAAACAGGGCGGTTGTTCGACCCGCCACGCAGTTCACGAAGAGCTCAAACCGTACTGCCAACCTCGAATACGATTAAGTTCTTTACAGCGTTCTCTCAGCAAACTGCGGTAACTTACAGAGCGGAAGAGCCTTACGACTGGGCAGGCACAGATGTGGCGTTTGAGGCGGCTTCCTGCGAGGAGGTTAGAAGGAATCGCGCGCAGAGACGCAGAGGAAATGAGGATAGAAGATGATGACTTCCAGCTACCCACAACTCTCTAAGCCAGTTCATTCCTCTTCCTTCCCCTTTTCCCACTTTTCCTTTTTCCCTCTCCTCTTCTGCGCCACCGCGTCTCTGCGCGCGATGTTCCTTCAAGTTCGAGGCCTACGTGTTTCGCAAGACACTTAAAGCGTTGTGAGGCTCTGGTTGTGGCCATGCCGCGCTAGGTATAGCCCCGCCCGTCTTCTTCGTGGCCTTCGTGAACTTCGTGGTGGTTCTTTCGAATCTCGGCCAGATGGCGGCCTCAATCATAGACCTTCTCCCCCAACCGAATGGCCGCGCGGTTTCTTTGCTCAGCCGTTTGGCGGGCGGCGTATTTTTGTTCTCGGCTTTGCTCCTTTTCGTACGGAAATTCGCGACGTTCCTCGAACACTCGATCCAACTCCCCCGCAATCACAGCTTGCGTTATGATCCGCGTCATGACGGCAAAAGGCGCTATGGCGGTAAACTTCTGAAATACAGCCTGATTGCTCCTTTGACACCTCCATGTCTCGAAATCGGTAATTCAGAGACATGGAAGACACGATTTCCGCTTTCAATGCACCCTTAAAGCCCTGCGTCTCGGAGGCCCATCGTACGGATATCAAAACACGTTTTGAGGCCGCGGTGGAGAGCGCCCGTGGGTTTCATTCTTTACGGCTTGGCGGGCTCCTCCTGGGCGTGGAGCATTCCTTGCGTGGCGGCTATGCGGAAGTGCTTCGGCAGGTCGGCTTTGGCGACGGCCTTGCAGAGGGCGACGGTCTCGTCGCGTTTGCCCTCGGCCAATCGTTGTTCGGCGCAGTCGAGGCACCCCTCGGCCACAGCCACTCGCAGTCCGGCGTCCTCCGTACCCAACGCCCCGATCAGCGCCTTGGCCGCCTCGGGAGTCCCGATCTTGCCTAGCGATCGCGCGGCGGTCGGGGCCACATCTGCCTCGGTGTTGTCGAGCAACGTGGCCAACAGCCCCACGGCCGACCGGTCGCGTCGAACGCCAAGACTGCCGACGACGCCGACCAGCGGCCGGCCTTTCAGCTTGCCCAAGGCCTCGCGCAGGGCCTCATCAACGGTCGCGTCGATGATCGGTTCCAGGCCATATCGGGCCATGTGGGAGAGTTCTTCGTCGCCGAGCAACGCAGCCAGCGCGGGGACGGCATTTTTGCTGCCGACCAGACCGAGCTTCCGGCAGGCGTCGGCCTTTTCCTTCCGTGACGACTGCGATTCGAGGATCGCGATCAGCTCGCTTTCCGTTTCTTTCTTAGCGGCCGCATCGGCTTGCATGGTGGACAATGCAGCCAAACTTGCTATGGGATGGGTCATGGTATGTTTTCCTTGTAAGGGCTGGATTCTTTGGTTACATGATCCACGGTTCGCGCTGGGCACGCGACCGCAGACGGTTGGCCTCGGCGTCGCCGACGAACTCCTGCTTGACCGGGTCGTACTGCAGGTCACGTCGAAGCCACATGCAGATGTTGGCGGCATGCACGGTCGACATCGAGCGGTGCATGACTTCGGCGTTGGCCACCGTGGGCCGCCGCGACTTGATGCAGTCGAACAGGTTGCGGACGTGGCTCGTGGCGCGACCGGTGCGGTCGGTATAGTCGCGGACCGTCTTCTCGAAGCCCTCCAGCAGTTTCGGATCGGAGACTTCGGGGCGCGAGTAGCCGTCGGCGATGGCGACCCAACCTTCGGTTCCCTCGTAGCGAACGCCGCAGGAACCGTGCCACCACTCGTTGCCGCGGCTGAGCACCATCTTGATCCCATTGGCAAACTGCGTGACCATGCCGTCGCCAGTGGCGTTCTGCACATAGCCATACTTGACCGGCGAGGTGTCGGTCGCGCCGATCGCCACGTGGCACTGGGCGAACGTATGCGCGCCCCACTCGCCGATGCAGCTCGTATGGAAGTCGTAGTAGCCGCGCCAGCCACCGCGGCAGTAGTCGGGGTGATACGGTCGCCACGGGCAAGGGCCGAGCCAGGCGTCCCAGTCGACTTCATCCTTCGAGGGCAGCGACTGGCCTTGCAGCCAGTCGTGCTTCATCTCGGCGGCGTCCCAGGGAGCGATGTGTGCTCGAACCGTATGCACTTCTCCCAGTCGGCCCGTCCGCAGCAGTTCGTTGGCGAAGATGAAGTTCGGCTCGCTCAGACGTTGGTTGCCGGTCTGGTAGATGCGGCGGAACCGATTGGCGGTCTTCACGACCATCTGTCCTTCGGCGATCGTCATGCACGACGGCTTCTCGGAGTAGACGTCCTTGCCGGCACGCATTGCCATGGTCGCCATCAGTGCGTGCCAACGGTCGCCCGTGGTGATTAGCATTGCGTCGATGTCGG
>Ga0102962_1001067_pt1 | contig 11280 bp, 8 predicted proteins | sample SalPonF2_C_D2_MG_FD_84519 | JGI IMG/M metagenome (GOLD analysis project Ga0102962, IMG submission 84519) | Salt pond soil microbial communities from South San Francisco under conditions of wetland restoration - Salt Pond MetaG SF2_C_D2_MG ...
CCGGGGTCCCGAGAGGGACAGGGCAAGCGTTCGGCCCAGCGCTCAGAAGCCTATCCCCATTAGAAGGGGATTGGGAGTGTCACTAAAGCATAATGGCCGTCTCATACCGGTCGCCACAAGGGGGAACCCTCATGAAACGCCTCGCTCTGGTCATCACCACGCTCAGCGTGTTCCTCATCGGCAGCGCCGCGGCTCAAGCGGCCACGGTGTGGAACATGGCCACCCCTTACCCGGACGCCACATTCCATACCAAAAACGACCGCTGGCTGGCCAAGCAGATCGAAAACAAAACGGACGGCAAGCTGGTCGTGCGCGTCCACAGCAACGGCTCTCTGGTGAAGCATCCGCAGATCAAGCAGGCGGTGCAGACCGGACAGGTGCAAATGGGCGAAGTGCTGGTCTCGATTCTCAGCAACGAAAACCCGGTCTATGCCGTCGATTCCATTCCTTTCCTTGCCACCAGCTACGCGCAGGCCCGCGGCCTGTGGAAGGCCCAGCGCCCAGTGGTCAAAAAGCTTCTGGCCCAGCAGGGCCTGATGCTCTTGTACGCCGAGCCCTGGCCGCCGCAGGGACTGTACACGGCCAAGCCGGTCAAGAGCCTGGCGGACCTCAAGAAGGTGAAATTCCGCGCCTACAATGCCGAAACGGCCAAACTGGCCAAACTGATGGGCGCCGTGCCCACGCAGGTGGAAGTGCCGGACATCCCGCAAGCGTTTTCCACCGGCATCGTGCAGGCGATGATCACCTCGTCCTCCACCGGGGTGAACAGCCAGGCCTGGGATTACGTGCACTACTACTACACCCTCAACGCCTGGCTGCCCAAGAACATGGTGTTCGTGAACAAGCAGGCGTTCGAGTCGCTGCCGGCGTCGGAGCGAAAGGCGGTGCTCAAGGCGGCGCACGCAGCGGAGCAGCGCGGCTGGAAGATGAGCCGGCAGGTGAACAAGACCAAGCTGGCGGCGCTCAAGAAGCACGGCATGAAAGTGCTCGAGCCCAGCGCCAAGCTGCGCAGCCAGCTCCACAAGATTGGCCGCACGATGGTCAAGGACTGGCTGGCGAAAGCCGGCTCGCAGGGCCAGCAGATCATCAAGCAGTACCGTAGCGCCCAGTAGCGCGGGACGGAGCGGCGGCTTGAAAACCCTGCACCGCGCACTGTCTGCGCTCTACGGGCTGTGCGCGGTGTTGGCGGCCGTGTGCCTGGCGGCGATCGCGGCCATCATCCTGGCGGGTGCCGTCGCGCGCCAGTTCGGCCTGGTGGTGCCCTCGGCCAATGCCATCGCCGGTTATCTGGTGGCGGCGTCGACCTTTCTCGCGCTGGCGCCGACGCTGCGCTCGGGCGGGCATATCCGGGTGGCACTGTTCGCCTCGCGGCTGGGCCGGCGCACGCGCCGCTGGCTGGAAGTGTGGTGCCTGGGTCTGGGCACGGTGCTGGTGGGTTATCTGGCCTACGCCAGCGTCGAGCAAGTCATGAATTCCTACCGTTTCCATTCCACCTCGCCCGGCCTGCTGCCCATTCCCATGTGGATTCCGCAGCTGCCGATGGCGTTCGGCCTGGCGGTGATGACCGTGGCGCTGCTGGAACTGCTGATGGGAACGCTGGCGGGGCGCATGCCCGACTATGCGGATCCGGCCATGGCGGTAGCCGACGAAGAGGCAGGCCTGTGAGCATTCTGCAGATCGGTGCCGTCCTGCTGATCGTGCTGTTCATGCTGCTGGGCAGCGGCATCTGGGTGGCAATCTCGCTGCTGGGCGTGGGCTTCATAGCGCTGAAGGTCTTTACGGGCACGCCGGTGGACATGGTGCTGGGCACCTCCGTGTGGGGCTCGATTTCAAGCTGGTCCCTGGCGCCGCTGCCGCTGTTCGTGTGGATGGGCGAGATTCTGTTCCATTCGCGCCTCTCGGAAGACATGTTCGCCGGGCTGGCGCCATGGCTCGGGCGCCTGCCGGGGCGGCTGCTCCACGTCAACGTGCTGGGCAGCGGCATCTTCGCCGCCGTGTCCGGCTCCTCGGCCGCGACGTGCGCCACTATCGGGCGCATGTCTTACCCGGAGCTGAAAAAGCGCGGCTACTTCGAGCGCATGATCATCGGCACGCTGGCCGGCTCGGGCACGCTGGGGCTGCTGATTCCCCCGTCCATCATGCTTATCGTCTACGGGGTCTCGGCGGAGGTCTCCATCGCGAGGCTGTTTATCGCCGGGGTGCTGCCGGGCGCGCTGCTGGTGGTGCTGTTCATGAGCTACGTCATGCTCTGGTCGCTGCTCAACCGCGACAAGACACCGCCGCCCGAGCCGTCCATGACGCTCACCGAGAAGCTTCGCGGCAGCGGGCGGCTGATTCCGGTCATCCTGCTCATCGCCGCGGTCATCGGCTCCATCTATGCGGGGCTCGCCACGCCCACCGAAGCGGCCGCCGTCGGCGTGGCGGGCTCGCTGCTGCTCTCGGCGCTCACCGGCACACTGACCTGGGCCACGTTCCGCGACGGCTTGCGCGCGGCCACGCGCACCTCCTGCATGATCGGCTTCATCCTGGCCGGCGCCTCCGTGCTCACCGTCGCCATGGGCTACACGGGCCTGCCCAGCGGGCTCGCGCAGTGGATCGCCAGCATGCACCTGCCGGTCTACGCGCTGCTGGCGGCGCTGATGGTGTTGTTTTTGATTCTGGGCTGCTTTCTCGACGGCATCTCGGTCGTGGTGCTCACCACTTCGGTGGTGCTGCCCATGGTGCAGGCCGCCCACATCGACCTCTTGTGGTTCGGCATTTTCCTGGTGATCGCGGTGGAGATGGCACAGGTGACGCCGCCCGTGGGCTTCAACCTGTTCGTGCTGCAGGGGCTGACCGGCCGCGACATTCTCGCCATCGCCGCCGCCTCCGTTCCGTTCTTTCTCATTCTGCTGGGCGCGGCGGCGATCATCACGGCCTTTCCCGAAATCGCCGTCTGGCTGCCCACCACGATGAGCCACGGCTGAACGCCCCGCCGCCGGGCGGCGGCGGGGCCTTTCATCAATTCGACGAATCGGCGAGTAAGCGCATGCAAGCGAGCGACAAGCGTTGGGAGTTCTGGATCGACCGCGGCGGCACATTCACCGACATCGTGGCGCGCGCGCCGGACGGCAGCGTGCACACCCACAAGCTGCTCTCCGAGCACCCGGAGCGCTACCGCGACGCCGCCATCCAGGGCGTGCGCGACCTGCTCGGGCTGGCGGCGGATGAGCCCATGCCGGAGACGATCGCCGCCGTCAAGATGGGGACCACGGTCGGCACCAACGCCCTACTCGAGCACAAGGGCGAGCGCACCGTGCTGGTCACCACGCGCGGTTTCGGCGATGCACTTCGCATCGGCTATCAGGCGCGGCCCAAGCTGTTCGCCCGCCGTATCGAACTGGCGCAAATGCTCTACGAGCGCGTGATCGAGACCGACGAGCGCCTGTCGGCGCACGGCGAAGTGCTGCAAGCCGTGGACCCCGCAGTGGTGCGGCGCGCGCTGCAGTCGTGCCGCGACGCCGGCTTCAACGCCTGCGCCATCGTGCTGCTCCACGGTTATCGTTACCCGCGGCACGAGCGCGAGGTCGCCGCCATCGCACGCGAGCTCGGCTTCGATCAGGTATCGGTCAGCCACGAGGTGAGCCCGCTGATGAAGCTGGTGAGCCGCGGCGACACCACCGTGGTGGACGCCTACCTGTCGCCGCTGCTGCGCCGCTATAAGGATCAGGTGGCGGGCGAGCTGCCGGCCGGCACGCGGCTGATGTTCATGCAATCCAACGGCGGACTCACCGCGGCGTCGCTGTTCCAGGGCAAAGATTCCATTCTCTCCGGGCCGGCGGGCGGCATCGTGGGCGCGGTGCGCAGCGCCGCCATTATCGGCGCCGGGCGCATCATCAGCTTCGACATGGGCGGCACCTCCACCGACGTCGCCCATTACGACGGCGAATTCGAGCGCAGCTTCGAGACCGAGATCGCCGGCGTGCGCCTGCGCGCGCCCATGATGCGCATCCACACGGTGGCCGCCGGCGGCGGCTCCATCTGCAGTTTCGACGGCAGCCGCCTGCGCGTGGGCCCGGACTCCGCCGGCGCCAATCCGGGGCCGGCCTGCTACCGCCGCGGCGGCCCGCTCACCGTCACCGACTGCAACGTGATGCTGGGCAAGCTGCAGCCCGAGTTCTTTCCGCGGGTGTTCGGCCCGCACGCCGACCAGCCCCTGGACCGCGAGGTAGTGGTACAGCGCTTCGAGGCGCTGGCGCGCGAGATCGGGGCAGCCACCGGCGAGGCGCGCAGCGCCACCGAAGTGGCCGAAGGGTTCCTGCGCATCGCCGTGGAGAACATGGCCAACGCCATCAAAAAGATCTCCGTGCAGCGCGGCTACGACCTCAAAGGCTACACGCTCAACGCCTTCGGCGGCGCCGGCGGCCAGCACGCCTGCCTGGTGGCGGACATGCTGGGCATCGAGCGCGTGCTTCTGCATCGCCACGCCGGCGTGCTCTCGGCCTACGGCATGGGCCTCGCCGACATACGGGCGCTGCGCGAGCAGGCCATTGAGGCGGTGCTAGACGAGCCGGTCCTGCCCCAACTTGAGCGCCGGTTCACCAAACTGTCCGCACAGGCGTGCGCGGAACTCGAGGCCCAGGACATCGCGCGAAGCCGCATTGAGCTCAACAGGCGGGTTCACCTCAAATACCAGGGCACGGACACTGCGCTCCAGGTCCCGGCCGACGACGAGGCGGCGCTGCGTGAGCGCTTCGCCGAGCTGCACAAGCGTCAGTTCGGCTTCGTGATGCCGGACCGGGCTCTCGTCGTCGAGGCGCTCTCGGTCGAGGCCATAGCGCGCACACCGGACCCGGCCGCGCAGGCCGACGGGCACACCGGCGGCGCTGTTGCGGCACTGGACCACGTGACGCTGCACTCGGACGGCAAAGATTACCGCACGCCTGTCTTCGACCGCGACGCCCTAGGTGTGGGCGATACCGTGGACGGCCCCGCTATCCTGCGCGAGTCCACCGCCACCACGGTCATCGAGCCCGGCTGGGGGGCGCGCCTGGAGACGGGCGACCATCTGATTCTCGAGCGGGTAACAACGCTGCCCACGCGCACCGCCATCGGCACCCAGGTGGACCCGGTGATGCTGGAGGTCTTCAACAACCGCTTCATGTCCATTGCCGAGCAGATGGGCGGGGTGCTACGCAACACCGCTGCTTCGGTCAATATCAAGGAGCGGCTGGACTTCTCCTGCGCCGTCTTCGACGCCGAGGGCGGCCTGGTGGCGAACGCCCCGCACATGCCGGTGCACCTGGGCTCCATGGGCGAGAGCGTACGCGCCGTCATCCGCCGTCACGGCGAACGCTTGCGACCCGGCGACGTCTACATGCTCAACGATCCCTACCACGGCGGCACGCACCTGCCCGACGTGACCGTGATCACGCCGGTGTTCGGCGAGGCGGACAAGACACGGCCGCTGTTCTTCGTCGCCTCGCGCGGCCACCATGCGGACATCGGCGGCACCACCCCGGGTTCCATGCCGCCGGACAGTACGCATATCGACGAGGAAGGCGTGCTCATCGACGCCTTTCAGTTGGTCGACGCGGGCACTTTCCGCGAACCGGCGACGGAGGCGCTGTTGCGCTCGGGCCGGTATCCGGCGCGCAGCCCGGCGCACAACATCGGCGACCTCAAGGCGCAGATCGCCGCCAACGAAAAAGGGGTGCAGGAACTTCGCAAGCTGGTGTCACAATTCGGCCTGGACGTGGTACAGGCCTATATGGGCCACGTGCACGACAACGCCGAGGCCCAGGTCCGGCGCGTGCTGGGCGTGCTCAAGGACGGCGCCTTCGTGCAGCCGCTGGACAATGGCGCCGAAATTCATGTGGCCATCACCATCGACCGCGAGGCGCGGCGCGCGCGTGTAGATTTCACCGGTTCCAGCGCGCAGCTTGAGAACAACTTCAACGCCCCGGCTGCGGTCTGCCGCGCCGCCGTGCTCTACGTCTTTCGCACCCTGGTGGACGACGACATTCCCATGAACGAGGGCTGCCTCAAGCCGCTGGACCTGGTGATCCCCGAGGGCTCGTTCCTCAACCCGCGCCACCCGGCCGCCGTGGTGGCCGGCAATGTGGAGACCTCCCAGTGCATCACCGACGCGCTGTACGGCGCGCTGGGCGTGATGGCCGCGGCCCAGGGCACCATGAACAACTTCACCTTCGGCAACGAGCGCTACCAGTACTACGAGACCATCTGCGGCGGCTCGGGCGCGGGCCCGGGTTTCGACGGCACGGACGCGGTGCACACCCACATGACCAACTCCCACCTCACCGACCCGGAGGTGCTGGAGTGGCGCTTCCCGGTGCGCCTGGACGCCTTCGCCATACGCCGCGGCTCGGGGGGCGCCGGGCGCTGGCACGGCGGCGACGGCACTGTCCGCCGCATTCGCTTTCTGGAACCGATGACCGCCGCCATCCTGGCCAATCACCGCCGCGTGCCGCCGTTCGGCCTGGACGGCGGCGAGGCGGGCGCGCCGGGGCGCAATTGGGTGGAGCGAGCGGGCGGCGGCACCCAGGCGCTGGGAGGCACGGATCGCACCGAGATGCAGGCGGGCGATGTCTTCGTCATCGAGACGCCCGGCGGCGGCGGTTTCGGCCGGCGCTAGCCGACCGCAAGCGGCGGACGCTCAGACCGGCTCTCTGGCCACGGCGTGCACACGCTCCGGCGGCACGTGCGCCCACAGCCGTGCCCCCGGCGTGAGATCCAGCTCGCCGGCGCTATGCTTCATCACATAGGCGCTGAGGCAAAACCCGGCGTCGAGATCGACCCTGAAATAGGGACCGCGATCGATCGCATCCATGACCGTGGCGGGCAGAACGTTAGACCCGGCGCCGCTGTCGGCCGGCGCGTGCCCCGCGAGTTGCACGTATTCCGCGCGTATACACAGCAACGCATCGCGATCCCGCCCGATGTCTGCGGAGGCGGCACTGAGCCTCGCGCCGCCCACTGCGAAAAGGACATGGTCGCGGTTTCTTTCCACGAGTCGGGCGGGAACCATGGTATCGATCGCCACGAAACCGGCAACGAAGGCATTTACCGGCCGATCGAAGATGTCCGCAGGCCGGCCCGCCTGCACGCCTTTGCCCTGGCTCAGAACCAACACGTGATCGGCCAACGCACGTGCCTCGGCGTGGTCGTGGGTGACATAGACCGCCGGCACGCCGGTTTCGTGCAAAAAGTGTTTGAGCGCCTCCTGTAAGCCGGCGCGCGTGCGCGCATCAAGGGCCGAAGCGGGTTCGTCGAACAAAAAAACCTGCGGCTCGACGGCCATCGCGCGAGCGAGGGCCACTTTTTGCTTCTCGCCACCGCTGAGCTGATTTGGCCTGCGATCCCGCAAAGCGGATAGTCCGAAGCGGCGCAACAGATCCTCGACACGCGCCGCTTCACGCACGCCACCCCGGCCGTGCCTGAGTCCGAAGCGGATGTTATCGGCGACACTGAGATTGGGAAACAACGCAAAGTCCTGAAACAACAGCGCGATGCCACGCCTTTCCGGCGCCGTCCGGGTCACGTCCTGCCCATGCACGAGTACACGGCCGCTTCGAACCGGATAGAAGCCCGCCAAGGTCTCCAACAGCACCGACTTTCCCGCCCCGTTGGGACCGAGCACCACGCAGCACTGTCCCGGCGCAACGTCCAGCCCGATGTCGCTGAGCGCGAATTCCCCGAGCTGCACGCGCAGCCCCTCGACGCGCAGACCGGTCTGCGTCATCGCAACAGTTCTGGACGGCTACCGCGCCATACCGGCAGGTAGCGGAAGATCAGAAACAACGCCAACACGATCGCCAGCACGATCACGGACATCGCCGCCGCCTGATTGACGCCGAAACGCAAAAACAATGCGTAGATACGCACCGGCGCGGTCATGGGGTAATAGGCGAGAATCACCACCGCGCCGAACTCACTGATGGCACGTGCGAAGGTCAGCGTGACGCCGGTCAGCAGACTGGGCCAGGCCAGCGGCAACGTCACGCGCACGAGTACCGCCCACGGCCCGACACCCAGTGTGCGCGCCACTTTTTCCAGCCTGGGATCGACGCCGCTAAAGCCGATACGCGCGGCGTTGACCGCATAAGGGGCGCTGACGAACAACATTGCCACCACGATACCGGCGAAGGTACCCCAGAAGTGCAGGCCGAACACGTTCGCCAATGGCACCCCCAAAATACCGTGGCGGCCGTAGACGAAGAGCAGCGCGATACCAGCCACTGTGTGCGGCACCGCGAGCGGCAGATCCACGATGGCTTCCACGACACGCTTGCCGCGAAACTGTGAATGCGCCAGCACGTAGGCAAGCGGGAAACCGAACACCGCGGCGCAAGCAGCCGCGACGAGCGCGCCGGCCACGCTCACGGCGATGGCCGACCAGACCTCCGGCATCGCCCCCACCTCGGCCACGTGCGCCGGCGACTGAAACGTCACCAGGCCCAGCAGCGGCAGCACCGTCGACGCGAGCAGCACGCCGCCCACCAGCCAAAAGGCGAGCCGGATGAGGCCGGTGCGCGGCGTCGCCACGCGCTCGTGCACCATCCGGCTCGTCCCACGAGCCCGCGCATCAGCCACTTTTGCGCTGCTCGCCTGCCGCTTGGCCTACTGGCCCTGCCCCGGCCACGGCCGCACCAATGCCTGCAGCGGTTGCGGCATGTTGTCCGGGTGGTAGGCGACGGGCTTGCTAAAGGTGCCGAAACCATTCTTCTTGAGAATGGCGCGCCCTTTGGGACCCAGCACAAATGCGGTATAGGTTTGGGCGAGCTTGGGATGCTCGGCCTGCTTGAGAATGGTCATCGCATAGACGATCGGCTTGCCGTGAATATCGCCGTTGCTGGTATGCGCCACCCCCTTGCCGTAGTAGGAGGCGTAGCGCGGATCACTGAGATTGAGTTTCGCCGGCAGGTGCAAATACTTGAAGTGATGCTGAATGGCATCGGAGCGATAAATGGCAAGGTAGTCGATCTGGCCGATCTGCAGCGCCGATATCAAATGCGTCTCGGTATCGCGCATGTTGCCTTTCGGCGCGTTGGCCAAGACCTGCTTTTCGATGTTGGCGTCGTTGTAGTAATCGTTGGCCAGATTGAGCATTTGCACCGTCTGATAACCGGAAGGGTCCGTGTTCGGGTCGGAGCGCCCGATCTCCACCCCCGGTTTGCTCAGCAGCTTGTACCAGTTCTTGGCGTTGATCTTGGATGCGAACTTGCTCTGCTTGGTGTAGACGAATGTGATGGCGTTGCGCGCGATGCCGGCATACCAATCAGCGTAGCGCGGCTTGCCGTTGTGCCCGAACATGTACTTGGGGATGACGCTGTAGTCGGCCACCGCGAGGATATCCGCCGACTGATGCAGGTCTGCAATCTTACGCGCCATCTTGACGCTGCCCCCGAACTGGGCATGAACCTTGATGTCGGGATGCGCTTTCTCGAACGCCTTATTGATCTGCGTGAACGGCACCGCCAGGGTGCCGGCGGCGAACACGGTGAGGGTTTTGGCCTGAGCCACCGAAACGGCCGCACCGCACAACAGGGCGCCCGCCACCGCCATCTTGGAGCAACGAAATTTAACGTGCATGTCTCTCTCCTTGTTTATCGACGCGAAAACCAAATTCGTGCGTTACCATCCGGCCACCGCCGCCGCATCGCCGCTGGAGGCCACGTCATAGCCCGCAAGCCCGCGCGCCCATTGCCGCATCGCCGGTCTTCGCAGCGCCTTCAGCAGCACACCGGCACCCGGCGAGTCATAAGTGCTTCGGCGCATGGCCAGGTCATAGCGCTCCCGGGCCAAGGGCAAGAAGCCCAGGTCCCAGTGCTCGGCGGTGGCGCGCAGACCGGGGCCAACGTCTGCCTTTCCGCGCGCGACGGCCCGCGCCACGGCGTCGTGGGTGGAAACGGCGGTGTCCCATCCCGTGAGCGTGGCGGGATCCACACCCGCATGCCGCAACGTCATGTAAAGCAGCAGACGCGTCCCCGCTGCGGCCTGGCGGTTGATCAGGCGCACTCCCGGGCGCGTGAGATCCAATGCCGACGTGATTCCCATTGGATTGCCACGAGCGATGATGAGCCCCGTGTCACGCCAAGCCATGTTGACCACCACCAGATCGTCTTCCGGCAGCATGCGGCGGAGAAAGGGGGCATTGTATTCACCGGTCTCCGGATCGCGCAGATGCAGTGCCGCAACATCGGCCTCGCCCGCAACCAACGCCCAGAGACCGCCATAGCTACCAGTCACCCGCCGCGGCAAAGACGCCGCACGAGCCAGCTTCGACAGCATCGGATCATCGCTACCGACGATGGTGAGCCCGCGCGTCGCCTTGGCTGGTCCGCGGGCGGGGCGCACCCGATCCAGCGCATCCATGGCGGTTCGTGCATCGCTCAGCGCCGCGGAGGCGAGCAGCACCCAAGCCTCGTCACCCGATTGAGCGGCCGCCGCGCGCCGGCGGCGCCAGTCGTCGAACTCGACACGGGCGCGTTCGCGCTCGGCACGCTGCCAGGACTCTTCCATGCCTGCACCCGCCAGGGCCAGTCCCGCTTTAACGAGCCGCTCTTCGCGTCCTGAAGCGGGCGTATTCACCCAATTGGAAAAGACTTCGCGTCCACGCGCGGTCATTGCATAGATCTTGCGCGCAGGCCCCGACGAGCCCGCAGCACTGCGCACGGTGACAAGCCCCGCGCGCTGGGCGTCAGCCAGGGTCCTGTAGAGCTGGGCAAAATCGATCCGCCAGTAGGGCGCGAAATCACGCTCGGCGATGCGCTTCAGCTCGTAGCCGTGCGCTTCGCCCAGGCACAGCAGGCCCAACAGCGGATAAAGCGGTTTCATGCCGCTGACTATAGTGTATGCATTGCATATAGCCAATCCCGGGGGACAGGCCATCCTTCCCGCAGATCTCCGCGCAAGCTGTTCACGCCCCCGTACAACCGGAAAAGCGCGGCATCGGCTATCTCGCGGTGAACATATACAATGCGCACGCTGGGCGTGTGTGCGCCGCGGGCGCGGTACGTCACGCTTTATCGTTATTGCGCGAGAAGACTCCAACCAACCCGGGGGGTTGGTTGTGAGATGAATCGCACCTCTACCCATTCGTGGTAGAGTTGGCGTCATGGAGATAACTCATGATCATCACTGCGTTCACGGCCTGTTCTATCACTTGGTGTTGGTGATAGCCTACCGCCGAAACGTGTTAAAGCAACCGGTGATGGAGCGACTGGTGGAAATCGTCGAGAATCTGGCGCCGCGTTTCGACATCACCGTGCTGGAGGCCAA
>Ga0102962_1001068_pt1 | contig 11274 bp, 10 predicted proteins | sample SalPonF2_C_D2_MG_FD_84519 | JGI IMG/M metagenome (GOLD analysis project Ga0102962, IMG submission 84519) | Salt pond soil microbial communities from South San Francisco under conditions of wetland restoration - Salt Pond MetaG SF2_C_D2_MG ...
ATCTCGGATGAAACCCTGATCAGTTCACGCTGTATATATTTTTGCTCAATTATCCTGGCATGGTAATCAATATTGGCTGCTGAGGCGATTCGACTGGTAAGTTCGGCGATATAAAAAGGCCCTCCTACTTCTTCAAGCTGTTTGCGGCTCCTTAGCTCCTCAGTTACAGTCATAATATCAATAGGTTTTTCAGCTATTGAAAGGTCAATGACAGCCTTGAAAATTTTCTGATGAGCCTCCTTATAAAAGCTTTCCGGTTTTATAATGTCAATCACTGACAGTATAGCATCTTTTTCAAGCATAACAGCACCCAGCACCACTTCTTCCATATCCAATGCCTGAGGAGGCATTTTTCCATACTCAATTGTTGCCGATTGCCCTTTACCCGCCGGCCTTGCCGGAGATTTCTTTACCGCCATATCAAATAGTTTTACAGGTTTCAAAGGTAAAAAAACTAAGCCGGCAAAACCCTCTCCTTTCACTTTCTTTTTTAACCTTTGCTGTTTATAAATAAAAGAGAAATGTTGATAAAATATTGAAATGTGTTATTTTATTCATAATCAATAAAATAACTTTCTATATTCATCAATAAACCAAATTCCGTTACACATTCAGAAATTATTTTAATTATTTTTAAAAAAATACTTTTCAAATGCTCCTGTTCCCTAATGCCAAAATAAACGCAGGCTTACACATAATAAGAAAACGGCAGGATGGTTATCATGACCTGGAAACCTTATTTTTGCCAATTGGGCTCAATGATATACTTGAATTTCTTCCACAGAAAGATGTCTCAGAAGGTTTTTCCCTGACCCTTACAGGCACAACATTTCTATGTCCAACAAAAGAAAATATTTGCTATAAAGCCTGGGCTTTGCTGGAAAAGGAATATAACCTGCCTCCTCTGAAAATACATCTGCACAAGAATATTCCAAATGGTGCCGGTTTGGGAGGCGGATCATCTGACGCTGCTTTTCTCCTGAAAGGATTAAACAGCTATTTTAATTTAAATATTCCGGATGACAGACTAATAGAATATGCTGCCAGACTCGGAAGTGATTGTGCCTTTTTCATTCGTAATATACCTTCGCTTGCTACGGGGCGTGGAGAAATCCTTCAACAAGTTACAATTAAGCCATCGTGCAGGCACATCGCAATTGTTAAGCCACCTGCATCTGTATCCACAGCCGAAGCATATTCATTGGTAAAGCCTGCAGTCCCTAAAAAAAGCATACGGGAAATAATAAAGCTTCCTGTTGAAAGATGGAAACAACAACTTGTCAATGATTTCGAAGTGTCAGTATTTGCAGCACACCCTGAATTAAAAGAACTTAAAGAAACACTATACAACTCAGGGGCTTCATACGCGGCAATGTCCGGCAGTGGCTCAGCCATATACGGTATTTTCAGACAACCTCCGGCACTTCCTCAGTTGCCAGATGATTATTTTGTCTGGAAAGGCATGCTGAAATAAAAAAAGCAGTGTCGGAATGACACTGCTTTTTTTATTTTTTGCCTAAAGAAATTTTATACCTCAGGTGGTTCAAATTCAACCATCAGCGAACCTTTGGGGATCTTATCACCTTCTTTGACGTAAACTCCTTTTATCTTACCGTTAAACGGGATCTGGATACGGTTCTGCATCTTCATTGCCTCAAGAACCAACATGTTTTGCCCTTCTTTTACTGTCTGTCCGGCTTTAACATATATCTTCAGAACAGTTCCGGGTATAAATGAATAGATCTTGTTTATATCCGGATTTTCCCATTTCTTCCTGTTTTCAAACTTACCCGACAATAAAGTTCTGTATTTAGTTCCTTCGATAGTCAGGGATTTGAATTTGGTTTTTTCATCTTTGCTATTACTCCCGGTTGAATTATTTGAACCGGCAGTTGATTTTTCAGCCATATCGATAAATTTTAATGGTCAACTAAAAAGGGGGAATACCATGCTTTTTATTAGGTCCACTCACTGATTTGCTCACGGAAACCTCAATAGCATGAAGCAATACCTTCCTTGTTTCTGAAGGTTCAATAACAGAATCAACATACCCCTTGGCAGCAGCCACATAGGGGTTGGCAAATTTCTGTTTGTATTCTTTCACCTTTTGTTTGCGCATCTTTTCCGGATCCTTGGCTTCAAGTATCTCTTTGCGGAAAATAATATTAGCAGCACCTTCAGGTCCCATAACGGCAATCTCAGCACCCGGCCATGCAAATACAAAGTCGGCACGCAGGTGTCGTGAGTTCATTGCAATGTAACCACCACCGTATGCTTTACGCAGGATAACGGTGATTTTAGGAACCGTTGCCTCACTGTAGGCATACAGGATCTTTGCGCCATGCCGGATAACTCCTGCATGTTCCTGATCCACACCCGGCAGATAACCCGGCAGGTCAACCAACGTTACAATGGGAATATTGAAAGCATCACAATAACGTATAAAACGTGCTGCCTTATCAGAAGAATCCACGTCAAGCACTCCTGCCAGCACCAAAGGCTGGTTACAGACAAAACCTACAGTTTCACCCTGCAGCCTTCCAAATCCGATGACCATGTTTCCTGCCCAGTGCTCCTGGATCTCGAAAAAGTCAGAATCATCGCAAATAGCTCTTAGTACATTTCGTACATCATAGGGTTGTTTGGGATCTCCCGGAACAATATCATCAATTTTATATGATGATTTTGGGTTTTTGGGTTTGAAAGCTTTTGCTTTCTGTTTATTGTTCCAGGGAATAAAAGTGATAAGCTTTTTAATCTGCTCAAAACATTCAGTTTCACTCTCGGCAAAGAAATGGGCATTCCCGGTAATCTCACTATGCACGCGGGCACCACCAAGGTCTTCCATGGTAATCTCTTCTCCCAGTACAGTTCTAATCACCTCCGGACCGGTAATAAACATCTTTGAGATTCTATCTACTACAAAGACAAAATCAGTTAATGCCGGGGAATAAACAGCACCGCCTGCACAGGGCCCCAGGATAACTGAAATTTGGGGAATTACTCCTGAACTAAGCGTATTACGGAAGAAAATCTCTCCGTAACCAGCCAGTGAATTCACACCTTCCTGAATTCTCGCTCCTCCTGAATCATTAATGCCAATGAGAGGCATCCTCATCTTCAAAGCATGGTCCATTATCTTGGTAATCTTCCGGGCATGCATTAATCCCAGAGAACCACCGGCTACGGTGAAATCCTGTGCGAAAACACAAATAGGAGCACCATAAATAGTACCTGTTCCGATGATTACACCATCGCCATGAAGCACTTTCTTATCCATATCGAAATCACGGGCCTCATGCTCTACAAATAAATCATATTCCTGAAAAGAATCTTTGTCCAGCAGGGCAATGATTCTTTCACGGGCAGTGAGCTTACCCATAGCTGCCTGTTTCTCAATGGCTTTTTCACCACCTCCCTGAAGTACTTGTTCTCTTCTTTTCTTCAGTTCGAGAATTTTTCTTTTTAATGGCATAAATTAAAATTTAGTTTGCAACTAGAACCACTTTAAAAATGGGTTTAAGGGGTTCAAAATCGAGTACAACATTACGAAATCAAAATTATTTAAAAAAATTTATTTTGTAATTAACCTTGTATTAAGCTAAATTACAACACATTACACAATTTATCAGAAAATCAATAGTGACAACACCAGAAAATAATAGATTTTCTCCTGTAAGTGAAATCACAGGATTAAGTATCTGTCAGCCAACAAAAGAAATATGACTGAATAAATAATTTCTACAATTAATCATTCATATGCAAGTTTGTTCATAAAGATGAGGTTTGCAAAGAAATTAAGTAAAAAATTATGAAAAATCAGAAAATGAGAGATTGAAGAAGACACTATTTGGGCACCAACCGGTAAAGAAATCCTGCAATAATTGCATAAAGAATATTCGGTATCCAAACAGCCAATACAGGATTAATAGCTCCGCTTATGGAAAACTGAGAAGAAAACTGCATAAAAAGAATATAGGAAAAACTCAGGGCCAGTCCGGTTCCAATATGTACCCCAATTCCACCTTTTGCTTTTCTGGATGACACAGCAACACCAATCAGGGTAAGAATAAAAGTTGAAAACGGGAAAGCTATTCTTTTATATTTTTCAATTTCAAATTCACTTACATTGTCAGCCCCCTGCATTTTCTGCTGGGCAATGAAAGCATTGAGCTGTTTCATATTCATCGTCTCCACAACATTTAGTCTTCTTCGAAAATCAGCCGGGTAAATATACAGTGTGGTATCAATACTGCGACCACTGGAAATACTTTCATCCAAGCCATTAATGTCACGGATATAGTAATTTCTTGCATCCCATTTATTCTCTGTCGAATCCCATCGTATATAATCAGCCATCATCTTGGAAACAAGCTTGCCATCTTCAAATTTTTCCATAGAAAACTTATACCCGATGTTGGAAGTATTGCTATAGCTTTCCATATAAACAAATATACCGGGCCGCACCTGCTTGTGTATGTTCCTGTCACTGTATCGGGGTGGCCGATTATGAATGTAAACCTCTTCGAAAGCAAGTCTCACTTTATTGGCTGGGGGAATAACATAGTTGGTCATTACAAATGCCCAGGAGGCAATAATAAATGCCGAAATAAAATAGGGCACCAACATCCTCCGAAAACTGATGCCCGTACTCAGAATGGCAATAATTTCAGTATTATAAGCCATTTTGGAAGTGAAGAAAATCACGGAAATGAAGGTAAACAGGGAGCTGAACAGTACTGCAAAATAAGGTATGAAATTAAAATAATAATCGAAAATTACTGCTCTCACGGGAGCATGGCTCTCCATGAAATCATCGATCTTTTCTGACAAATCAAAGATTACCGCGATAAGCAGAATTATGAGCAACGAAAAAAGAAAAGTACCCAAAAATTTCCTGATAATATAAATATCCAGTTTCTTCATACAATAACAACTGTTTTACCGCAACTGCAGCAAACAACAGCGAGGTGACAGGAATAATTCATTATGTTTCTTCGAACATATTCCCGCAAATATAATTGTTTCGTTGCTTATTTACTGAAGGATTTCAATGATCCTTTACAATTTCAGAGAAAGAAAGTCCCGATAAATTTCTTAATTATGTACTTATCAAGTGTTTTCATTCAGAATTTCTCTGCAAATGGAATTATTTGCTTTTTTGATTATCCGATTAATGGTATGATATAATTATAACTTAAATTCTTTCCGATAATTGTATAACCATTTTATTCTTCCATGTTTCGAATTCACCGGAAATTATTTTTCTGCGAGCTTCATCCACCAGCCAAAGATAAAATGTAAGATTATGCAAGCTGGCAATCTGGGCACCGAGCATCTCATTAGAAACAAACAAATGCCGGAGGTAGGCCCGGGAATAATATGAATCAACATAGCAGGTACCTTCCGAATCAACAGGAGAAAAATCGTTTTTCCATTTTTCATTTCGGATATTAATAATGCCTGATTTTGTAAAAAGCATCCCGTTTCGTCCGTTGCGGGTAGGCATTACACAATCCATCATATCTACACCAAGTGCGATTGATTCCAGAATATTTGCCGGCGTACCCACGCCCATCAGGTACCTGGGTTTATCCTGAGGTAATATATCGTTTACCACCTCAAGCATGGCGTACATATCTTCCACCGGCTCGCCCACAGAGAGTCCTCCAATAGCATTTCCTTCACATTCCATAGAAGCAATAAATTCAGCAGATTCTTTTCTTAAATCAGGAAAAACACTTCCCTGAACGATTGGAAAAAATGCTTGTGAATGACCATAGAGCGGATCAGTATTGCGAAAATGGTTAACCCCTCTTTTTAACCAACCGTGGGTAAGTTTCATCGATTCAATGGCATAAGACCTGTCACATGGATAAGGGGTACATTCATCCAGCGCCATAATAATATCAGCACCGATGGTCCGCTGAATATCTACCACATTTTCCGGCGTAAATGTATGTTTGGAGCCGTCAATATGGGAACGGAAAACAGCACCTTCACTGCTTAGCTTTCTGTTTTCACTGAGTGAAAATATCTGATAACCACCGCTGTCAGTTAAAATGGGCTTATTCCAGTTGATGAATTTATGCAGGCCACCAGCCCCGTTAATAATTTCGAGCCCCGGACGAAGATATAAATGATACGTATTGCCGAGAATTATCCGGGCTTTGACATCATTTACCAGTTCCCGCTGGTGGACACCTTTCACACTTCCGGCAGTTCCCACCGGCATAAATACCGGGGTTTCAATTACCCCGTGATCAGTGGTAATCACACCGGCTCGCGCTTTTGATTTGCTGCTTGTATATTCTGAATTAAATCTCACTTTGTAATTTTAACGCGGCAAATATAAATATATTTGTATAGAATATATATTGTTTCCGGGTTATTAGAAAATTTGTGAAACATAAAAAAATGATATAACATTGCTGTTTGAAAAATCCAACTCGAATTGAACCTTATTAATATTCTAAAAGATAATACAGTACTGATTCCTGCCGGTTTATTTGTACTTTCCTTTGTAGTGCAAATGTTATACTATTTTGTTTTCTACATGAGGACGGCGCGTTACAGATCAGGTGAAAAAACAGGCAATAAGCTGTCTCCGGTATCAGTGATAATATGTGCCAGGGATGAAGCTGAAAATCTGCAACAAAACCTGCCAGCCATTCTTAGCCAGGATTACCCTGATTATGAGGTGATTGTGGTAAATGATTGTTCTCAGGATGATACTGAGGAAGTGCTTATCAGGCTGAAAGCAAAATATAAAAATCTGCGTACTACTATTATAAAAGAAGACCAGAAATTCAGACATGGCAAAAAACTGGCCGCCACCATCGGAATTAAGGCAGCGAAAAACGAGTGGTTATTGTTCACTGACGCTGACTGCTATCCAGTATCAGATAAATGGATAAAAAGTATGGCCGCCGAATTTACTGACGAAAAGTCAATTGTACTTGGATATGGAGGATATGAACACAAAAAGGGCATTTTGAACAACCTGATACGGTTTGATACATTTTTCATTGCACTTCAATATACAGGTTTTGCCATTGCCGGCAAACCATATATGGGTGTTGGGAGAAACCTGGCCTATCGCCGCTCCCTGTTTTTTGATAACAAAGGATTTGCCAGGCACAGTAACTTGCAATCGGGTGATGATGATCTGTTTGTCAATGAAGTAGCAACAAAAGGCAATACTGCTATTGTGCTCAACCAGGAAAGTTTTACCAGGTCAATCCCAAAAACCTCTTTTTCTGCCTGGCTGGCGCAAAAAAGGCGTCACCTTACCACAGGAAAATATTACAGGGGAAACCACAAGTTTCTGCTTGGTGCAGAAAACATAAGCCGTATTTTATTTTATCTCTTTTTTATTCTCCTTATCGTTGATCAGACCTATCTTTATCTGGCCCTGGCAGGGTTTGTAATTCGCTTAGCTACACAACTGAGCGTTTTCAAAATTACCATGAAGCGTTTGAATGAAAAAGATTTATTCTTATCTTCGCTAATATATGATATTCTACTACCCATAATAAATGCATTTTTATTGATTTTAAACAGATTTAGCAGAAAGAAACAACATAAATGGAGGTAAACCAAAATCTTTCAGAGAAGGCGCAGCACGATTATGAGCTTGTTATAAAAGCAATTGACGGAGATCAGAAAGCTTATGCAGAATTACTGGGCAGATACCGCGATGCGATATACTACATGTTACTCAAAATGGTCAATAGTTCAAGTGATGCAGAAGATTTAACTATTGAGGCATTTGGAAAAGCGTTTAAAAACATTCACCAGTATGCACCCAATTATGCATTCAGCACCTGGTTGTTCAAAATAGCTACCAACAACTGTATTGATTTTATTCGCAAGAAAAGAGGCAGCCATATATCCATTGATCATTCCCAGGATGATCCGGATAATGTAACCATCTCTATTCAGGCTACCGGACCAGACCCAGAAGAGCACTTCATCAACCAGCAAAAAATAAAACTCATGCGTTCGGTAGTTTCCAAGCTGAAACCCCGTTACCGGAAATTGATAGAACTCAGGTACTTCAGTGAATTTTCGTACGAAGAAATTGCTGATGAGCTGGAACTCCCGATTGGAACTGTTAAGGCTCAATTATTCAGGGCCAGGGAATTACTCTATAACATCCTGAAAAATACAGGGGCTAAAATGTAGCCATATCCATAGCCAATTCCTCTTATTGTATGCAACTCATCCACAAATATTTCCCGGATCTTCCTGAAGAGAAAATGGAAAAACTGGGTAAGCTGGAAAACCTTTACCGCGACTGGAACGAAAAGATCAACGTCATATCCCGGAAAGACACACTTAATTTTTATGAGAGGCACGTGTTGCATTCTCTTTCCATAGCCAAATATGTTCGGTTCAAGCCCGGCACAAAGATTCTGGATGTTGGTACAGGTGGAGGATTCCCCGGCATTCCGCTGGCAATAATGTTTCCAGACAGTCATTTTTATCTGGTGGATTCCATTGGTAAAAAGATTAGAGTTGTTGGAGACATTGCACGCCAACTGGATCTTAAGAATGTTACTGCCTTTCAGGAAAGAGCTGAAAACATCACAGACAGCTTTGATTTTATTACAAGCAGGGCTGTGACTGCTTTCCCTGTTTTTGTAAAATGGGTAAGAAAAAAGGTTAGCAGGGTAAACCGCAATGCCCTGCCAAATGGCATCTTGTATTTAAAAGGCGGCAATTTTGAAGAGGAATTAAAAACTTTTCAGCATGCCGAAGTATTTAACCTGAAAGATTACTTTTCAGAACCTTTTTTCAATACAAAGAAGTTGATCTATCTGCCTGTATAACGATCAGATACCTCTTTTTTTAATATTTACCCACAAGCGGCATTCTTCGGCCGGGACCAAAAGCTTTAGAGGAAATCCTCAAAATGGGCGGCGTCTGGTATCTCTTGTATTCGTTACGGTTCACTTTGGTTATAATTTCCCGGACCAGTTTTTCATCAATGCCACTATCGGTAATTTCGCCGATGGTATGCTGTTTTTCAATATACTGGAAAAGGATTTTATCCAGAACTTCATAATCCGGTAATGAATCACTGTCTTTCTGATCAGGACGTAATTCAGCAGAGGGTGGTTTGGAAATGGTATTGTTGGGAATAATTTCCTTTTCCCGGTTGATATACTCAGCCAGTTTATACACATCAGTTTTATACACATCTCCGAGAACTGATAATCCACCGTTCATATCTCCGTAAAGAGTGCCATATCCAACGGCAGCTTCACTTTTGTTAGAAGTATTGAGGAGGATATTACCGAATTTATTGGAAACAGCCATCAACAAGATGCCTCTGATGCGGGCCTGAATATTTTCCTCTGTAATACCTTCTGGTAAACCTTCAAAAAGCGAATCCAGCTCATCCTTAAAAGATTCAAAAATTGATTTAATGGGTATAATATCATACTGGACTCCCAGATTTTCAGCAATCTCTTCGGCATCAGACAAGCTATGTTCGGTAGAATACATTGAAGGCAGCAAGAGCACTCTGACGTTTTCACTGCCAAGCGCCTGTACCGCGAGAGCCAGGGTAACAGCTGAATCAATACCCCCGGAGAGCCCAAGTACGGCTTTGGTGAAACCCATTTTTGAAAAGTAATCCCTGATTCCAAGGATTAGCGCATCATGTATTCTTTCAATTATATCGTGATTTTTATAATCCCTTTTGGAATAAGTACGGTTTTGGACTGTATCCAGGTCATAATACCGGATATCTTCGGCAAAAGTACTCATCTCATCCACCACCTCTCCGGTATGATCTACCACTTTGGAACCACCGTCAAATATCAGTTCTGTCTGCGCTCCCACCTGATTCACATAAAATACGGGAAGTGCATATTTTCTGGCATTTTCAGTAAATATTTTACTTTTAATATTCACACGGGTATAGGAAAAAGGAGAAGCCGCAATATTGATTACAAAATCAGGTTTCTGCCTTGACAACTCCTCCATGGGGGATACTGTATACAGCATGGTTCTTCCGAAAGGAGTAGGAGCAGGCTGGTTGTACCAGAGGTCCTCACATATAGTAAGAGCAATACGTTTCCCTTTAAATTCAATTACTTCAAAATCATTATTGGGTTCAAAATAGCGGTATTCATCAAAAATATCGTAAGTAGGCAGCAATGTTTTGTGCACTACATGTTGTATCTCACTGTCGTAAAGAAAATAAGCTGAATTAAACAACGGCTTACCCTGCTGGTTCGGGTTGTAAGTTGGACTACCAACGATTACTCCAATATCGGTACAAATGCGAGCGATACTTTTTACCGTTTCCAGACTTTCGTTTACAAAATCGCGATGTTCTAAGAGGTCGAGGGGTGGATAGCCACAAACTGACAACTCGGAGAATACAATCAGATCTACTCCGTTCTGCTGGGCACGTTTGATTTCAAAAGCTATTTTGGTGGTGTTGTCAGTAAAATTCCCGATATGATAATTTAGCTGGGCAAGTGCGATTTTCATGGGCATTAAATTTTTTAAGACAAATTACAAAGATTTTTGGAAAATACCTGTCTGCAGGGACTAAAACATGACCCCCAGATGAAGAGCAACTTTATTCAGGGTCACTTTATCCTTACTCCTGGATGTCACATCCAAAAATCCGTTGGTATAGGTAATACCAGCAACCAGCGCAGTGTTTGCGCCAAGAGAATACTCAATTCCGCCACCAAAATGATAGCCCAGGTTAAATAAATTAATCTCTTCACTGATGTTATCATCTTCCAGGTTTTTTTGGGAATCAGTAGCTCGTGATTTGATATTTATCTGACCTGTAAATCCCAGTTTTGCAAAAAAGGTGACATAACCAATTTCGTTGGATTTAAATTTAAGTCCAACAGGGATCTCAACATATTGCAGTTTATAATCCACTTTTGATCCTGCCGGAATGGAGATTTGATCGCTATGAACCATATAAACCAGAGAATCTTCAGTATAAGAAAGCTTTCCTCCCTGCCCACAGATGGAAATTCCGGTAACAAACGCGTAATTCTCGGCAAAATAATTCTCCATAGTCATGCCAACATTGAATCCCAGGCGGGTTCCACTGTTTTCAATTGATTTGATATCTGCTCCCATCCAGCTGACTTCCGGATTGGCAATGATACCAAACCGTATACCCTGGGATTTTAATACTCCGATTCCCAACATCAGGAATACAACAAACAGAACTGTTCTTTTCATCACTAATAGGTTTATGCGGTTTTTTGTATATCTGAATCAGTAAAA
>Ga0102962_1001069_pt1 | contig 11273 bp, 10 predicted proteins | sample SalPonF2_C_D2_MG_FD_84519 | JGI IMG/M metagenome (GOLD analysis project Ga0102962, IMG submission 84519) | Salt pond soil microbial communities from South San Francisco under conditions of wetland restoration - Salt Pond MetaG SF2_C_D2_MG ...
CTGATTATCCTGAGGTAATGGTTGAAGTAGATAAAAAAACACTGCTGGATATCATCTCCGGAATTTCATTTACTCACCTGAATTTTAAGTTAACCCTTGCAGGGGTTACCAGGCCGGTTGATGCTCAGTATTCAGCTTATCGCATGTCCGGCAATAATTTGGTGCTTTCCGGAAATACACAGATTAAACTTACAGATTTTTCCCTTGATCCGCCTGAAAAAATGTTTGGAATTATTCGTGTAGAAAACAAGGTTTTTATAAAATTTCAGATAATTTTGCCGGTAAACAGTAGTGTTATTACAAAAACATAAAAATTGAAATTCAGCACCAAAACACGGTATGGCATCAGAACAATGATGGAGATTGCAAAATCTTCCAAAGAAGGGATTTTTCAGAAAGACATTGCTAAAAATCAGAATATATCTGTCAAATATCTTGATCATATCATTGCTCCGCTAAAAGTCGCCGGATTAATTACCAATGTACACGGCAGAAAAAGCGGGTACATGCTTACAACGGATCCCGAAGAGATTACTGTGCTGGATATTCATAAAGCATTTGAAGGAGGTGTTCACATAGTTGACTGCCTGGAAAAAATTAATCAGTGTGAGCGCCGGAAAACCTGTACAGTTCAGTATTTCTGGATGGGGCTGAATAACAATATAATTGAATATTTAAGAAAGGTTACACTCAGGGATTTAATTACTGGTGAAATTGCTGTATAAGAATTTTCTTTTTTGAATATTAGCTGTATATCCATTTATTTATTTTACCTTTGCCGGCTAATCAATATTATTTAGAATGCAATTTAATTCTTTGGGCTTGAATGACTTGATTCTCAAAGCTGTTCAAGACCTGGGGTTTCAGACCCCAACTCCTATCCAGGAAAAAATTATTCCCCTGATATTGGAAGAAAACAGAGACCTCGTAGGCCTGGCCCAAACAGGGACGGGAAAAACTGCCGCTTTCGGGCTTCCCCTCATTGAAAAACTGGATTTTTCTGAAAAGTTTGTTCAGGGACTTATTTTAAGCCCTACGCGTGAACTTTGTATGCAGATAACGGGTGATCTGACCAATTTTACAAAGTATATACCCAAAGCAACAGTTACACCGGTTTATGGTGGTGCTTCTATTGAAAACCAGATACGTCAGATAAAATCGGGCTCTCAAATAGTTGTTGCTACACCAGGCAGACTGGTTGATCTTATAAAAAGAAAAGTAATAAGTTTATCAAAAGTACGTTTTGTGGTACTTGATGAGGCTGATGAGATGCTGAATATGGGATTTAAAGATGACCTGGATTTTATTCTGGATAAAACACCGGCAATCAAAAATACCTGGTTATTTTCAGCCACTATGCCTCGTGAAGTTACCGCTATAGCCGGTAAATACATGCAAAATCCTCTTGAAGTTACTGTTGGCAACAGAAACAGTGGAGCTGGTAATATTGAACATTTCTTTTACAAAGTATCTGAAAAAAACCGGTTTGATGCCCTCAGACGGTTACTGGATTATTATCCTGATATATATGGTCTTATTTTTTGCCGTACCCGCCGCGATACACAAGCTGTGGCTGAAAAACTGCTGAAAAGCGGCTACAGTGCAGAGGCCCTTCATGGTGATCTGTCTCAAAGTCAGCGCGACAGTGTGATGCGTAAATTCCGCGAACAGTCGTTGCAGATCCTGGTTGCTACCGATGTAGCTGCCCGGGGAATTGATGTGGACAGTATTTCACATGTCATTAATTATAATTTACCTGATGAAGCTGAACAGTATGTGCATCGCAGTGGACGAACCGGAAGAGCCGGTAAAAAGGGAATTTCGTTGTCAATTATCAATGGAAGGGAACAGGGTAAAATCAAGCAGATTGAGAAAACAGCCAACATTCGGATAAATCATGATACCATCCCCTCAGGTTATGCTGTTTGTGAAAAACAGTTGTTTTCTATGATTCAGCAGATGATGAGCGCAAATGTAGATGAAAAAGCGATTGAAAGTTATATGCCCGCTGTTTATGATACACTGGCTTCATTAACCAGAGAAGAGCTAATCAAAAGACTGGTTGCTTCTCAGTTTAACCATTTTCTCGATTTTTACAAAAATGCCCCTGACCTGAATGATACTTTTAAAGGGCGTCAGGATGCTGGAGCTAATGGTAAAGGACGGAATCAGGAGCGAGGCAGGACAGGATCAAAAGGACCGGCAAATACCGTCCGTTTCTTTATTAATTTTGGAGTCAAAGATCGCATCACCAAGAGCACGATTGTTCGTTTGGTTTGCGATGAAGCACATATAAGCAACCGGGAGCTGGGGACAATCGATATTAAAAGGGAGTTTTCATTTTTTGAAGTTGAGGAAGGACAGGCAGGGAATGTTTATTCATCTTTGCAACAGGCAAAACTTGATGGACGGAAAGTGGTTGTTGAACCTGCTGAAAAAAATGATGATACCGGAGACCGGAAACGAAAAAAGAAAAAGAGGAAGCAGGTCAAAAATTTTGCCTGACCATGCCATTTATGCCATTCCGGGGGAATTAACATAGCATAATTCTTTGTTCAAAAATTATGGTGCAGTATTTTTTACTGCACTTTTTTATTTTACAAGCATGCTGGCGTTTGGGATGGCAGCCACAGACCCGCTGAAATGTGCTATGAGATCAAAAGCTTTTTCTGCATTAATTTTTTCAGCGCCCATCATGTGACAGGTGTCTTCTGATAAACTGGTAACCAATTTAATGTTAATGCGTCTGCTTTTGGCAAGCATTGCCAATGCCGTACCTCCATTGCCTTCATAATGTTTTTCCATTTTATCAAAGATGGCATCCCATCCTCCGGCCCTGAATAACTCAGGGAAGGCTTTATTCCCTAATCCGTCCCGGCATTCTGCCAGTAAAATAAGTGTGCCGTTGTCTTTGACAAAAGCTGATGCGTTATGCACTGATTTATGAGACTGGATAAAGTTAATATCTTTAGGATACCCGCCTGCGGACGCGACCACCAGATCGTAAACATTTTTATTTTCTGATCTGAAATAAGAGTCGTGTTTCCGGCATGCTGAGAGAAAATCATCATAGGTAATCCCAGCCATTAGCTGACAAACTTTTCCTTTGCCGTTTAATATGCCATGAATTGATATTTTTTCCGGCAGCATATCATCAACTTCTTTCAGATCATCCGACAATGGGTTCCCCTCAAGATTACCCGGCTGGCAATGTTGTTCAAGATGATGGTGTTCCATATCAAGAAACAGGCTATGATTCTGATAAATGGATGCCCTGGCTCCCAACCCCGGAAATATAAGTTTTCTGCCACCACCGTAGCCCGCAAAATAGTGATGAGATATAGCCCCGAATGTGATTAAAAGAGTGGCTTCCATAATCTCTTTTCTTATGCGTATGTGCGTTCCTCTTTTCGTAGTGCCGATGGTAGCCAGCATAGCCTCGTCATCACAATCATGATGAACAAACCGGTACTGATTATATATGGGACCATAACTGGCCAGACTTTCTTCATCTGTTTGCCGTGGATGAGTGCCATAGGCAATTATGAATGTGATATTTTCCCTGGTGCAGCCCTCTTTTTCAAGTATGTCCGTAAGCCATGGCAGGTAGTTATCGTAGCCACACAACCTGGTTTTATCAGAAATTACGATGACTGTCCTTTCAAAGTTTTCTCCATTAATTTTCTTTAGTTGGTCTTTAACTAACTGCCCAAAATCATCCCGGTTAATTGTATATTCCGGATCCCGGGTGGTAAGAATATCAGTATGAGACGGTAAAGCAAAGGATATTTTGTCGTTACCAGATTTTAATTCTATAGCCATTTGTTTGTTTTTTTGCTTCAAATGTACAGGAAAGAGGTTAAACAAAGGATGCTTCAGCGCACAAATTTTTTGTAATTTCCTTTAAATGATATGAAAAATTACCGGTATTAACGAGATTTAGACCCTATTTTTAAGTTTTCCCGGTATAAATGTCTTTAAAAGAGTTTTGTAGTTGATCGTTCTTAAATAGCGGTCAGAATTTTCAAAAAAGATAGTTTAAAATATGTTAAAATGTTTAAGAAAATGAAAATTTATCGTTAATTTTAAAAAGAATAGAAGCTGATTCATTCAGCATTTATTAATTAACTATATTATTTATGAATCATAAATCATCTAAGTTATGGAAAATGAGGCAAAACTGACTGAGCTAAATGGCAGGTTAAGGGAACGCTATGAACCTTACCTGCAATTTCTCAAAAACGAGTTTTCAGCTGAAGCTGATTTTATTTCTCTTCCCCACCTGATGAAAGTAGTCCCCTCTTATTTTAATGGTAAGCAAAAAATCCTCTTTGTTGGCAAAGAATTTGGTGAATGGTACGGCAACATTAAAGATGATGACAAATGCAATGTCAATTATCTGATGGATATTTATGAGCAGGTTAATCTGCTTGAAACAAATGACGAACCTTTCTGGAATTTTCTCAAAAGCATTAATGAAAGGATTAATGGCTCCTCTACCGAAGGGTTTATGTGGACCTCTCTTTCCAAGTTTAATTTTAATGAATCAACACCTCCTCCGGAAGTACATATCAGGAATAATCGCACCTTTGATTTGTTACGGGATGAAATTGAAATATTACAACCGGATATGGTTTTCTTCCTTACCGGATACAGCTATGATGAGCATTTGAGGAGAATGTATCATGGCATTCAATACAAGCCAATAAAGGATAACGTGCTTTATAAAGTGGTACACGATGAATTGCCCGAACAAACACATATTGTACTGCATCCCAGAGCACTTGAAGACAGGGGATTATATGATTCTGTTAAGAATGAAATATTGAAGGAAATTCTTGTTTTACAAGATTAGCTTCAAATGTTATTTTTTTGTTTCCAATGCCCGTCCCGGTGATTATTACCGGACGGGTTTTTTTGGATCCGGATACTGCCTTTAAATCGGTACTATATTGTTTGCTAAAAATTAATTTTCTTATCACATTGCCTGTTTCCCGTAAATAATTGCTTTATTTGTCGATCTTTTCGATCAATAACCAGGCTTGATTACACATGGAAAATATTTATAAACTGGAATATGCAAAAAAAATGGATGAACAAGATCCATTGAGACGGTTTCGCTGGCGTTTTGTTATGAATGATACAAACCTGATCTACCTTGACGGTAATTCTCTCGGCATGCTTTCTTTTGATACCGTTAACGATGTGGACGATCTTATTAAAGAGGAGTGGGGCAACAGACTTATCAGAGGATGGAATGAAAGCTGGTTCCAAAAATCAGAGAATATTGGTGCAAAGGTGGCAAAATTGATCGGGGCCCATTCCAGTGAAGTCATCATGGCTGATTCAACTTCGGTAAACCTTTTTAAACTTGCCTTCGGGGCATTAAAATTAAATTCAGATCGAAATAAAATTATTACCGATACCCTGAATTTCCCTTCCGATTTATATTTGTTGCAGGGATTGGTCAGCCAGTTTGGAGACAGGCACAAGTTGGTCAGGGTGGATACGAAAAATTCAATATCTGTTGAATATGAGGATATTGCCGGTCAGATTGATAACCAGACAGCGCTTGTCTGTTTATCTCATGTCGTTTTTAAAAGTGCTTTTATGTATGACATGAAACGAATTACCAGCCTGGCTCATGAAAAAGGTGCTCTGGTATTATGGGATCTTAGCCACTCTGTAGGTGCCATTCCTGTAAATTTAAATGATTGTGGAGTTGATCTGGCGGTAGGTTGTACCTATAAGTACTTAAATGGAGGCCCGGGGGCACCAGCATTTCTTTATGTCAGAGAAGACCTGCAGGAAAAAATTGAATCGCCGGTATGGGGTTGGTTTGGTGATGAAAAGCCTTTTAACTTTAGTCTCGATTACATTCCTGCCAAAGGAATAAGAAAATTTTTAAGTGGCACGCCTCCCGTGCTTTCTTTGGCAGCCGTTGAACCTGCAATTGATATAATGCTTGAAGCAGGTATTGAAAATATCCGGAATAAGAACATAGCCCAAACAGACTATCTGCTTACTCTCGTTCGTAAATGGTTGTTACCCCTGGAATTTAAAGTTGGTTCCCCGGAATCAGCCGATCAGCGCGGATCACATATTACTTTGAAGCATCCCGAAGCTTACCGCATTGCTATGGCATTAATTGATCCGGAATGTGGTGACAGAGTTGTAATACCCGATTTCCGTGAACCAGACAATATCAGGCTGGGCATAGCTGCACTTTATAATAATTATGAAGAGATTTACCGGGCCATCAATCAGATCAGAAATATTACCGAAAACAGGTTGTTTGAAAATTATTCCCTTGAAAGAAACATGGTGACATAATCAGTTTATTTGCTGAATTTTATTTTCAGAAGCGGTTATTATAAATAGTTGATCATTTCTTTTTCCAAACTTTCCGGAGTTGTTGAAGGAGCAAAACGTTTCACAACATTTCCCTCCCTGTCGATCAGAAATTTGGTGAAATTCCATTTAATAGTATTTACCATTAATCCTCCTGCCTTCTTTTTTAAGTATTTATAAAGAGGATGTGCATTTTTCCCGTTTACCTTTATTTTTGAAAACAATGGAAAAGTAACACCATAATTAAGTTTACAAAAATTCATTATGGCATCGTTATCGGCAGGTTCCTGTCCGGCAAACTGGTTACACGGGAATCCCAGAATAACCAGCCCTTGATCTTTGTATTTTTCATATAAATGCTGGAGCCCTTCGTATTGTGGAGTAAATCCGCATTTACTCGCTGTATTCACGATAAGTAATACTTTACCTTTAAATTCTTTGAGAGTTTCTTCCCTGCCTTCAATAGTTTCAACCCTAAAATTATAGATTTCTTTTTGCTCCATATTTTTCTGTTATTGAAATTAACTATCTTATTGGAACAACCATCCTTAGTGTTTGTTCTTGAATATCTGTCATTTGTGATTAAAATAGTATTAATTCGTGTATATATGTGTAGATCTTATCAAAATCTATTTGTAAAATTGATTAGTATTTTTCATCTTTAAAGGTTGATTCTGGTGGTTTCAGAAAAAATATCCGGGTATGCTGATAAATCAATTCTGAAATCATTCAGTGCGGGGGTTGTATATTTGTACTGCATAAAATTTAAGTTCGTTTTGCTTAAAAAGATGAAAATATATCATTGTGTTGGTGTTATGTCCGGTACATCTCTTGATGGACTGGATATTGCATTGTGTGAGTTTGAACGTGTAAAACATACATGGCATTATAATATTCTGAAAGCCAGTACAATTCCGTATAATGCTGATTGGAAGAATAAATTATCAGGAGCCGGAAACCTTTCTGGTTTTGAACTTGTCAAACTGGATAAAGAATATGGAGCATTTATTGGAGAACAGATAAACCATATGCTTGCAGATGATGTGAAATTTAATGTTTCATTTATTGCATCGCATGGTCATACGGTATTTCACCGGCCTGATATGGGGGTCAATCTTCAAATTGGAAATGGATCTGTTATTGCAGCTCAAACAGGATTGCCTACTGTAACTAATTTCAGGGATCTGGATATTGCTTTGGGAGGGCAGGGGGCCCCGCTTGTTCCTTACGGGGACGAACAGCTCTTTGGCGACTATTATTATTGTCTTAATCTGGGGGGATTTGCAAATATCTCATTCAGATATAAGCAAAAAAGGATTGCTTATGATATTGGACCAGCCAATATAGTATTGAACTATCTCTCAAAAAAAACAGGAAAAGATTTTGATTATGGTGGAAATATTGCCAGGAATGCAGCGTTTGATCCTGAACTGTTTGTGCAACTTAATTCTCTCGATTTTTATATGCAACCTTATCCAAAATCATTGGGAAAAGAATGGCTGGACGATGTTTTTATTCCTGTACTTGATGGTTCAAGCGTTGCTGATGATATAAAGATTCGCACCTGTACTGAGCATATCGCGGCTCAAATTGGCAAATCACTTAATTCACGCGGGAGAAAAAAAGTATTGGTTACTGGCGGAGGAGCCTATAATAGTTTTCTGATTGAGCTTATCAATAAGTATACACTACATGAGATTTTAATTCCGGAAAACGGCCTAGTAGAATATAAAGAAGCGTTGATCTTTGCTTTTCTTGGCATGTTAAGGATAAGAAATGAGATAAATACCCTTGCATCAGTTACCGGGGCCAAATTCAATCATTCTGGAGGTATAGTATGTCATCCATAGACATACTTTAGATATTTTCTTAGTGTCTTTTCTTTGTATTATATTGAATTCTGTCAACAATACAATACTCATATAATTTTTTCTTTAAAAAATATTAAACAAAAAAAAGGTGCTTGTTTCACAACAGCACCTTTTTAACATCTAACTACTAACTAAAACTAACTAAACTACTAACTAAAACCACTATGAAAAAAAACTACTACTAAAACTTTAGCCTTATTTTATATTGCAAACGTAAATATATTTTTTTTATTGTGTGTGATCTGATTTTTAATTAAGTGTTATTTTAATGTTAACCTTAATTGTTAATCTCTGATGCAAAGATAATGCTTTTTTATAAATCCGCAAGGGGGCATATGTAAAAATTTGTTAAAATAATTAAAAACATCTTAATAAATATAGGGGGTCTATTTAATAAAATAGAACTTTTTTAAAAATCAACGGGGATTTATTCATGTAAAATGTAAGAAATATGACATACAACACAATTTTTTAGGGGGGTGTTTTGAAGAAATATCTATTTTTGTACATTCGATAAATTTTTTTTGAAATTCGTCGTTTATTAATTACAAAACATATTGTTTAACATACTTCTGATTAGATTTTTGCCTGAAAACTTTAAATATCAGGTATTTTTATGTTTTTTTGGTAAAAGTACAAACAGAAGAAAAAAAATGTATTTGGATGACAAATAAAAAAATTATTGTGGTAACTCTTTTAGTATTTGTTTTATCTTTCAGTTATCTCCAGATCAAAGCATGTACAAATTTGCTCGTTAGTAGCGGAGCAAGTGAAGATGGCTCGGCTATGATTACTTATCTGGCTGATTCTCATGAATTATACGGAGAATTGTATTTTAAACCTGCCAGGGATTATCCTGAAGGGACCATGATGGATATTTACGAATGGGATACCGGTAAGTACCTTGGCCAGATACCACAGGCACGTCATACTTACAGGGTTGTCGGGAGTATGAATGAATACCAGGTAACCATTGGTGAGACAACCTATGGAGGTAGGCCTGAACTGGCTGATTCCACTGCATTAATTGATTATGGCAGCCTGATGTGGATTGCGCTGCAACGTTCTAAAACTGCCAGGGAGGCAATTCATGTTATTGATGACTTATTACAGAAATACGGTTATTATAGTGAAGGAGAGTCTTTTTCTATAGGGGATCCAAATGAAGTGTGGATCATGGAAATTATCGGGAAAGGACCGGATGAAAAAGGAGCAGTCTGGGTAGCCCGCCGGGTACCTGATGGTTATATTTCAGGACACGCAAACCAGTCCCGTATAAGACAGTTTCCTCTTGATGATCCGGAGAATTGTCTGTATGCAAAAGATGTAATAAGTTTTGCTAAAAAGAAGGGTTATTATAAAGGGAAAGATAAAAATTTCAGCTTTGCTGATGCTTATGCACCTCTGACATACGGGGCGCTTCGCTTCTGCGAAGGCCGTGTTTACAGTATGTTTAACAGAGCTGCCCCTTCATTGCATCTTTCAATGGACTATGTGAAAGGTGTGGAAGGTGCAGAGCCTCTTCCTTTGTGGGTTAAACCCGATAAAAAATTATCCGTTCACGATGTTATGCAGCTTATGCGTGACCATTTTGAGGGAACCGACTGGGATATGACTAAAGATGTTGGTGCCGGACCTTATAAACTGCCTTACCGCTGGAGACCACTTACCTGGGAAGTGGACAGTGTTGAGTATTGTAATGAAAGAGCTATTTCCACCCAGCAAACAGGTTTCTCTTTTGTTTCTCAGATGCGCTCCTGGCTTCCCAATCAAATTGGTGGTGTTTTCTGGTTTGGTGTGGATGATACTTATTCAACCTGCTATGCGCCGATGTATTGTGGAATAACACGGGTGCCGGAAGCTTACGCAGAAGGTAATGGTGATATGATGCATTTTACATGGAAATCTGCCTTCTGGGTATTCAACTTTGTTTCTAATTTCGCTTACCTGCGTTATAGTGATATGATCGTAGATATTCAGAAAGTACAAAAAAAGCTGGAGGGTGAATTTATTGCTTTCCAGCCTGCTGTTGATTCTGCTGCCCTGCAGCTTTATAATTCCAATCCGGAATTATCGCAGGAATTTCTTACTAACTATTCGGTAGAGCAGGGGACAATGGTGGTAAACACGTGGAGAAAACTGGGTGAACACTTGCTGGTGAAATACATGGATGGCAATGTTAAGGATGATAACGGGAATTTAAGTCAACCCGGGTATCCTCCTTCATGGTACCACCGCATTGTTAAGGAAACCGGTGATCATTTTAAAATGAAAAAGCTGAAAGGCGAACAGGAACAAAGTCATTAATATTTATTATTTGAAAAAGAGTACTGAAATTTACCAGTGCTCTTTTTTTGGAATGAATTTTAATTATTTACGGATTGTAAGCAAAATAATGGCTGAATATTATTACATTATCAAAAAATATTTGTAATATTGCGACCTGTTTTAAGCAGGCTTTGAATGGCCTTTAAGTGATAATGCAGCTTGTTGTTTAATCCTGATTTATACGTATTTGCGGTGATAACAACAGTAAGGATTTGAAAAAAGATATTTAATAGTTAATATACTAAAACTTTGTACTGATGAATTTATTAGATGTTGTTGACAAACAGTATGCAGTAGAAAACAAATTTCCGCAGTTTAAAAGCGGCGATACAATTACTGTTCACTATAAGATTAAGGAAGGAAACAAGGAAAGAGTACAGCAGTTCAGGGGTGTGGTTCTTCAACGTAAAGGTCATGGCAGAACAGAAACCTTTACTGTTAGAAAAATGTCCGGAAATGTTGGTGTTGAGAGAATTCTCCCGATATCATCTCCTTTTATTGAAAAAATTGAAGTAAACAAATTTGGCCGTGTTCGTCGCGCCAGGATTTTTTACCTTCGCGGACTTACCGGAAAAAAAGCCAGAATCCAGGAAAAGAGATTTTAACTTTACTCCATATACAATACAAAAAAACCCGGAAAATATTTTCCGGGTTTTTTTGTGCTCATATTTTGTACTAATCATCAAGTTTAGCAGCCTGGTCTTTTGCTTTCTGAATAACTGA
>Ga0102962_1001071_pt1 | contig 11272 bp, 9 predicted proteins | sample SalPonF2_C_D2_MG_FD_84519 | JGI IMG/M metagenome (GOLD analysis project Ga0102962, IMG submission 84519) | Salt pond soil microbial communities from South San Francisco under conditions of wetland restoration - Salt Pond MetaG SF2_C_D2_MG ...
CGCCCCAGCGGCCACGTGTGGCAGGCTGTCGTAGTGCCTTGACGAGCTGCGAGGTCTGGTCACGCAGGTGAGGGATATGGTCGTCGACCAGCGAGCGCACCTGTTCGCTCAATTCCTTGTAGGCACCGACACGGCTTTTTTCCAGGTCGTTGAGCTTGGTGTCGAATTTTTCCAGCCGCTCCCGGATCGGGTGCGTCAGTTGCTCGATGGCCTTCTGGCGGTTGCCGAGATCCTCCTTCGCGCTTTTCTGGAAATGCTCGAGCGAAGTCTTCGCGAGTTTAAGGAATTCCTCGTTATTGGACTTCAACGCCTCGGAGGAGAGCGCCTTGAAGGCGTCCGCGAGGTTGATGCGTGCCTGCTCGACCAGCTTGAGCTTTTCCTCGGACTGGCTCTTCTGTTGTTCCAGTCTTTCCTTGAGCTCCGCTTTTTCGGCGCCCAGTCGGGATGTCTCTTCTCGCTTGGCTTCCAGAGCTTGTTCGCTCTGCTGCAGACGCACTTGGAGTTGCTCGGCCTCGGCCTTGGCGACCATCAGCTCGGAGTGGGTGTTTTGCTTGCCCGCGGAGTAGCGGTCGCGGGCAAACACGAACCAAGGGGCGCTGATTAATACCGCGCCGATCCCGAAACCGATAACCAATGCCAGCCAATCGCTCATATGCGTTGCAAAGAAGTCACTTGAGTCAGTTTATAGCCTTACGGGAGCGCCTGCTGCGAATTGCTGTCGACCAGCCCCATTTTCTTGGCCCGCTTATGCTCCTTGGTCACGGTGTCTTTTTGTTGCTCTATCTGTTGTTTTTGCATGGCTGTGAGGTTCTTATCGCGCAACGCAAGCCGCAGTTGGATGATCGAGCTTTCATAGTCGGCCTGTAATTCGTAGACATTGGCCATGGCACGCAGGGCAAGTATGCGGTTGCCGGTTTTGTTGGCGGCGTTGGCGAGCAAATTGTAGAGGGCAGGATTGATGACATGGTTGGAAGGGTCCATGTACGGCCTGAGAATCTGGACCGTTTTCTTCGCATCTCCGGCGTTATATAAGGCACGCGCATACGTCATGACAACAGGCCGGTTTCCCGGAAACAGGTTGTAGTCCTGGGCCAACGCATTCATGCCCGCGTTTTTTTTGCCGGCGGCCAGCAGGGATTCGGCCAGCGCAATCTGGATGGCAATGTTGTTGGGATGCGCCTTGGCCAGGGGGCGAATCAACGCCAGGCCCTTGTTGCCTGAATCCAGGCGGTTGTAGCACAAAGCCATACCGTAGAGATCCGCTTTCCGATACCAGGGATTGGAATTATCGCTGCGATCGCCCTTGAACCAGTTCAGGGTATCGGCCAGGTCATTCGAAGTTAATACCCGTATGCGGGCACGCATCAGGGCATAGTTCGGGTTTTCGGGCAAAACGTGGGGATGCAAGTTCTTGGCCCTGATTTCCGCTTCGGCGATGCGCGTTATGTCGAGGGGGTGACTGCTGAGAAATTCGGGAATCTCATATCCCTGCAGGCTGTAGTTTCTTTCCATGTACTTGAAAAAATCGACCATGCCCATCGGATTGAAGCGCGCGCGAGAGAGAATCAGGATGCCCACGCGGTCAGCTTCCATTTCATGTGCACGGGTATAGTTCAACCCGCGTTGCGCGATGCCTCCCTGCGCCCCCATCAACGCGCCGACGGCAATGCTGGGGTTGATGATGGCGGCGGTGACCCCGCCCAACAGGATCGCAATGTTGATCAGGTCGTTGTAACTGGCATCGGCCAGTTGCCGCGCAATGTGGCGTTGGGCGACGTGTGCTGTTTCATGGGCCATTACGCCGGCGAGTTCGTCTTCGCTGCGGGTAGCCAGAATCAGGCCGTAGTTCACACCGACGAAAGCGCCTGGCAAGGCAAAAGCATTGATGTCCGGCGCCATGACGACGAAATAGTGGTAGGGCTCGTCAGGCCCTTGCGCAACCGATGATAAGCGGTGCCCCAGGTGGTTGATGTAGTTTTCGACCAGCGGGTCGTTCATTACCCCGCTTTCGCCCTGGATGAGGTGATAGATCTGCTGCCCCATGAAATGTGCTTTCCACAACGGCAGGGCGACACCGCCGGCAATGCCGAGTTCAGGGAGACTGTAATCGGTAGCCGCCGGCGAGGTCGCTGGGATGGCTGCCGCCGAGGTCACGCTGGCCGCCGCTGGTGACATGTCGGTCAACGGTGGTCTTTCCATGGTCGCGTAAGCGGCCGTGTAGACAAACAGGAAGGCAACGCAACTGATTATCGCGGTCAGGTATCGCATGTTGCTTTGACCGGCACCGTAAAGAAATTACGCCCTGATTTTAGACATTTTTCGCGGCAGGTGACCGCGCGCCGCGCGCCAGGCCGTATAAACGCGGCCCGGGTCCGAGCGCCCTCGGACCCGCGGGCCGCTGTTGGCGGCGGCCCGCCAGGCGAGGGCTTCGAGGACGATCAACGGTCGCGGGATGATCGCTGTGGCTGAATGGCTGGCCGCGAGCAACTCTTGCGCAGTTCGTGCGACTTCCTTTTGAGCGGCGTCATCGAGGCCTGTGTCGCCCAGCAGCCGTGCAAGCCCGATGCCGGTGCCGAGGCCGGGCTGGAGCTCGCCGGCGTCCTCGTTCCCGGGAAACAAGGCGGCGAGCAGGCTGGCCAGTCGTGTACCGCTGCGCTCCGCCCGCATTCGGGCGGTTGCCAGGTCGTTGATCGGGCCTTCCAGCAGTACCAGTTCCATGCCCGTGATCAGGTCGCCCAGGGCCGTTTCCGCAGCGCTGGACAGGTTGCCTGCCAGTGCCTGCGTGACAGGATGCGCGGCATGGCCCGCGTTCAGGCGCTCGAGTTCGTCGCGCCACCACGCGAGCTTGGTGCGAGCGACGTGCATGTCGCGGAAGCGCGTTGCGGTAGCTTCCAGTTCAACGTAGAGTGCTGCGACGGCACGTACGCTTTCGCGCCGCGGCTGCGGCGAAAAGAGCACCGCGTAATAGAGATCGTCGGCCGGATCGGCCAGCCGCTCGCGCGACCAGTCTTGCAGTTGTGCCGTATCGCTCATCATGCGCTCAGGGGTGCATCGTGAAGCGAGGCGACGTAATTCCTCAGGGTTTCGACCGAGTCGGCATAGCAGTCCGGGCTCCAGGTGCCGACTATGCCGGCTTGGGGCGCATAGCCGAACCCGGCGATCGCGACCGGCATGCCGGCGGCCCTGGCGGCCTGGACGTCGATTTCTGCGTCGCCCACGTAAAGCGCCCGGGCTGGCGCCACGTCTGCCATTTCGCAAGCGTGCAGCAGGGGCAGGGGATCGGGTTTCTTGCGTGCGGTGCTGTCGCCGCCCATCATGCAGACGGGGGCAGGCTCGAGGGACAGTTCCGTGACGATGGGCCGGACCAGGGCCTCCGGCTTATTGCTGACTACGCCCCAAGGTACTTCCATCCGCCCCAGATCGCCGAGTAAATCTTCCATTCCTTCGAATACGCGGGTATGCCGTGCAGGCACTTCGGCGTAGTGGGCGAACAGGCGCCGTGTCAGGTGTTCGATCTCGTCCTCGGTCGCCTTGCCCTCCGTGAAACTCGAGACGATCAGGCCCCTCGCGCCCATGGAGACACGGGCACGGACGTGTTCGATGCCTAGCGGGGGGCGTCCGGCCTCGGCAAGCGCGAGGTTTGTCGCGCGCGCGATGTCGACCGCGGTGTCGGCCAGCGTGCCGTCCAGGTCAAAGAGTACGAGTTGCAGGTTCATGCTTCCGGTTTTCCATACGCGGCGAGGTAGTTGACGGATACGTCTTCGGTCAGTCGAGCCTTCTTGCGCCAGGGCTCGTAATGCAGCCCGGCGGTTTCGATCAGTTCGAGTCCTGCAGCACGGGCCCACTGGTCCAGTTCGCTGGGGCGGATGAACTGCTTGTAATCGTGCGTGCCGCGCGGAATCAGGTGGGTCAGGTATTCACCGCCGACGATCGCGGTCAGCCAGGCGCGGGGCGTGCGGTTCAGGGTGGAAAAGCAGGCTATGCCTCCGGGGCGCAGCATGTGGGCACAGGCACTGACGATTGCTGCCGGATCGGGTACGTGCTCGAGCATCTCCATGCAGGTCACGAGGTCGCAGCCTTCGGGTTGTTCGTCGGCAAAGGACTCGGCGGCGATCTTGCGGTATTCGACCTGCACGCCGGATTCGATGCCATGCAGGCGGGCCACGTCCAGCAGGGGGGCGGCCAGGTCGATGCCTGTGGTGCGGGCGCCGGCCTGGGCCAGCGATTCGCTGAGGATGCCACCGCCGCAGCCCACGTCGACGACGCGCGCGCCTTTCAGTTCGGCATGGCGGCGTATGAAATCCAATCGTACCGGGTTGAGTTGGTGCAGGGTGCGGAATTCACCGTCAATGTCCCACCAGCGCGAAGCGAGGGCGGCGAAATGGGCCAGTTCCGCGGCGTCGGCGTTACGTTCCTGCATGGGCGGTTCCTTCACTGATGCGGGTGCGCCAGTTCTCGAGCCTGGTGCGCAGGTCAGTTGTGTCGAGGCCGTTGACGCGGCCTGCATTGACGCGCTGTTCACCGGCGACCCATACGTCGCTGACCTGCTCCGGGCCGCAGGCATAGATCAGCTGCGAAAGCGGGTCGTACACGGGCTGGAGGCGCAGCGCCGACATGTCCACGGCGGCCATGTCGGCCCATTTGCCCGGCACCAGGCTGCCGATGTCGTCAGCGAGGCCCAGCGCGCGCGCCCCGCCGAGCGTGGCCGCATGCAGGGCTTCGGGTGCGCTGAGCGCCGTGGGGTCTCCCGCAACGGCCTTGGCCAGCAGGGCCGCGCTGCGCATTTCGCCGATCATGTCCAGATCGTTGTTGCTGGCCGCGCCGTCGGTGCCCAGCGCGATGTTGACGCCGGCTTGTTGCAGTCGTCCGACGGGACAGAATCCGCTGGCGAGCTTGAGATTGGATTGCGGGCAGTGGATGACGTTCGCTTTCTGGCGCGCCAGGGTATCCAGGTCGGCATCGTCCATCTGGGTCATGTGCACGGCCGAAAAGCCCGGGCCGAGCAGGCCGAATTCAGCCAGCCGCGCAAGCGGCCGGGCGCCGTGCTGGTCGAGGCTGTCGCTGACTTCCTGCGCCGTTTCGTGCAGGTGAATCTGGAGCGGCAGGCCGATTTCCCCGACATAGCTCGCGATTTTCCTGAGTGTGGCCTCGTCCACCGTATACGGCGCATGCGGCGCGAACATGAAAGAGACCAGCGGGTGGGCCCGGTAGCGGTCGTTCAACGCCAGGCCCTTGTCGAGGTATTCCTGGGCGTCGGCAGCGTATTTGCTCGGGAAGCCGATGACTATGATCCCCGAGACGATGCGTTGGCCGAGTTCGAGGGCCGCCTCGATGGCCGATCCGGGGAAGAAATACATGTCGGCAAAGGTGGTGGTTCCGCCCTCGAGCATCTCGGCGACTGCAGCAAGTGTGCCGTCACGGACATAGTCGGTGCTGACCCAGCGGGTCTCCGCGGGCCAGATGTGTTTTTGCAGCCAGGTGTCGAGCGGCAGGTCGTCGGCATAGCCGCGCAGCAACGTCATTGCCGCATGGGTATGGGCATTGACCAGTCCGGGGATCAACAGATGCGAATCACGCTCGATGACCTGCCGGGCTTCGATGCTTTGTTCAGCCTCGGCCGTCGGCAGCACGGCGGTGACTCGCCCGTCGGCAATTGCGACGGCGTGATCCGGCAAGAGCTTGGGTGGATCCACCGGCGCGACCCAGCGCGCCTTGATGAGGAGTTCGGCCTGCATGCCGACAGTATAATTTAGAACCCTGTTTACCCGGCCTTTGCGCTTTATGGCAACTGATACCGACCCTGCCCTGAGCTCGCCCGCCATCCGATGGGACCGCGAACGTCTGCGGCTGCTCGACCAGCGGCTGCTGCCGGCAGAAACGCGTTATGTCGAATGTGTGACGGCCAATGAAGTGGCGGATGCGATTCGCAGCATGGTCGTCCGGGGGGCACCGGCGATCGGGATTGCCGCCGCCTATGGGGCCGCGCTGGCCGTACGCATGCATGGCCGGCAGAGCGATGCGCTGAAGATCGACCTCGAGACACTGGCCAATGCCCGTCCCACGGCGGTGAACCTGGTCTGGGCGCTGAACCGGGTGCGTCCCCTGGTGGACGAGGGCGCGGATTTCGAATCCGTGGCAGCGGCCGCCGAAGCGATTCATGCCGAGGACATAGAAACCAACCGGACATTGGCCCAGCTCGGCAGTGAATACCTGAAAACCGGCTCGAGAGTCCTGACGCACTGCAATACCGGCCCCCTGGCGACCGGCGGCGTGGGCACGGCGCTCGGCGTCATCGTGAGCGCCTGGCGCGAGGAGCGGATCGCGAGCGTGCATTTCACCGAAACGCGCCCCTGGATGCAGGGTGCGCGCCTGACGGCCTGGGAGCTGTCGCAGGCCGGGGTGCCTGCAACCCTGGTAACGGAGTCGGCCGCCGGCGGGCTGGCGCTGTCGGGTGCATTCGACTGGCTGATCGTGGGCGCCGATCGCGTGGCGGCCAATGGCGATGTGGTGAACAAGGTCGGCACCGCGCCCTTGGCCGCACTGATCCGCGACGGTGGCGGGCGTGTCATGGTGGTGGCGCCGTTTTCCACCGTGGACCTCGATCTGTCCAGTGGTGCCGAAGTGCCGATCGAGCAGCGCGCGGGCGAGGAGGTCTGGCGGGCGGCCGATGCCGGCGAATTGCCGGCGGGTATCGCAATCGACAATCCGGCTTTCGATATCACTCCCGCCTCGCAGGTCGATTTTCTGGTTACGGAACAGAGGGTTATTTCACCGGCGCGAGGGGAGCGTCCGGGCGTCTCGAAAAGGGGCGGCATGGTAAAATAGAAAGTCTGATTTTTCGCATAAATCAAAGAGTTGTCCATGGCGGAATTCGCACAAGAACTCACTCACATCACGCTTGAAGAGGAAATGCAGCGGTCCTATCTCGATTACGCCATGAGCGTGATCGTCGGCCGCGCGCTTCCCGATGTCCGCGACGGGCTGAAGCCGGTACACCGCCGCGTTCTCTACGCCATGAAGCAGCTCGGCAACGAGTGGAACAAGCCCTATAAGAAGTCGGCCCGCGTCGTCGGTGATGTGATCGGTAAATACCACCCGCACGGCGATACGGCCGTCTACGACACCATCGTGCGCATGGCCCAGCCTTTCTCCATGCGCCACCTGTTGGTGGACGGGCAGGGCAACTTCGGCTCGGTGGACGGCGATTCCCCCGCCGCGATGCGTTACACCGAGGTACGCATGGCGCGCCTCGCGCATGAACTGCTGAGCGACATCGACAAGGACACGGTCGACTTCCAGCCCAACTACGATGGTTCCGAGACCGAGCCCACCGTGCTGCCGACGCGGGTCCCGAACCTGCTGGTCAACGGCTCGGCCGGTATCGCCGTGGGCATGGCAACGAATATCCCACCGCATAACCTGGGCGAAACGGTCAATGCGGCGCTTGCGCTGCTGTCCGATCCGGACATCGGTATCGAAGGCCTGATGGAGCACCTGCCGGGTCCTGATTTCCCGACCGCTGCCATCCTCTCGGGCCGCAATGGCATCCGCGAAGCCTATCGGACCGGCCGCGGACGGATTTACCTGCGAGCACGCTCGCACATCGAGGAAAAGACCAAGAGCGGCCGTGAGGCGATAGTCGTCACCGAGTTGCCCTACCAGGTCAACAAGGCGCGGTTGGTCGAGAAGATTGCCGAGCTGGTGAAGGACAAGAAACTCGAGGGCATCGCCGAGTTGCGCGACGAGTCCGACAAGGAAGGCATGCGCGTGGTGATCGAGCTCAAGCGCGACGCCGTGGCCGAGGTGGTGCAGAACAACCTCTACCAGCAGACCCAGATGCAGACGGTGTTCGGCATCAACATGGTCGCCCTGTGCGACGGCCAGCCGCAGCTGCTGGACCTGAAGTCCATCCTGGAAGCCTTCCTGCGCCATCGCCGCGAGGTGGTGACTCGCCGTACCGTCTATGAACTGGGGCAGGCCCGGCGCCGTGCCCATGTCTTGGAGGGGCTGGCGGTGGCGCTGGCCAATCTCGATCCGGTCATTGCCCTGATCCGGGCCGCCAAGACCGCCCAGGAAGCCAAGGAAGGGTTGCTGTCGCGCGGTTGGGAGCCGGGCGCCGTGGTCGGCTTGCTGGAACGCAGCGATGCGGACCTGTCGCGTCCCGCAGACGCGCCCAAGGAGTCCGGGCTGCACGACGGGCGCTACCATCTTTCGCCCGCGCAGGCCCAGGCCATCCTCGACTTGCGCCTGCACCGCCTCACAGGTCTGGAGCAGGAGAAGATCGTCGAGGAATACAAGGCGCTGATCGACACGATCCGCGACCTGCGCGACATCCTGTCCAACCCGGAGCGGTTGCGTCAGGTGATCCGCGAAGAACTCGAAGCATTGCGCGAGCAGTACGCGGACGAGCGCCGCACCGAGATTTCCGACCAGGCCGTCGACCTCGAGGACGAGGACCTGATTGCCGACGAGGAAGTCGTGGTTACCTTCTCGCACCGCGGCTACGTCAAATACCAGTTGCCCGATACCTACCAGGCCCAGCGCCGGGGCGGCCGGGGCAAGCAGGCCGCGGCGGTCAAGGACGAGGATTTCGTCGAGCAACTGTTTACCGCGCGTACCCACGACTGGCTGTTGTGCTTTTCCAATACCGGCAAGCTGTACTGGCTGAAGGTGTACAAGCTGCCGCAGGCCAGCCGCGGCTCGCGCGGGCGACCGATTGTAAATCTGCTGCCGGCGATGGAAGGAGAAGAGCGCATCACCGCGATTCTGCCGGTGCGCGAATTCAGCGCCGACCATTTCGTGTTCATGGCCACGCGCCAGGGCACGGTGAAGAAGACATCGCTGGAAGCATTCTCACGGCCGCGTTCCAACGGCATCATCGCGCTCGGCCTGCACGAAGGGGACGAGCTGATGGGAGCCGTGCTGACCGATGGCGAGCAGGATCTGATCCTGGTCTCCAGCACCGGCCGGGCTATCCGGTTCTCCGAAAACGATGTGCGGCCGATGGGACGCACTGCGGCCGGCGTGCGCGGCAAGCGCCTGGATGACGGCCATGTGCTCATTGCCCTGTTGCGCGCCGCCGACGGCGACATTCTCTTCGCCTCGGAAAACGGTTACGGCAAGCGGACGGCGGCGGACGAATTTCCCGTCCAGCATCGCGGCGGCAGCGGCGTGATCGGCATCCGGACCAGCGACCGCAACGGCAATGCCGTGGGTGCGCTGTCCGTCGCGGAAACCGACGACATCATGCTGATCAGTGCGGGCGGCACCCTGGTGCGCACGGCGGTGTCCGAAGTCTCCATACTCGGCCGCAATACGCAAGGCGTGCGCCTGATCCGCCTGGGCGATGGTGATCGTCTGGTGGGCGTTGCCCGTCTTGCGGCCGACGAAGACGAGGACGACGGAGACGAAGCTGAATGACGCAGCCTCCGGCTCGCGACCCGCGTCCCGGAACCCGGCGAGCCATTTATAACTTCAGCGCCGGGCCGGCGCGATTGCCCGAACCCGTGATGCGCGAGGCGCAAGAGGGCTTTCGCGATTTTGCGGGCACGGGGATCTCGATTCTCGAGACCAGCCACCGCTCCGGCGCCTTCATGGACATGGTCACGCGGACGGAGAACGATCTCCGGGCCCTGCTCGATCTGAGCGATGACTATGCTGTCCTGTTTCTTCAGGGCGGGGCGACGCTGCAGTTCCTGTCGGTCGCCCTCAACCTCGCCCGTCCGGGCCAGTCCGCGGCTTATGTCGATACCGGGCACTGGTCGCGCAAGGCCATCAAGCTGGCGCGGGAAGTGCGGCCGGTGACCGTTCTTGCCAGTGCGCGGGACAACGACCACGCGTCCGTGCCCGAGCAGAGGGATTGGAAGACGGCCCCCGAAGATGCCGCGTATCTTCATTACACGCCCAACGAAACCATCGACGGCCTCGAGTTCGACTTCATACCGGACGTGGAAGAGGTGCCGCTGGTTGCCGACATGTCGTCAACCATACTGTCGCAGCCTTTGCCCGTACAGCGCTTCGACCTGATTTACGCGGGAGCGCAGAAAAATCTGGGGCCTGCGGGGCTGACACTGGTGATTCTGCGGCGAGAATTGCTCGAGCGGATCCAGCATGAAGTGCCCAGCCAGCTCGACTACCGGGTCCAGGTTGCCGCCGATTCGTTGTTCAATACGCCGCCCACGCTGACGTGGTGGATGATCGGCCTGCAACTCGCCTGGCTCCGCGAAGAGGGCGGACTGGACGAAATGGCACGCCGTGCCCGTAAGCGTGCCGGCGCGATTTATGGGGTAATCGATCGATCGGCGGGTTTTTATACCAATCCGGTCGAACCGCGTTCGCGCTCGCGAACCAATATTCCGTTCCACACCTCCAGCCAGGAACTCGACGCCCGGTTCCTCGACGAGGCCGAAAAGGCCGGGCTATACCAGCTCAAGGGCCATCGCAGCCGCGGCGGCCTGCGGGCCAGCTTGTACAATGCAATGCCCATGGCGGGTGTCGAGGCGCTGGCCGAATTCATGCGCGATTTCGCCCGTCGCAATGGCTGAAAACCGCTCGCAACGACGCTACGGCACAACGTCATGAATATCTCGCAAAGGCGCAAAGACGCAAAGATGAGATAAAGACCGGTTAAAGCCTATCGCAGCGATTGTGTGTTTGCGGTTTAGCGGAAGCTTTTTCAAAAGCGGATAAAATTTCCTCAGGTAAGCCAGGATGGCGACTGTTAGAAGTCAGGGAATGACCGAGAATGAAATAGGCAAGCGAGTGGTTGATGCCGCGATTCGGGTACACCGCAATTTGGGTCCCGGTCTGCTCGAATCTGTATATGAAACCGTGCTTGCCTACGAACTCAGAAGGGATCGTTTTTACGTCGATCGGCAAGTGGCGATTCCGGTCGTATATGAAGAAATGAGGTTCGACGAAGGTTTTCGAGCGGATCTAATGATTGAAGGTAAGATCATTGTCGAGTTGAAGTGCGTAGAAGCAATCAACAATGCTCACAAGAAGCAATTGCTGACCTATTTGCGCCTCACCGGGATGAAACTGGGCTATCTGTTGAACTTCAGCGAGGGGCTGATGAAGGATGGAATCAGTCGGGTTGTCAACGGTTTGAATGAAGCGAAATAAAGGTACCTTTGCGTCTTGGCGCCTTTGCGAGATTATTTAATGGAGATATGGAATTGATATGACAAGTAAGGAATTTGATCCGACGCAATGGTGTGTGCCGGGTGTGCGCCAGCTCAAGCCTTATGAGCCGGGCAAGCCCATCAGCGAA
>Ga0102962_1001073_pt1 | contig 11240 bp, 4 predicted proteins | sample SalPonF2_C_D2_MG_FD_84519 | JGI IMG/M metagenome (GOLD analysis project Ga0102962, IMG submission 84519) | Salt pond soil microbial communities from South San Francisco under conditions of wetland restoration - Salt Pond MetaG SF2_C_D2_MG ...
GAGCTGTTTTGATGCATAAAGCATGATTCCGATACCAAACTCACGTTGATTATACGGTTATTCAGAATAAATAATGTTTAATTAATACCAGAGCGTTTCTCTGTCGTCTGTCGTCTGTGGTCGGTGGTCGGTGGTCGGTGGTCGGTGGTCATCGAATAATCTAATTTGACAGCTACTTTTATTAAGTAGATAGATTTTAAGCTTAAACGAACCTCACGTTAAATAAGTCCATATTCATACCTATCATTAAATCGAACTCACGTTATTTATTCTAAAGCTGATGCCACATTTTGTGATCTATTACTGAATAGAGATTTTCATATGCGGTACCCGTGCTTATCCCCAAAAAAAGGGACATGCCATGGCATGTCCCTGCAATGAATTAAATAAATTGAAATGTTCTGTATGGTTATTGAATCGTGTCGTTTAACTGATTCATGGCCTGATGCATCAATAAACGTTGTCCCGTCATTTTGGGCACTTTTTTCAGCATCATGGGTAATTCTTTGTGAAATTTCTCGAGCTCATTGTAAGCACTCGAGGGATTCAACTCGATCCTTCTGCCGGTTTGATATAGTTTTATCAAGGTATCCGGAGCCCATAAATTGCCATGATAATGGTTAAATAGCCAGTTGTTTTTGCTGAGCCGTTCCAATCGATGCACAGCCGTTTGTATCCGGGAAGTATTTCCTCTCATGCCATTTAACAACTTTGAATGAATATCGTGATCAAAACGAACCTCCACTTTAGTAGTCCGGTGAACCGATTCTTCGGGAACCCGAATGACCGTAGTAAATTTCATACCATCATACCACCAACCGGTTTGTTTGTGATTGTCGGTGAAATTAATCTTTCGACCGTTAACCCGTACAGAAGCTGCCGGCCAGGAATCGACGATTTGAACCAGGTAGGATCGTTTTTCACGCATTCCGTCATATTTCCCTTTAGCCGGATCAATCGTTAATTCCAGTGTTTTATTATCAGGTTCCATGTGATGAATCGTTGTCCAGGCATCTTTACCTTTTTCGTAACTTTGCCTGTCCCCTTCATCTTCATAAAGACGCGCTGTAGCCGTGTCGCCCGGAAAAACGGTCAATTCAAGCGGATCGGGTGTCGCTTCATGCTTACCGATTGTTTCATGCGTTTGTCTTGGAATAACGGCTCCCTCTCTTACATAAACGGGAATCTCGTCAATCTGGAATTTTCGATTATAAACGTGTCCGCCTTTTAATTTTGTACCGGTATACCATTCCACCCAGTTACCTTTCGGCAGCCATACTTTCACATCAGACAACAAACTGTCTTTTTTCATGGGTGCGGTAACCGGACGCACGATCATATCATCACCAAACTTATATTCATCCTTAAAATCGTATGCTTCCGGATTATTGGGATGACTGTAGTACATCGGACGCATGATCGAAATACCCGTGTCATAAGCCTCACGCGACATGGTGTAAATGTAGGGGATAAGTGAATAACGCATTAAATACGTTTGTCGCATGGCCCGTGCATATTTATAGGGATAGGCCCAGATCCGACGTTCACCATCCGGATTTTTGGTTACGTGTGTTCTTAAAATCGGACTAAAGGCTCCCCACTCGACCCAACGTGTAAATAACTCGCCGTTTTCGGGTCCCGGCATGTGACCACCAATATCATGACTCCAATATCCATAACACACATTTGAGGCCGTTGCGGTAAAATAAGGCTGAAACTTCAACGATTTCCAGGTATTGATCACATCTCCTGAAAACCCGATCTCATACCGGTGATTTCCAAGTCCGCCCCAGCGGTGATAGATTAACGGTCGTTTCTTCCCTTCTCGCTCCATATGTGTGTAAAAGACATAATTAAGCCACCAGGTTGGCGTTACACCCGGTATTTTGGTGGTACTCCATTGCTGCCAGTCGAGCCACCAAAAATCGACACCTTGTTTTTCAAAAGGATCAATGACATACTTAAAATAATTATTGGCGAATTTCTTGTTTGTAATATTAAAAGGAATATACTTTTTGGATGCCGGATTTACGCCCATTGCCTTTGCCATTCGTTTATATGGTTCTTCATAAGGCTGTATACCGGATGCAGGGTGAAGGTTCAAAGTTACTTTTAATCCTTCTTTTTTCGTCCAGTCCAGAAATTTTTTAGGATTGGGGAAATACGTCGGACTCCAGGTATATCCGGTCCATCCTTTTGGCTGACCAGCCTGATCCAGTTTTGGATTGGTCCAGTCGAGTCCCCATGTTCGGTGCCAGTCCATGTCAATCACCAAAACATTAATCGGTACTTCGTGTGTATGAAATTGATGAATCAGATCCTTGAATTCTTCATCGGTATAGCCCCAATAACGTGACCACCAATATCCGAAAGCGAAACGGGGTGGCATCGGTATTTTGCCAGCTACTTTCGTAAAATCGTGCAGTTCAGCTTTATAATCATGTCCGTAGCCAAAGAAATACCAATCCTGACGCCCATTTTGTTTTGGAGGTATCACCCAAGGCCAATCGGAATGATCAAAAAGGGGACGATTGGAGTCGTTTACGACATGCCATCCTTCCCGGGAAATGAGTCCGTGTGGAAGTTTGGCGGCACCATTGACCCCATCAAGCGTACGAATCGTACCTTTCATATTTGCCGTATCCTGCAGGCCCGGATGCCAGGTTTTCCACATCCCGTTTAATTGAAACTGAACTGATAAATTGTTTTCGGTAAACTTACCGCTTCCTTCCTTATAACGAAGCTTGAGTTTCCCCGTATTGATCTCAACATACCCGTTATTATGAGAAACATTATAGTTGGGAACCGGCAAATTACGATTGATAAACACAAACGATGCACGGTTCACAAAGTTTCCATTAGGTTCCCATTCCATTCGAATCATCCGGTTGGTTAATACGGTAAAACGGGCGTTACCCGATTTCACGACCGCTTTAGGATTCGCAACAGGATTCCCTTTCAATTGTGCAAATGATGAAATATAGGTGAAACCAACGACCAGCAATGTTAGTATACTCACCTTGATTTTGGTACTATTCATAACTTATAGCATTCCTTCCCGATTGTATGGTGATCGTAAACCTTTTCAGTAGAACAATATATATTAAGATCCCCTTTCCATAGGAATCTTAGATATTTACCTCTATTCGATTGTTTGAATATATAGATTTGATATTAATTCTGAAAGCGTTTACATAAGGAAACAAAATTTGATTGCGGAATTTTATTAGAGATTCATTTTCATTAAACGAAATATCGTTTGAAAACAATTTTATAGGTAACGATTTAGCGTTTAATCTTTTTAAAGGGAAGATCTATCATTAATAATAAAAAAGACCAGGCAGGTTTTTAAAAACCTGCCTGGTCTATAAAATATAGTTTAATAATTTTAAAGATTCGCTGTCATCAGTGTTGCGGGGCCACTTGATATTGCTCTAACTTGCCATTGGGTTTTTGATAGGTCCATACACGCAGAACTCTGTTTTTCACTTCAACTCTAAAAGATCGTTCCAACATGCCACCACGCTCATTTTCGGATGTCTGAACAAAGGTTTTGGGTGCTCCTAACGGACCCAAACTGGATTGAAAATCTTGCAGTGCCTGCTTACTAAAATAATAATTGGCGTCGGAAGTAAACAGAGAACGATTTATTTTCCCATGTTGCAATCCGATAAATATTTCACGAGCCTGTTTGGTCCGCATTTCGGTCTGAGCGTCTTGTGTTTTGAAAAAGAGGTGTGATACTCCGCGAGCTATAGCTCCAGCCGCCGACGCGGCATCCTGGTTGGTCAGTACTACGACGGCCGCACTGTCATCCGGGAATACTACATTTTCAGCGGTAAATCCGGAAACCTCGCCACTATGTGAGATCATACGATGACCATTCATCATTCCAACTTCAACACCGAGTCCGTAGCCCGTACCGACACCGCTTTTAAGACGAACTTCTGTTTCAAGCTGTTTATACGATTTAGAACTCAATAAACTCTGATCAATAATGGAAATATCCCATTTTGCTAAATCGCGGGGTGTCATAGCCAATTCGCCCGCTCCTGCCATCCAGCCCGAACCTTCCTGGGGAGCCGGACGTAGTGGCCCCAAAGCATATCTTGTATAACCGGTCGGACCATTTTTGGTCAGTTTCCCTTTGTCGAAATTGACGGCACTTTTCATATCCAGCGGATTAAGAATATGCTCATGGAGATATTTAAAAAACGGTTCATGGGTTATTTTCTCGACTATTTGTCCGGCTATTACAAAATTGGTATTACTATACTGCCAACGGGTTCCGGGTTCAAAATCCAGCGGCCGTTTAGCCCAGCGATTCAAAATTTCCTGCGGCTTAATCGACTTGCGCATCATTGGCGGAACATAATCCTGTGGCCAAAAATCCTGATATCCTGATGTATGCGAAAGCAATTCCCGAATCGTCACTTCATTAGCTTTCGTCAGACTGGGAAGCCATTTCGAAACGTGATCATCCAGTGAAATTTTTCCCTCCTGCTCCAGCAATAAAATTGTAGCAGCGGTAAACTGTTTGCTAATCGAACCGATGGCGTAACGCATAGTAGGATTTGCTTTAACATGCGGATCGAGCTTTGCCGCTCCGTAAGCCTGTACATACACAATCTGGCCATGTTGCACTACCGCAACTGATGCACTCGGCACACCGGTCGATTTTAATACCTCATGAGCCACTTTATCCACTTTTTTAGCGAGCTGAGTATCAGCAGAAGATGATTTTTGGGCTTTTGCTTTTACGGTAGTATGACTTGTATCTAATGAACTCAGACCATAAGAGGATTGAGTGATAAATAATGAAATATTCAGTACAATCAGTCCCACAAACAAAACAATTAACCTTGAATGCAATATTTTGGAAAGGTTAGCCTCACCTAATCTTTTGAATAGATTTTTAAAGTGATCTAAATTCATCAGCGATCTCCATAGTTAGTTTTAGAAGGCTTTACAAAACCGTTCTTTTGCCCAATATCTGCATTTTCACGACTTCGAAATCCTCGAAATCCGAAAGCATTCGGGATGCTGCGGTTTTGAAGTCGTTCAAGCTTTGATCTCGAACAAAATCCATGGTTTTGCAAAGCCTTCTTTTATTATAAGTTTTCAGGCCCCCAAAAAAATTTCCAGATTTTGACAGAGCAATAGTTCTAGATTATAATCCCGAAAAATGGAAAAATCCAATTATCGTTAGTGAAACGAACTTACTATTACTACTCTGAAATTTTAATGCAATGCTATTATTATAACAAAATCTCTGCTTCCTTAAATAGTGATTTAAATTAACCTAATAATATTTACTCATCATATCCTTATTTATAAACCTATTGGTTAGAAATTTCTATAATAGAACAAATACTTCAGAGTGCTGCGTACTTTGACATCAAGAGAAGTATAATAAGGAGCTTTCAAAATTTGAATAAAAATATGATGTTATTGATTATACTATATCTATAACATATCATAATTAAGTGCGGTATAGTTCATAAAACTTATTTATTACTGCATTTAATCTATCCGTATTATAGTAAATTTGCAGCTATAGAGAGATTTAGCTTGAGTATTAATGTGGATGACTATTCTTAATCTACAATCATTATTTCCAGAAAATGTAGTTGCTCCGGCAATTCTTATTGCCAGGTTTAAGCAACTCGTAATCATAAATATCACGCCGTTGGTATCTATCAATCTTCTTTCAGGTATCCCGAAAATACATGCAAGTAAATTCGTTCAAATTTAGCTATGACATGCCTAGCGTCTTCAATAGAAAATTTTCTCAAATAACAATGATATCAACGAGAGAGACTACACAAACTAAGCCAAAAGATTCTTAATCATACTAAAAATGGAGTCATGTATGACAAAAAATAAAATACAAACTTTAATCCTTTTTTTTATTCTGGTGAGTTGGAGCAGCGTTTTTGCTTCGGTATCTTCCCAGGTAAATAATCAGGAATTTATAGAGAAATCAGCATTATCCGGTAAAAACCAGTGGAATCGTTTTGCCAACCATAACTTAAACGATTCTGGTGCTGATTTGAGCGCACGAAGGGTTCTTCAAAGGCAAACCACCATACAGGGAAATGTAACGGATGCGATTACCGGTGATCCTTTACCCGGAGTAAACATTTTCGTGCCCGGAACTACGATTGGTACATCAACAGATAATAACGGGCAATATTCGTTAAATGTACCTGAAAATGCGGACACATTGGCATTCTCGTATATCGGATATATAACCCAGCGCGTCGCTATTAATAACCGCACACAGATAGATATTCAATTAGAACCAACTACCATCACATCAAGTCAGATTGTAGTCGTTGGCTATGGGACTCAAAGGAAAAGTGATCTAACAGGTTCTATTTCGACGGTCAAAGGTACCGATGTGAGTAGAATTCCGACGACTAATGTGGATAATGCGCTGCAGGGACAAATAGCAGGGGTTCAGATAACTCCCAATTCGGGACAGCCCGGGACACCCGCAACCATAAGAATACGAGGTGTTGGTACCCTGAATAATGCTTCTCCTATCTATGTTGTGGATGGCATGATCACCAACGATATCTCTTATTTAAACCCGGAAGATGTACAATCCGTTGAAGTCCTGAAAGATGCTTCAGCTACAGCTATTTATGGATCCCGGGGAGCTAACGGAGTGATCATTATCACAACAAAAAAAGGAACTATAGATCAAAAAGTTCAGATTAATTTTAATGGTTATTACGGTTGGCAGGACATTCAACATAAAATATCACTTACTAATGCCTCCCAATATGCCACGTTAGTTAATGAATTAAATGCCAATGAAGGCCGCCCCCCAACTTTTCAGGATCCAAATTCCCTGGGTCAGGGAACAAATTGGCAAAATGAGGTATATAAAACGGCACCCACACAAAATTATAATATGTCGGTTAGTGGTGGTACTGATAAACTGACCTATAACATCAGTGGCAATTATGTGGGACAAAAAGGTATCATTTCAGGATCTCAATATAAACGTATGTCATTGCGCGTAAACAATGATTACTTCTTCACCAAAAACCTGAAGGTCGGTCATAATATTGCATATATGCACGATTATCAGCAAGAAGCAGCACCTGGAGTTGTAGGTCAGGCATATCAGGCAGATCCCACAAAAAATCCTTTTACTTCAAATGGTGATTACAATAACATTACACAAAATGCACCTGTTGGCAATCCCTTAGCCACGATATTTTACAATAGTAACCGGCATTATGCTAACCGTATTGTTGGTAATATCTACGCACAATTAAGTGTTCTGAATAATTTTCAGGTAAAAACAAGTTTTGGACTCGATAGCTGGCAAAAAGATTGGAAGACATTCAACCCGCAGTATTTTGTCTCGCCAATTCAACAGGCACAACACAGTCAACTTAATGTAAATAATGAAAATTCCAGAAACTGGTTGTGGGAGAATACGATAACCTACAAGAACTCTTTCGGGTTTAATAACGTACAGTTGTTGGCCGGTATTACGGCTCAGGGATTTAAGGATGAAATATTATCCGGTTCGCGTCAGGATATTGCCGGTAATGGTAGTAATCCTGCCTTATGGTATTTAAACGCCGGGAATCAACAGAGTCAATCTAACAGTAATGCCGCCTATAATTGGAACATGCTATCCTATTTATTCCGGGCCAATTATAATTACCAAAATCGATATTTATTAACCGCTACATATCGTATTGATGGATCTTCTCGATTTGGCTCTGCAAACCGATATGGTCATTTCCCGTCTGTCGCTGTTGGCTGGCGTTTATCGAATGAACCTTTTCTTCGGAACTCTGAATACATTAGCAATTTAAAATTACGTGCCAGTTGGGGTAAAATTGGGAATGATAAGATTACTGCTTATCCGGGAATACCTACCGTTAGCTCCAATTTAAATGCCGTATTTGGTCCGAACGAGACCATTAATTACGGCGCGACTATTATATCCTTGGCAAATCCGGATATCAGATGGGAACAAACGAGACAGACTGATATCGGTTTGGAGGCCGGTTTCCTGAAAGATCGTTTATCTCTGGAAGTCGATTATTACCATAAATATACCGATGGTATCTTGGTTCAGGCCCCTATACCCGCATATGTTGGTGCCAGTAATATTCCCTATGTAAACGCCGCCTCCGTTATCAACCGGGGATTCGATTTTAATGTTAGTTGGGACCAGACTGTTAGTGGTTTTCATTATACAGTTGGTGTCGTGGCATCAACCGTACACAATGAAGTGGATAAATTAGGGCAAGGCCAGGATGCTATATTTGCCGGTGGAACCGGTGAAGGTGGTAAATTAGCTACGCGGACTGTTGTTGGCGGACCAATCGGTGCATTTTATGGATATAAGGTCGTTGGCGTATTTCAATCCCAGGATGAAATAACTCAATATAATGATCAAGCAGTTGCTGCGGCTAAACAAAACGGAACGTATGATCCAAATAAAACCTACACATATGAACCCGGGGCAGTACCTGGTGACTTGATATTTCAGGATACTGATGGAGACGGCACGATCACCTCTACCGATCGGACCTATATCGGTTCTCCGATTCCAAGTTTTATCTATGGAGTCCATTTGAGTGCTAGTTATAAGGGTTTCGATTTCTCCGTAACAACAAGTGGACAAACCGGCAATAAAATTTACAATGCAAAAAAAACAGCCCGATTCGGGACCCCTAATTTTGAAACGTCCTATTTGGATCGTTGGAACGGTCAGGGCACAAGCAATTCTGAACCACGATTAACAAATGGCGGTATGAATTATAACGTCTCCACCCGGTTCTTAGAAGATGGAGCCTATTTCACAATCAGAAATATACAGTTAGGATATAATCTGCCGAGAAGTCTTACCCAACAAGTAAACGTCAGAGGGATAAAAGTGTATTTGAATGTTGAAAATTTGGTCACATTCACAAAATACAGTGGGTACACTCCTCAAATTTCGGGAAGTACGATATCTGAAAACGGAATCGGACAAACATCCACAAATGTTCTCGACAGCGGGATTGACCATGGTGTGTATCCGATAGCCCGCACATTCTCAGTTGGTGTTAATATCAGATTCTAACAAAATGTACCATTCAACCATTTTTAAATTAAAACAAGGCAGCTTTATGAAACTTAAAAATATCTTATTAAAGACCGTCTTACCGTTAGCGGTGATAGCTGTCGCTTTACCGCTAATATCGAGTTGCAATGATCTTCTCCGGAATAAACCGCTGGGCGAACAGACATCCGAAACGTTTTTCCAAACTCAGCAGGATGCCATTGATGCGACTAATGCTTCATATCAGATTTTACGAGACTGGCAGGTACATGTATTCTCATACTTAGGCCTGACTGATATCATATCAGATGATGCCAATAAAGGAAGTACACCAACCGATGCTCCCTTCTTATTAGAACTCGATAATTTGAACTATGATGCTGGTAATTTAGCTTTCAATGATCCATGGACAGGATATTACAAGGGAGTATATCGTACGAATCTTGCGATTCAAAATATTCCCAATATTAATATGGATCAGAATTTGAAGGACCGTTTGATAGCGGAAAACAGATTCCTCCGGGCTTATTTTTATTTTTTCCTGGAACGGGGTTGGCAGGATATTCCGCTGGTAACGCAACCGCTTAAACCAAGTCAGTATTATAATCAACCGAATGCAACACCCGATTCAGTATATGCTCAGATTATACGTGATCTTGAATATGGAATAGCACATTTACCGGAAAAATCACAATATTCGGCTGATGATCTGGGACGTGCCACCAAAGGGGCAGCCGAAGGGATGCTTGCAAAAGTTTATCTTTATATGCAGGATTATCAAAATGCCCAGAAATATGCGGAAATGGTCATCAACTCGGGTCAGTATTCTCTCTTAGCAGATTATAATCAAATATTCACCCGGGCCGGCGAAAATTCATCTGGGACGATCTTCTCTGTTCAGTGTACAGCTACGAGTACCAATGAAGGTGGGAGCCAATTTAACCAGGTACAAGGGGTAAGAGGAAATCCAAACCTGGGTTGGGGATTCAATAATCCCTCAAAAAATTTGATCACATCTTTTGAAACCGGTGATCCGAGACAGGAAGCTACAGTACTTTTTGTGTGGGAAGAACTACCGGATGGCACGGGACGTGCTGTTCATAAAAATCCCAATATGGTTGACGAACATTATAATCAAAAGGCCTTTGTGAGTGATACACATCCCGGCGGACAGGGTGACGGTCCTGGGAATATTCGCATTTTACGCTATTCAGATGTATTACTGATCGCTGCTGAAGCCGCCTTGCAAAACGGTGATGCGCCAACCGCGCAAAAATATTTGAATATGGTTCGCAGCCGGGCACGAGGCGGACGAACCGCTACTATAGGGATCTCATTTGAAAATGTTACTCCGATTATTGCGGATACTCTGAAATTAACTCAACAAAATGGGAAACCTATGATCCGCTACGTTTGGCCAAACTCCGCAGCTGCTCAAGCCGGAATGAAATCTTTTTCATATCAACTAGTAAATAACGATAGTCAGATATTCGTCGATACTTTGGATATCATACAAAGCGTAAATGGTCAGGCTGTCAATAATACCACAGATTACGTAAATGCAATGAAGAATGTGACTCCCGGACAAAATATAACAGTAACATATCTTGAGGTTACCCAAACCTACAATACCTCAACGCAAAACGTCACGACAAATACACAAACCGTAGTATCGACCTTTCCCGCTATGTCGTTATTACCGGATATTAAATCGACTGGAACCACTCTTTTGCATGATATCTGGCATGAGCGACGATCAGAGTTGGCTATGGAGCAACATCGATGGTTTACGTTGCTACGAGCTAATAAAGTGGAATCAAACTGGGCCGTTCAGGAAATGGCAAAAGATGGAAAAACCTTTACACAGAAAAATACGGTCTTTCCTATCCCTCAAACCGAAATTGACTTAAGCAACGGATCGTTAAAGCAGAATCCACTTTGGTAATCTCTAATCTATAAATCATAACATAAAAACCGGAGGGCTACTAAAAATGTCCTCCGGTTTTTAAAAAAGATTTATCAATAAGATTATTCATAGAAGGCTATGCAAAACCGTTCTTTTGCCCAATATCTGCATTTTCGCGACTTCAAAATCCTCACATATGGCTAATATGCTGCGGTTCCGAAGTCGCTCAAGCTTTGATCTTGAACAAAAGCC
>Ga0102962_1001074_pt1 | contig 11226 bp, 11 predicted proteins | sample SalPonF2_C_D2_MG_FD_84519 | JGI IMG/M metagenome (GOLD analysis project Ga0102962, IMG submission 84519) | Salt pond soil microbial communities from South San Francisco under conditions of wetland restoration - Salt Pond MetaG SF2_C_D2_MG ...
GGGGCTTTCGGCGGAGGCGGCGGCACCGAATTAACCCTGTTGCGCGATTTGGTGCTTATTGTGCTGGTTGTGGCAGGTTATCTATTGAGTACGTCTCAGCAAAAAAATGAAGAGTTGGTGGCGGGATGAATCGGCAACTGCACATTTACTCTTCGAAGCCGAGCTTTTCCTTAAAAGCTCAATAACTCACCCGTTCGCTGGTATTGCGACCGGTGGAGGGGAGCAACGACTCTTCCTGATATATTATTTATTTGAAAAGATAACCCATGTCTCTACTATCCACCGTTTGGCAAATTCAGCCAACTGGTGGAGGGGTTAGATCTCAACAGAGATATCAGCCAAAGATCTGGAAAAGAGATTGTCTCCCAGGGACAATCTTTCTGGGCTGCCTTTTGTGCTTATTTCTCCGTCTTCCAGAATGTAGATACGATCAGCGCATTTAACACTTTGCACCCGATGAGTTACCAGGATAATGCCCAGCTCATGCTTACATCGCATCAATAATTGCAGCATTTCCTGTTCAGTAGTACGATCCATAGCCGATGTCGCCTCATCCAACAATAGCAAATCTGGTTGCTGATATAAGGCCCTCGCCAAAGCAACAAGTTGCTGTTGGCCACCGGAAATATTGGCTCCTTCTTCTCCCAGTATGGTATCATATTGTTGCGGAAATGCTTCAAAATAGGTATCGAATCCGTACTCTTTACAAAAATTTATAATTTGCTCCGCTTCTTTCTCAGCCAATTCGCCCAAACGAATATTTTCCAATAAAGTCCCATTAAATATTTTGATGTGTTGTGGAACCGAAGCAATATCAGATCTCCATGATTTTACAGGAATTCCCTGCCACGGAATTTCTTCATTAATCATGATTCGGCCATTCCCCGGTTCATAAAAACGTTGTAAAATTTGAAGTATAGTCGTCTTTCCACAACCACTTTCTCCCAGTAAGGCAATCATTTCTCCATTTTGAACTTCAAAAGAAATTTCTTTTAAAAGTTGGTAACTGCCAGGGAATCGAAAGGATAAATCAGAAACGTTAACTTCTTCAATGCCCTTTAATTCTTCTGTTGCCCCCTCAGCACTCTTTGTATGCTCCGGATCTAATGAGGTAAACTCATACATCCGGTCAAGCGCAACCCGGGCTTCCTGAATTTTTATATTGGTAAGGGCCAAACGATTAGCGGCCGGGATAATCTGGTTTGCCATCTGGAAAATTGCGACAAATGCTCCTATAAGAATTCGTCCTTTTAATACTAACACTGAAGCTAAACTCAATACACTGATTATACAAAAAGTACTAATGATATCAGTCCAAAAAGTAAATGAAATACTTACCTTTCCAAGATCGAATATTTTTTTTTGGAAAAAACCATAGACTTTTTTTGTAAATGCGGCAAAGAGGGGCTCACGGTTTCCGGTCTTGATGGGAGCAATGCCTTGAATGGTATCAACGTAATTACTCTCATTAGCGGAATGGGCTTCCATAACCTTTCGTTGACCCTCAAGAATAGGATCATTATACCACCAAGTGAGCAAGAAGAATAATGGAACGCTCATCAAAACGATCAACCCCAAATTAACCGAATAACTCAAGATAAAGACAGAAGCTACAATGATGAGCAGGACATCGATCATCACCTGACTGAACAGGTACGTAATTGTTTTTTGTAAACGACGCGTATCATTCATCCGGGCGATAAGATCTCCAGCTTTTCGGTTAAAGAAGAATGGGACTGGTAATCTTAATAATGAGCTATAAAAAAGATTAATAATGCGCTTATTGAAATCCTTGCTTTGTCTAATTAAAAAAAGCTGTTGAACATAAGAGAGTCCACTTTTGGCAAGAAGTAGAAATACAAGTAATCCTAGACCAATCTCTAATTTAAAAGTATCTTTTGCAGGCAGAATATCATCGATTAGCTTCTGAGAAAATATGGCTGTTGCCAGACTTAAAACCGATACAAAAACACCTAATACCAGTGCAAGTCCTAAAAGGTTTAAATCTCTTTTTATTAATTGCCTAATCCATTTCCAGCGATCTTCTTTTTTCTTTTCCAGAGTCACAAATTTTTCCGAGGGTTTTAATAACAATAAGGCCCTGCTTTTCCAAATTTTTTTCAACCTTTCCGGGGCTATTAATTTAATTCCTTCGGCGGGATCACTGATAATAATCTTCTCACCCTTCGTACCATAAAAAATGATGTAATGTTGTAAGCTGTCATCCTTAACAATATGTAAAATGCACGGATTGGTTTGCTTTTGCAGATTCTCTAAATCGGCTTCATAAGCTTCTGCATGCAGACCGATCTCATTGGCAGACTGATACAAACCGAGCAATGTAGTGCCTTGTTGGGTTGTTCCGCTCAACTCTCGAAGCCTTTCCAGCTTGGCCTGTCCTCCAAAAAAATTAATAATACTCAAAAGACATGCTACACCACAATCAGATTGATCTTGTTGTCTAACAAATACTTCTTCTGCTCTCTTTTTAAGACCTAATTTTTTACTCCACATCTCTACATAGTTTATTTGGCATCACTCCGACTGTGATAATTATTAACCCACCTTCATTAGCCGGGAAATTTTGATTTATTTCTCTACTAGTTGATACAATACTTCCGCATCCGTTTCCCCCTTAAAACTCTTTATTAAATGACCGTCCGTCGCATATAGAAACGTACTGGGTACTCCATGTACCCCAAATAGATGCTTTATTCTACCATCTTTATCGCACAATATTTGTACATTTTTCAAGGAATCCAGTTTAAAATCATCTGTAAACTGCTTTAGAGTATCCCCAGGTTGATCTGAAATCAAACAAATTATAGAATGCCTTTGTAAGGCTTGGTGCATTCGTATACTCTGAATTTCATCCTGACAAAAATGACATCCCGTTTTAAAATAGATGAATATCAATGGTCTTGTCCCTTTTTTGCCAATACTATGAAAAATATTTCCATCTATATTGGACAAAGAAAACGCGGGAAGCTCCTTTATTCTTTTCTGAATTGCCTGCTTAGTCTGCAATTTTTTACTTATGGAAATCCCAAGATAACAGATAGCCCCCACTACTAGAAACAGAAATACAAAGGCCAATTTACGCATCATTAAGTTTCTCTTCGTTTTCCCTGTAAAATGGGATCTTATGCTCTTAAAGCAAGGAAAAATTGTATCCGATTTGTGTACTCTCTATCCCTTTTGTTAGATGTTAATTGTTGAAAAGCCCTATATGAACTTAAATATTTCAGAATAAGCGGACTAAATGATTAAATCAATCCAATCTTCAATATTGATCAATGATATCATCATATTTTTGATCCAATGCACTCAAATAGTCAAAATTATCAATATCCCTAATCTGATATATCGCACCTGAATACACATGAAAAAAGGTATCACATACTTTTTTGATTGCATCCAAAATATGAGAGGACAACAATACGGTCTTACCCTTCTTTTTCAATCTTATGATCAATTTATTTAGAATATAAACGCCCTCGAAATCCAGTCCCCGGTACGGTTCGTCAAACAGATAGATTTCCCGGTCTAATTTTAAGACGCCCAACAATGCCAGTTTCTTCTTCATCCCAGAAGAATACGTATCTATATAAGAATCCAGTGGTAACTGCATCATTTCTTCCAGTTTGGCGGAATCATTCGTTTTGTGATTATCATCAATGATGGAAAGGTAGTCCCGGCCGGTAATCATGGGATAAAAATAATTCTCAGACATCAAATAAGCGATATCCGACCTTTTGAGAGATCGATTGTTGAATGTGATTACGCCCTCAAAATAGCCCTCATAATTTCTAATCAAATTATATAACACATTAAAAAATGTGGTTTTACCGCTCCCATTATCCCCCACAAAACCATGTATTTTGTTTGATTTCAAATCCAGAGAGAGATTGTCTAAAACGATCTCATGAGCATAACCCGCCTTTAAATTTTTTATACTAATCATTTATATAATAATCGATATTTGTACGAAATTTATCCCACTTCAAAATTATAAATAAAAAGGGGACTAAAATTGGAAACAAAAGAATGCCAATAAGACTCAAATATTTATAAGATAATGGAGGGATTGCCCTATGTTTATATACATAATATTTGAAAAAGTTGAGCCAGATAAGCAAAAATAATGCAATGATGCTATCGATAATTATCAAAAAATAATAATGCAAGTTAATTGATAAATAACCGAATATAAAAGGCGATAAGAATATTATATAACATCCAAACTGACTAAAGACCTTTCGGAATAAAAAAGTAGCGGGGCTCACGTTTTGCCCCTCTATAAATATCAAAGGCTCAAACGCTAAGTAGAAGGATGGAACTACGAAAATGGTAAGGATAAATATCAATATTACCGAAACAACCGGTTGATATAGAAAAAGGAATGATGAAATATACAGTACCCCTATCAAAAGCCAGTATCTTCGGAAGCCTGCCAGCCAAACGTAATTCCGAGGATTGAGCCACCTTGTAGAAAAAACAGCTATCCGTTCGTTGATATCAGTTTTTAAGCCAAAAGACACTGCCAAGAATGGAATCGTTAAAATAGCACCTATCATCAGAATAAGGTCATAATACCATCCCATCCATAAGTACCATAGAATTACAGGAAGGGAGATCAAACCATATTCTACAAAATACAACCGGTAAGAGTGTCTGAATTTTAACGTCAGAAAGACCTTATCCGGTCTTTTAAAATGAATAGAAACAAGCAGAGACCATACAAGAAGGATAGTGATTAACCTGTCAATCGGATGCGAGTTCAAGTATTGGCTCGAATGGTATAACTGCGCAAAAACAATAAATAAAAAAACAATTAGCAAAACAGCATAAAACCAACCCAGATCCTCAACCAGTCGCTGAACTTGCCTACCCCTTATTTTCAGTAAATTTACCATACAAAAATATAGAAAGAGAAGATGAAAACTCATCCTCTCTTTATCTGTATAAATAAGTGACATATATATAAATAGGCCTTTCGGGAAAATTCCATTGCCTTGCTGAATTAGTTGCGAAGCCAACTATTGGATTTTCTATCACAACCGTTCCGATTTGCGGCTAAGGCTAAAGCTAAACATTCCCGATGGCCTGCGACCTGACAAAAACAATTATTTTTGCCTTAACGAATTTGCTTAACTCTTTTTCTTAAAAGCACTTTCAATATCTACCCGATTATGATCCCAATGATTAAATCTTTTTTTAATACATCCATTATCCAAGAGTATAACTTTTTCGCAAATTTCACTTATATAGTCAAGATTATGACTTGAAAGAACTACCGTAACCTGATCTCTAGTATTTATTTTTTTTAAAATATTTTTCAATTGTATTTTTGAAGTAGGATCTAAACTAACAAAAGGTTCATCCAAAATGATCAACTGGGGGGCCACAAAAAGGCTAGATACAATTCCTACCTTTTTTTTATTTCCGGATGAAAGCTCACGAATAAGCTTATTATACAAATTAACTGAGCTGAGAAATCTTTTATTCGCGTTAATTTTATCTTCTATAATCTCTGCATTAATATCATATAATTGTGCACATAATTTAAAATATTCAAAAGGGGTCATATGATCTATTAAAAAGCTTTCATCCAAATATGAACCTGTAATTTCTTTCCAACATTCATCATCACCTACTTGGTATCCGTTTATAGTAATTTTGCCCTCATCTAACTCTATTAAATCAAGCAAAGCACGTAAAAGTGTAGTTTTGCCGGCTCCATTATTGCCTACAATTCCAACTATTTCTTCATTCTTTATTAATAGCTCTGGAATATCCAAGCTAAAAGAATTGCCATACGCCTTACTAAGTTGTTTTATATGAATCATAAAAATTTATCGATTAAGCATAGTATATTTTTTTTGGTAAAAATACTTACGAATATATCTAAACCATATAGGACTACTTATTAATGTTGAGCCCCCTAATGCTCCAATCAGTAAGGAAGATTTAATCCCTATATCATTTATGGTAAAATTCACTCCATTAAAATAATACAACACACAGGCAGGTATAATTATAAAAATGAACAGAAAAAAACGCGCAGGCTGTGGATTTCCAATAGTCGAAAAATGTGGATCTTTTTCGCAATAATATAAAATAGAGAATACAACTTGTACGAAATTTAATAGTATCCCATATAATGAAAAGGCCGATATAAAAAGAAAAATATTAAAATGACCTATTAAGTATATTATTAAATATAAAATAGTGGGAATTAGGCATAATAACGTTGCAAATATTAAATTTGCATTAACGTAATCACTTATTTTAATCGGTTTAGAAAAAATAAATCCTCTCCAGTTGTAATCCCAAGAAAATTGATATGTCACAATTAAATTTGAGACTAAGGATCCCGAACATATCATCAATGCAATTAAAATAAATATTACGCTTACCTTATTATCCAATGATTGCAAGAAGTAAATTGAACCGCCCAAAATACAGAGTCCGTAATAAAGTAAGGTTTTACCAATTACTGAATTCCGTTTTATACTTTTTAGAATAATTGTAAAGTATGGATTGAAGTAGCTTTGAGTTTTATAATTAACTGCTCTTGAAGCATTAGGATAATAAAGATTATAATAGTCATTATGGTTCAAAACCATATAGACAATATTTATAAAACATAAAATACATATTAAAAAATCCTCAAATGGTATTTTTGCCCTTATAAAAGCAAACGAGAAAAATACATTTATTAAAAAAAATATATACAGCCTTATACAAGGTTCGTTACCTGTTTTTTTGAAAGCAAATAAAAATAGTTCTGAAAAAACAAGAACATATATATTTATTAATATAAAATTAAATATTAATAAATATGAATTGAAAGATGTTAATAACAAATTTATGCTAAAAACAGCTAAAAATAATATTATACCAAATGTATACTTGTTGAAAGTGTTTAAAATAAAGAAAACGAGAGTTAATCTTTTTTTTGAAATCGGCCAATGTAAATATGGTCTAATATCCCACGTCATTTGGGGAGAAATTACGATTCTTAAAAAAATATTAAGAACAATTACTAAAGGGAGATAGGATCTTAATAAAATTAATAAATTTTTATCAGGAAATATTCTAGCCAAAATATCTTTTAAGTATAGACCACTTAAAAGACTCATAAGGACAAGATATATAAGAGTAGTCGAATTTATAACAAGGTGGGAAAGTCTGGTTCGAAAAAAAAACGATCGTTTTATTTCGAGCCATTTAATGTAAACTATCCTAACGAAAAAAGAATTAAATGAGCTCATATTCATTGAATGAATATTTTTGAAAGGATAAGGAGAATATAATTAATATTTCTCCCTATCCTTATCGAAATTTTGATATTAGCTAGCGCTACAATACCAAGATGCAACGCCAAATACCAAAACTGCTGTAGGGGCTAATTCTGGTTGAACAACAGAAGCACCTACAGCGGCACCTTCAATAAAATCACAGGCTTTACTTCCTCCCTTTATATTAGCTAACTTATTTTGTGTTATTTTCTTCATAATCATGTAGATCTTTTAATTGATATGTTCTAATTAAGACGCTATGCATGCAGCGGCGGCAGTGGCTGTATAGTTACCAAGTGCGGGTGCTAATTCTGGTTCAAAAAAGATAGCAGCTACACCTACACCTGCTGTAAAACATGCCAAATTCCCATTACCAGCTTTTAGATTTTGCATCTTATTTACTTCTAACTTTCTCACAATAAGCCTCTCGATTTAATTAATCTTAGTTTATTTGATTGAAAAGCCCCAAACCAACTACGCGAATACAACGCTTAGGTAACTCGTTCAATGAATTCACCTCTATAGTTACAAAAGTAGACCATTACCACAAGGAACCATTGTATCCGATTTGTTTGTTCTCTCTCCGTTTTGTTTTTTTAACCATCTAGCTGACTAAAAACCTTATGCAGTTTTATAATTTAATGTGAGTTCGACCTAACAGAAGGTGCATAAAACCTAACGTACTATTCCTAAAAATACTGGAGAGTTATCCTTTCCATGGTATGTAAGTTAGAGAGTCTGTTACTATTTTTGAGCGGACGTCCCGCCAACCGTGGTTGAATGGGTCAAGCCCAAAGGAGTAACAGATCCAGCCAGTTTTCTGATCGTGCCTGTTATCTTCTTTTACCACTTCCGGGTCGACAAAAGTGGAGCAAATCCCGACAGCATTCGGAACTAATGAACTACTCAAAAACTCACCGGTAGGGAAATTTCGCTGCTGCTTGTTACGGCTACGCTAAAAATTATTTAACTCGTTTCGGAAACCCACGTAACTTAGACAGAAATTATTTTTTACGTTCCACCTGTACGCACTCTGATCAGCAAAATTAACACTATGGCAGAGGCGTGGGAACCCGTGAAGGCTTTTCATTGCTTATGCGGAATTAGGCTCCTTTCAAATAAAAAACACTATCAAATTCCCACCTATGGACAATATTTATTTGCCATGGTATTCAGCTGGAACCGAATGGAGTACGGGGATGATTGGCATCATGTTTAAAATGGCAAGGGCACACTCTTCTTTTCTAAATAGAAATTTTTATCTCGAACTGATGTTAATTGAGGATATTTTGACATGATTAAATCATTTTTAAGCCACTTCAATCCTTAATATTGATCAATAATAACATTATATTTTAAGTGATGTACTAAATTGATTTTATTACTATTACTTTCCTTTTATATAGTCAATATATATTCCACGGTATCTTAATAAGATATTGGAAAAATGTGATCATCCTAAGACCCTATAAACAAGGGGGGGGCAAACCTCAAGTCCAGAAGGTATTAAAAAACTCTTTAAGAATTGGTAGTAATAAATGCATAAACAGATATTCCCAACCCCAAAATTGCAATTAATAAAATTATATTATTTATAATCAAAGTATAATCAAGTATGAAAAGCCCATAAATAGAATTTGCCACGTAACTAGTCAGTGGAATATATTTGACCAAATTGACATCTAACAAGTTCATTACTAGGAGAGGGAAAACAAAAAGGAATGAACTAATTAGCTGCGTATGCTCTTGATTTCGGAATATAAATCGCTCACCCAATCGAAAACCAACGACTGTCCAGGTTATCACATTCGTAAGCAAAAGAAGCCAGACAAAAAAAGTAATAAGAACGCATAAAAAAGAATTTTTCCTCAAGACAAAGAGTATCGAAATGATTAAAGCAGAGAAATATAAAAATGATTTATAATCGGTCAACAGCAAAATAAAATCGAATATAAATCGCTGCCATTTGCTAAGAGGATAAATATTTAAATGTTTTGGTTCTATTATAGCTTTTTCGCTGAATTTCATAAAAGTTATCCCAAAATCGAATACAACAACCAAATAGGTAAGCAGATCAAAAAAAATATCATATTGCGAATTCATTTGGGACTTTGAAACATACATGTAGATTCCCAAAGAAAATATAAACGAACTTAAAAAACAGATAAATAAGACGTAAAACCATCTATGTCTAGGCAAGCGTTTTTCAAGTCGTCGGTTTGTCTTATATAACTTTGACAAAAAAAATGACATATAAACTCTATAAACTTAATAGTCCACACATAATTTACGTTGTACTTTAAGGGCAATTTAGGTTTAGTAAGCAATTAAGTACTATCCCAAACTGGACGATTATGAGACCTGATGACGATATAGACAGAGAACTCTTATTTACTTTAACCATGATAATTTTTTAGGCTTATTAGAATTTCCTTTCGAAATCACATCAACAAAGATCTGTTCCAGAGACTCATAACTATCGCGGCTTATATTATTTTTAATTTTTGTTCTAATGTCTTCGGTTTTTGATTGGAATACGAGTCTTCCCTGATTAATGATAGCTACTTCATCACAAAATTTTTCTACCATTTCCAAATTATGTGAAGCCATGATTATGGTTACTCCCTGTTTAGCCATGAGCAGCAAATTATTTTTAATCCGTCTGGTAGAGGCTGGGTCGATGCCTTCAAATGGTTCATCAAGAATGATCAACTTTGGCTGATGAATCAATGCTGCTGCCAGAGAAACTTTTTTCTTCATCCCTTTTGAGCATTTTTCGATCCATATATTCTCTTTCTCTTTCAAATTAAAAAATCCAATTAATTCATCAGCTCTCTTTTCTATTTCTTCTTCATCTATCTTGTACATAGCTCCTGCAAAATGCAGATACTCTTTTACGGTAAGCTTTTCTAAATAATGAGATTGCTCTAGTACAAAACCAATCTCCTTCTTGTACTTATAGTCTCCACGTTCGATTTTTCTCTCGAATATAGTAACATCACCAGAAGTTCTTTTTACTATTCCAGCCAGTATATTCAAGACAGTGGACTTCCCTGCTCCATTGGGACCCAATATTCCAAAGATAGAGCCTACGGTTATAGACAAGGAAAGGTCCTTCAGAGCGAAAGAACTTTTATGATAGGATTTTTTCAAATTACTTATTTCTACAACATTCATATCATTCTAAATTTATAAATGATGTAATCGAAATATCTTAGCCATAAGTGGTAACACACAGTAATACCAAAGACTTGCAAACAAAACTCCAAAAACTAAGCATAGAAATATACTTTCTAACCAAACTTTAAAAATCAAATAAGGGATACCAGATATTATAACCATTAAAGTTTGAAAGAATAAAATGCGTGAGGAATTGGCTGGCTGCCAAACCGGATACCACGCACTAACTATATTGCCAATAATCAAAAATATAGGAATAGAAGTAATAAGATATAATCCCGCATTTATATATTCATGAAAATTTATATCAAAGAACAACGAACTGCCAATAAGCACAGGTATTGGGGTTAGAAACATAACTATAATCAATGCAATACTTTTTGAAAGAAGAATTGTATACAGGCGGCTAGGTATAATACAATAATTCATCTTTTCTTGCACTCCTCCCCAAAAAATTTCCCCTAAAAACGGACCAGCCCCCACGCAACCTATCACAACTATTAATAGTGGGATATCAAGTATTGTCTTAAAATCATACAAGGAAACAAAAATCATTAGTAAGCCAGAATAAAACATACCTTGGGCGATAAACAAATCCGAATATCTAGCAACAATTTTTAATTGAATTATTATATTTTTTAGTAACCTCATATGATATATATCAGTGAAAAATATATTTCATTATAAAAAGCGAAGATTAAAAATCTTCGCTTTTTATAATTGTATTCTTACAGAGAAACAC
>Ga0102962_1001075_pt1 | contig 11224 bp, 15 predicted proteins | sample SalPonF2_C_D2_MG_FD_84519 | JGI IMG/M metagenome (GOLD analysis project Ga0102962, IMG submission 84519) | Salt pond soil microbial communities from South San Francisco under conditions of wetland restoration - Salt Pond MetaG SF2_C_D2_MG ...
CCTGGCGCATCGTCTACACGAGCCAGAGCCCGACTGGTATCGCGATCGCCATCGACCGCGGGCTCGCGGTCACCGTGGTCGATGACCGCACCAAGCCGCCGGCCTGGGCGGTGCTGGGCGAGGCGCAGGGCCTGCCCGAGCTGCCGGATGCGGATGTTGAGGTGCACCGTTCGCCGACCATTGCGCACCCGGCGGTGGATGATCTTATCGGACTGCTGCGAGGGACGTTTTCGGCAACACCGGAGATGCGGTAACGGAAGGGGGCGAGTAGAGAACACAACGCAGTGTATCCCGCGCCGTGCGGTCGCCGAACGATCCAAAGTGCTTGGCGGCAGGCGGGGAGTTCGGCAGAAGTCGGCCACAATCTGCTCGTCGGAGGTCTGCTGGTGATGCCGCGGCCGGATCTCTGCAACCGATGTCAACAGTGAACAGGGGTACATGGGATCCATCAGGAACAGCCCGCGCTTCGAAAGTACCCGGCCCTTCGTTAGTCAGCCGTCAGGACTGAGCAACGCTCTACCGAACCGTGTTGCTTGCGGGCGCGTCAGAGAAGCGGGCGGAAATAGATTTACCAAATGTATCCACCCGCACAGCCAGGGCGCCGGATGGGTCCAAGGTTGAGACCTGTTACAAGGAGCCCTTGATAAAATGCTTCCGCTTGACCGTGCCTTTCCCCGGTGGGTAGCATGCAACATGGTGCGCGCAGACGAATCGGACGGTTTAACGAACGACCCGGGCCTGCTCCTCGAGGTCGCTAGTTCGCTTGTCTGTATGAGGACGTCCCGATGTCCATAAATTTCAAACGGCAAATCGGCGCGAAAATCCAGTGCGGAGGAGAACAAAGATGACTGATCAATCGAAGTGGACTCGCCGGCAATTTCTGTCCGCTGCTGCCGCAACGGCTGCGGTTGCGGGGTTTTCAGGGAGCGTTCGCGCGGCCTCCAAGCCAAGCTCTCTAGTTTATAGCACCTACGGAGGCGACTTCGGGAACTGGATGAAGCAGTCGTTCGAAGTTCCTTTCACTAAAGCTACCGGCATCGATCTGGTGCACGATATTGGGACTAATCCGGCACGATTCGCGAAAATGAAAGCATACCGGCATCACCCGCGTTTCCAGATCATTAACTTGCAGGATCGTTATCTCTATGAGTCCACACGTGATGGGTTGTTGGAAAAGATCGATTATAGTTTAGTGCCGAACGCAAGTGGGTTTGCTTCCGACTACAAAAGGCCTACGTGGCTCGGCTACATGTACTTCTCCATCGGGATTGTCTATAACGCTGACAGGGTCAAAAACCCGCCACAGAAGTGGAGTGATCTGCTCGACGAGAAATACAAAGGGCGTATTTTCATTGACGCCTTTAATCACTTTGGACTGCATACATTGGTTGCCATGTCGCTTGCAAATGGTGGCAGCTACGAGAACATGGAACCCGGCTTTAAATTGATACACGAGATCGCTACCCGTCTTAATCCACGGTTTATCTCCACGTCTCAGGAAGGCATGGAGTTGCTGCGAACGGGGCAGGTCGACGTAGCCCCATGGCAGGATACGCGAGCTTTCATCCTTGAGCGTCAGGGGCATCCCATACGCTACACTATTCCAGAAAGTGGCGATGTATCGGTTGTCTACGGTAATGGTATAGTCAAGAATAGCGGTAACGTAAAGTGGTCCGAGAAGTTTCTGAATAACACGGCTGACTCGAAGCTTCAGGCAAAGTTGATCTCTGACTATTATCCGGCGAGCCCGACTAATCCCGAAACTCAACCGAGCGCAAAGGTGGAAAAGCTTATTGCACGCCCGCCGGGGGCAAAGCAGTTCACGCTGGATTATTCAAAAATTCTGCCACGTCTTTCAGACTGGCAAGACCGTTGGAATAAAGCTATCGCGCGTTAGGGGCCGGGTCAGATAACTAAGTCCTAATGAAGCGGCGCAGGCAGGTGATAAAATCGGCGGGCCGTAGGCTGACGCCAGGGGCGACAACCGTCAGTCCAGCCTTGTTGTTCATGGGACTGTTTTTTTTCATCCCCCTTGTGCTGTTACTGAGCTACAGTTTCTTTGGCTACGTCGGGGGCGAGGTAAGCTTTCATCCCACACTTGTCAACTATGCCAAGCTGCTGGGCAGTTCATTTTATTGGGGAATCATTCTCAGGACTTTTCTGGTTGCGACTGTTAGTACGGCGTTTACCGTCGTGCTCGGTTATCCGGTTGCCTATCAGCTAGCACGCACGCGGACGCGGATGCGTCCGCTGCTACTCTTGGCGGTCGTAGCGCCGCTGCTGATCGGTGGTGTTGTACGCGGATATGGCTGGATCCTGATACTCGATCAACAGGGGGTAGTCAATAGCCTCCTGCTGGGCCTGCATGTCGTTAAGAATCCAATACACTTGCTGTTCAATTTTACTGGCTTAGTGCTAACTATGGTCGAGGTGTTACTCCCTTTCTTTATCTTGCCGATGATGGGGGTTATCGCGAATATTGATCCGGCGGTGGAGCGCGCGGCTTTATCAGTTGGTGCTAGTCGGCTGCAGGCGCTGTTCCGGGTGACGTTGCCGCTTAGTGCGCACGGGATAGCGGCGGGGGCTTCCATCGTGTTCAGCCTCGCTTCCAGTATTTTTGTGATTCCGCAAATCATCGGCGGCGCTTCGTATCTCGTACTTTCGACGCTTGCATATCAACAAATTGGCACGGTGGGTGACTGGCCGTTCGGCTCCGCGATATCGGTGGTCATGTTGGTAATCACCATGGCGGTGCTTGCGGTCGGCAACGTTTTCGTGGCACGACGGTTCAAGGTCGCCGGGGCTTAGCGTGCGCGGCGTTCGTTGGCTTACGGTGTTGAATGCGCTTATTTATCTTTACATACTTGCGCCCGTTCTCGTGGTTCTGGTCATCGCGTTTTCGGGTCAGTCGTCGCTCGCGTTTCCGCCACACAGTTTCTCACTGCATTGGTTCGGGAAATTTCTGCACCAGGACGCGCTAGTCAGCGCATTGCTGGTAAGCATAGAGCTTGCGCTGTCGGCCTCCGTTTTGTCGCTACTCCTGGGCGGCGCGGCCGCGTTCGGTTTAGTACGTGGGCGTATCGCGGGACGCAATCTTATCTTGAACGTGCTATTAGCCCCGTTGATGGTGCCCGCCTTAGTCATCGGCATTTCCTTGCTGCAGTTTTTCACCTGGCTAACAGTGCCGTCCTTCTCGGCGCTTCTGCTAGGGCATGTCGTCATAACGCTTCCTTACGTGGTGCGTACGCTGGCCGCCTCGATGGAGAATTTGGATTCGCGGGCAGAAGATGCGGCCGTAAGCCTGGGAGCGACGCGGCTGCAAGCGGTCCGCAAGATCACGATCCCTATGTTGGGAAATGGTGTTGTGGCGGCATTGCTGTTCTCCTTCATTATTTCGTTCGAGAACCTGCCTATCGCCCTGTTTCTGTCCGGACCGCGCACCACCACATTGCCTCTGCAGATTTACTCTTACATACAGTGGGTTTTCGATCCTACCGTGGCAGCTGCCTCAGCGATTCAAACCGGCGTGGTGCTCATTCTAGTCTTGGCTGTTGATAGGCTGGTGGGTATCAGTCGGCTGGTCGAGCTGCAGCGTACGGGTTAGGGAGCCGCCTATGAGGTCCATCGATCCCACTCTCTCTACCGGGTTGGTTTGAGCACAATATGCACGTAGCGGTACGTGATCTGGTCAAATATTACGCAGGTGCGGCGGCGGTCAAGCAGGTTTCCTTTGAGGTATCGCAGGGGAGCCTGCTCACCCTGCTTGGCCCTAGTGGCTCCGGCAAGACGACGACACTGATGGCGATTGCCGGATTTGTTCAGCCGGACAGCGGGTTGATCGAGATAGGCGGTAAAGAGATCAGCCAACTGTCGCCCAACCGGCGTGGCCTGGGCGTCGTGTTCCAATCCTATGCGCTCTTTCCCCATAAATCCGTCTTCCAGAATGTGGCCTTCCCGCTTGAAATCCGCAAGCAATCTCGTACGAAGATTGTCACTCGCGTCGAGCACATGCTGAGACGAGTCGGACTGGCAGAGCTACATGACCGCAGTACCGCCCAACTGAGCGGCGGGCAAAAGCAACGAGTCGCGCTTGCCCGAGCGCTCGTGTTCGAGCCGTCCGTCTTGCTCATGGATGAGCCGTTGGGCGCGTTGGACAAAAAATTGCGGGAGCGGTTGCAGCAGGAGATCAAGAGTCTGCAGTCATCGCTGGGTGTGACGGCGATCCACGTCACTCACGATCAAGAGGAAGCGCTCGTCATTTCGGATCGCATCGGCGTGATGAACGGTGGCGAGTTGTTGCAAATTGGTACGCCGACGCAGCTTTATGACGAGCCGGCAAATCGGTTCGTCGCCGAGTTTCTGGGCGGGGTTAACCTGCTGCCGGTGGTCGAGATGCGGCGCCATAGCGGAGAGTACGAAGCGGTGCTTGAGGGCGGTATGTCCGTGCCGTGTCATCCGTGCGCCAAGCTTGCCGGCTGCGGCTCCTGGGTAGGTGTACGACCGGAGCGGGTACGCTTGGGCCCCGCCGACGCGGGGTTGTTCACCGCGACGATCAAGCAGCGACGATACCTCGGGACCAACATGCAATACGAGCTTTACGGCCCGAATGGAGCGCACTTGCAGGCCAGGGTCGCGTCAGCTGATGACCAGCACGTCTGGGAAGTAGGCACACAAGTTGGTGTCTCCTGGTCGTCACGTTCAGCTTGGCTCTTCGACTGAAGGGGAAGAGTTTTATGGAAGGAATTGCCGCGGGTAGGGAGAGTTTGCGGCCCACAGTGACGGGGCGTCACTGGGCGGTAGCTAGTGGCCACTACTTGGCGACTGAAGCTGCGATGCGAGTACTTGCGCAAGGAGGCAACGCGGTTGACGCAGGGGTCACTGCTTCCATGGCGCTGGCGGTGCTGCAGCCGGATATCGTTTCATTCGCCGGCGTCGCGCCAACGCTCATTTACCAAGCCGGGACGGGTGCCGTGACCAGCATTGCCGGTTTGGGCTACTGGCCGCACGCGACCGATGTTTCAGTGCTTAGAAGACAGGGCGGCGAAGCCGTACCTGAAGGATTGCTCCGCACCGTGGTCCCCGCGGCGCCGGCCGCCCACATCGAAGCGCTATCACGTCACGGCTCCCTATCGTTTGAGCAAGCGGTAATGCCCGCTCTGCAGCTAGCGCGCGACGGATTCGCCATGTATCCGTTTTTGGCTCGAAGTATCGAAAGCCATGCCGCCCAATACGATCGCTACCCGGAAAATGCCAGCATCTTCAGACCCAACGGGCATACACCGCAGCCCGGGACGCTATTTCGCCAGCGGGACTTGGCCGCCACTATCGAGGGGCTCATCGTTGCGGAGCGCGCAGCACGTGGCGATCGGCAGAAAAAGTTGCGCGCGGTACACGACGCCTTTTATCGGGGCTCTGTCGCTCGGGCCATCTCAGATTACCATGATCGGTATGGCGGGTTTGTGACGTATGAGGACCTTGCTGATTTTGAGGCTCCTGTGGAGCAGAGCATCCATGTCCGTTACGGGAATTTTGAACTTCACTGCTGCGACGTTTGGTGCCAGGGCATCACCTTCTTGGAGGCATTAAGGATTGTTGAAGCGCTTAACCTAAAGGATCTCGGTCACAATTCCGTCGGCTACATACATCATCTCTCACAGGCACTTAATTTAGCTTTTTCCGATCGCGAAGCCTATGTAGGTGATCCCCGATTCGTTACCGTTCCCACGACCGGTCTGCTCAGTGATGCGTATGTATCGGCCCAGCGCGCGCGCATCGACCCGGTACGCGCATTCGCCAGCATGCCGTCGCCTGGGAAGCCTCCGGGAGTTGCAAAGTTCAAACACAGTCCTGGGGTGCCCGGGAGTACCAACACGAGCGCAGCGCCAGACACTATTTATTGCGCCGTGATTGACGGGGCCGGAAATGCTTATTCGGCCACACTCTCTGATACTTCTTTCGATACACCCATCATTCCAGGGACGGGCTTGGCCGTTTCCTCGCGTGGCAGCCAGTCCCGGCTGGATCCCGAACATCCGAACGCGGTGCGGCCCGGTAAGCGCCCGAGGCTCACACCGACGCCGGCGCTGGTTGTTGCCGGTGACCGTCCCTACATGGCCTTCGGGACCCCGGGCGGTGATGTGCAATGTCAGACGATGCTTCAAGTATGGCTCAACGTGGCGGAGTTCGGTCTTCCGGTACAGGCAGCGATCGAAGCGGCAAGATTCGCCACTTATAATTTCCCCGGTTCCTTTGCACCCCATACGTACTTGCCGGGTAGATTGTGTCTTGAGGCAGGTATCTCCGAGCAGGTTTTCAGGTCACTGCATGAGCTGGGGCATGATGTAGAGTACTGGCCACGTTTCGCTTCGGCGGCGGGCGGCGCATGTGCGGTGTTGCGCGATCCTAGCAGCGGGCTGGTGCACGCAGGCGCCGACCCCCGCCGAGAAGCATATGCTGCCGCATGGTAAAGACGGATTCCTGTCACGGGGCGCCAAGGCGCATCATACGCCTGCCGTTCCAACACGAGGCCGATTCGCGTGCCCGCGATAACCGCGGCAAAATCCCTCTGGACGCGGCGCGAGCGATTGAACAGGCGGTCGGCAGCGATGAGATGCAGGCGATGCACGAGCGCAGGAGTCCCGCGGACGGTTCTTGACGCGCTCGGGGTGTCCGGGCAAGCGTGGAGAGTCAGAAGGGTATTGGACACGCGCCACGACAGCACTCGGCGCGAATGCCAGTCCATGATCGCCACCAGATACATGAACCCCTTCGCCATGGGGATATATGAGATGTCGGTGCACCAGCACTGGTTCGCCCGCTCGACAGATAGACCCCGCAGCAGATAGGGGTAGATCTTGTGGCCCTTGCCCGGCTGGCTCGTTCGACGCCGCGGATACAGGGCTCTCAAGCCCATCAGCCGCTGGACGCGCTTGCGGTTGACGCGGTGGCCTTGTGCCTGGATTTCGCCACGCAGGCGGCGGCTGCCGTAGAACGGCCAGCGCAGATGGATTTCGTCGATGAGCCGCATCAACGCCAGATCCCGCGCTGACACCGGCACGGGGCGATAGTAAGCACTCGATCGGGCAACTTCGAGCAGCTCGCAGCGCCGTGTTTTGGGCAATCGATACTCGATGTCGATACCGGCGCGACGCTCGCTCATCGGTCGCGCCCGAGCACTTTGGATAAAAAATCGTTCTCCATCGCCAGCTGACCGATCTTGGCGTGGAGCTTCTCTACCTCCTGCTCGTTGTGTTGCGCCTTGACCGCGTTGCCGCCGAACACATCCTCGGCGCCATCGAGCAGGCGCCGGCGCCAGTCCTGAATCTGATTCGGGTGAACGTCGAACTGCTCGGCCAGCTCAGCGAGTGTGCGCTCGCCCTTCAACGCCGCCAGCGCCACCTTCGCCTTGAAGGCCGATGAATGATTACGTCGCTTTCTTCGGGTCATCTTCCGCTCCTTCTCTCTCGAGAACTTTAAGCCAGAAGATCCCACTTAGCAGACTTCGATTCCTGTCCAGCCCCCGGGGTCCACCTCTGCGTGCTCTCGGTGCCGCATTCGTGGTTCACACCGCGGGCCCGCTGGGTGGCCGGCACCGATCTTGCGGCTCGTGATTGTGCCGTCCATGCTGCTACGCCGCAGTGGCCCCGATTAATCGGCCCCCATCAGAAAGGGGCGCTTCCGGAAACCGTTCCGCCACCTCCGGTCGGGTGATAGGTCCCAAACAGGAACGGAAAGCTGGCGTTGCCATGAGCGGCCTGGCCGTTGTGCGATCGCACGGGTGTGGGCAGGAGTCGTGGCAGGAGCGTAGGGTTGCGACCGGCGCCAGGGTGGTGCACTCTCAGCCCCGAAACCAACGCGGTAACCTTCGGCTGCGTAAGCGCTTGACCCGCGGCGGCGCACAGATAACCGAAGACCAGCTTACCGGCCCAGCGCTGCGGAGTCGCGGCGATGTCCCAGCGCGCCTGGAATGCCGCACAGCGCCGGTGCGTGTGGGTCAGCCGGTAGCGTCGAATGCTGAAATTGGCCAGCGGCGTGCGCAGGTGGCGGGTTCCTTCCCATTGCAGCCCTGCGTGCTGATTGATTGCCCAGGTGCGCGTCAGGCGGCGCAGGTCTTTGCCGTTGTACTCAATCAGGTTGATCGTGGCCGACATGGCAGGAATGGCGTTGATGAATACCAGTTCCGACTGCATTCCGTGGGCACGGTAGAGCAGGTAATCTTCGTTCTCGTCAACCCCGCTGTAGCGGATCCCGGCGGGGGCGACGTCGGTGAAAGGGGCCGCTTGCCAGCTCAGATGCGTCGAACCTTCTGGAATGGAGATGAGGGTGCGCTGCTCCAGCGTGGCGCAGCCGGTCAGCATTGAAGCCGCGACCACGGCAACTAGCACACCCAAGGCAAATCGGCCAGTGCTCATGATCTGCCCTCGTGCGGATATATCTCCTTTGAAGTATAGCGAAGGCATCCTTTCAAGGGGAAAGCGCCCACGAAGATGGGTGCTTTGACCGCGTTACGATAAGCGGGATGAATCCAAGTATGTGCAACTGGGTCAAACCCGCCGATACGCCAAACTTAGCTGCTATGCGCCTGTGGACGGTCAGATGTCTGAGGCCACCAAAATGTCCGAGACGGGTCGCGTGCTGCCAAGGTCGACAAGTCCATCGACCACCAGCGGCAATGGAATGTAGTACCTCAGCGTACTGCACTCACAATCCGCGGCCATCGCTCGTGCACGGCATCCTCGTGCTCGGGCGCGATGGTCACCACATACACCCGGCGCTCGCTGCCGAGGCGGGCGACGAGGCCCTGGATGTATTGTCCCCGTGTCAGGTCGTACCAGTGACGGGCCCCCACGTGGTCTTTCTCCATGAAACGGTTCACGGCCAGCAGCACGGGTTTGGGCGAGAACCGGTCCCAGCGCTCGCCGTAGATCGAGTCCAGTCTGGCCCAGCCGCCGAGCGGCAAGCGGCCGGCCTGTTCCCTGCGCCGCCCCCAGGGCAGCAACTGGATCCGGGCGCCTCTGGTGCGCACGGGCAATGTGGCGCTCGGGTTGGGAAAATAGACCCGGCGCTCCTGCCCCTCGTGGAGATAGTGCACGCCCCCGCACACGGTCTAGCGGTGGATGGTCTGGCGATGGCCGCTCGGCTTCCACGCCGGGGCGATCACATCGGGCATGTCGGAGCGCCCCAGCAGGCGGGCGGGTACCAGGGCGGACTCGCCGAACTTCTCCGCGATGCGGTCGGCGGCGCGGTCCCGGGCGCGGGCGCGCTCGTCGGGCCGCTCGAACAGGTCCCGCTGCCGCCCGGCCGGGTGTGGGTCGAGCGCAGTGACCTGCACCTGGTGCACGGGCGTGCCGCGCCAGCGCTCGTGCAGCATGTGTGCCGCCAGGTGCATCAGCACCCGGCTGTCGTCGGTGGGCACGGGCGTGGCGTACCTGCCGCCGATCCAACCCAGGTCCGCTTTGACCGCGAAGGCAAAGTGTTGCGCCTGCAGCCGATGGCGGCGCAGCCGCCGTGTCACCTTGTAGGCCATGTGCTCCAGGTAGGTGAGAATCACCTCGCGGGAGCGGGTCGCCGGCGGCATCACCTTGCCGTGGCCGATGGATTTCGGCTCGGCCACCGAGCTTGCGACCGGTTCGGGGTCCCGGCCCTGGGCCATCAGCCAGATGCGCCGCCCGGGATTGCCGAAGCGCCGCCCCAGCTCGCTGACCGGCAACCGGGCCATGTCGGCGCACGTGTGCACGCCCCGCGCCCGGAGAAAGCGCCCGATGCCGCCGGCGACACCGCACAGCTCGGTGACCGTCACGTCCTGCAGGCGCTCGCGGGCCTGCCACGGCGCCACCAGCGTCAGCCCGTCCGGCTTGTGCTGCTTCGCCGCCCACTTGGCGGTGGTCTTGTCACCGCTGATCCCCACCGAGCACAGCAGCCCCGAGGCATCGAACACGGCGCGCTTGATGGCCTGTCCCATTGCCTCGGCCGAGGCGTGCAGGTGCTCCACCCCGTTGAGGTCGAGAAACGCCTCGTCGCAGGAGAACACCTCCACCACGGGGGTGATGGTCTCCAGCGCCTGCATGATCGCCGCCGAGGTGCGGGCATAGACCCGCGGGCGGCTCGGCGCCTGGATCAGGCCGGGACAGCGTTGCCGTGCCTCGCGCAGGCGCATGCCGGTGCGGATGGCGAACGCGCGCGCCTCGTAGCTGCAGGTGATGATGCAGGTGCCGCGCGCCCCGTTGGTCACCGCCACGGGCTGGCCCCGCCATTCGGGCCGGTCGCGTTGCTCGACCGAGGCGAAAAAGGCGTTCATGTCCACCAGCGCGATCATGCGCGGCCAGCGCCGGGACGGTGATGTGCTCACGGGCGCATCCGCACCTGCGCCACCATCACCCCCTGCAGCGCCACGCGCTGCGGGTCGTAGCGCATCGCCGACAGCCGCGAGTTGGCGGGCACCAGCAGCACCTGACCGTCCGCCTCGATGTGCAGCGTCTTGAGAGTGTTGTCGGTGCCGTCGACCAGGGCCACCACGATATCGCCCGCCCTGGGCGTGCGGTCACGGTCGATCACCACCAGATCGCCGTCGTCGATGCCCAGCTCGATCATGGAGTCGCCCTCCACGGTGAGCACATAGCGGTTGCCCCGGCACAGCAGCTCGCCCAGGTGGATGGTCTCGCTGCCGGGCACCGCCTCGATGGGCCGGCCCGCCGCGATGCGCCCCAGATGGGGCAGGGCCATGGCGGCCGCTCCCGGCTCGCCGGCCAGGCGCAGCGAGCGCTGTGAGCGATCGCGGGTGAGATAGCCGTGCTCGATCAGGCGCTGAATGGGGCGATGGATGGAGCTGCGCGAGCTGAAGCCCGCCTCGCGTGCCACCTCGTCGAGCGACGGTGCCGCCCCACCCGCCGACAGACGGCGCACGGCGCTGAGCAGACGGGCTTCGGTGGGTTTGAGCAACGAGTCGGGCATGAGATATTTTGTTGTCGATTCGTTGGCACACAGTGTTGCAAACAAACTGACAACAAACAAGTCCCGCTTAGCGGGCCGGAACTCAACCCAAAGGGAGATAGCCGCCGTTGGGCTGTCGTAGCGGCAAGTGCAAGGCGGAGGCGGCCGTGCATACTAACAACTACGAAAATATAGCAAGATCAGTTATAGTGAGGCCATGAAATGCAAACGCCAATTCGATGGCCGAAAGCTCAACCGACAGGCGCTCGAAGCGCTTCGGGTCAGGACCGTACAG
>Ga0102962_1001076_pt1 | contig 11218 bp, 11 predicted proteins | sample SalPonF2_C_D2_MG_FD_84519 | JGI IMG/M metagenome (GOLD analysis project Ga0102962, IMG submission 84519) | Salt pond soil microbial communities from South San Francisco under conditions of wetland restoration - Salt Pond MetaG SF2_C_D2_MG ...
GAGAACCTTGGTAAGTTTTATTCGTCCGCCTTTGATGAGAAACCTTTCGTCAGCGGGATCGCCTTGCAAAAACAACGCTTGACCTTTTTCCGACTTTTTTCTCGAGGCTTCACTGCTAAGTGCTTTAACCTCCTCTAATTCAAGGTTCTCGAATATCCAAAGATGTCCGATACAGGTTGGAGACATCTCGATGTCCTTACCGGCAATTTGTTCACAGAGACAAGCCATATTAATCCTTTTTGATAATATGGATTTATATTAATCAAGTGTCATGTTGATATCATGTTAAACCAGTAAGGTCTGAAAGTCAATTAATTCAATGAGTTGGTGAATGATTGCTACTGCTGTTGTTTTATCAGCTGTCGTTTGGTGATATTGCATTGAAGTATCTCAGAAATTTCAGATGCCTGATATTAGTAAGAAATATCATGTATCACTAAAAGGTATGCATATAAAAACCTGTATTTTAAAATGAAAAAATATTGATTTTTATGATGTTTCAAAGAACATTTGTAATTTTTCTGAAGATGTCTTATTCTTACTTAAATATTCACTTAAGCTTTTGATGATGACACACATTCAATTTTAACATGCGGAAAAAGATTTTAATAATTGAAGACAACCGAGATCTAGCCAATCTTCTTGAAAGTCATCTCAGAGAATTGGCATTTCAGGTTGATCTATCATTCGATGGAATAACAGGACTGGCCAAAGCGAATTCCGATAATTACGATTTAGTAATTCTTGACCTTATGCTTCCGGGCCTCGATGGTATGGAAATTTGTAAGCGTCTGCGTCGCAAGTCTTCCTATGTGCCAATTTTGATGCTTACGGCAAAGTCTTCGGAAATGGACCGGGTTGTTGGTCTTGAGATCGGCGCTGACGATTACGTTACCAAACCCTTTTCTATTAAAGAATTTATTGCTAGAATAAAGGCCCTTTTTAGGAGGGTTGATGAATTAAAGGGTGGGCACAAAGAGGATTTTGCGACCATTATTCGGACAAAAAATCTGGTTATTAATTCGCTAAAAAGAAGTGTTCATATAAAGGATCGAGCTGTGGACCTAACGGCAAAGGAATTCGATCTGTTGTTGCATTTTGCGCGCAATCCAGGAAAAGTTTATACCCGATCTCAGTTGCTGGACACTGTGTGGGGATACGGCCATGATGGATACGAACACACCGTAAACTCGCATATCAATCGGTTACGCACAAAAATCGAAAAAGATCCAGCAAATCCTTCATATATATTAACTGTATGGGGGGTAGGTTACAAGTTTCTTGATACCGAAATTTCAGAAGAACTTCACTGATGGTTAAATCACTATACACAAAACTAGCTATTGTTTTACTCGTGCTGTTTTGTTTGTTGGGGTTATTTATCTTAATTGTAACTCAAGTTACTTCGAACATGTATCAACAGGAGATTGTACAGAGACTTAACAGAGATTTGGCCAGACAAATTGTCGCCCACAAAGTCCTCATTGAGGATGATCGAATTAGTGAAAAGGGGCTTAAAGATGTCTTTGAAATGCTAATGGTGGTCAACCCGAACATTGAAGTTTATCTTTTAGATCCCGCAGGTAAAATTTTAGCTTTCTCAGCGCCGTCCGGTAAAGTTAAACGTAATAGTGTTAGTTTGGAACCTATTAAAAAGTGGTTTGAAGGTGACGTTGTATATCCTTTAATCGGTGATGACCCTCGCAATCCTAAACGAAAAAAAGTGTTCTCCGTAGCTCGTATCCTTGAACGGGGTAAACTTCAAGGCTATCTCTATGTTATTTTAGGCGGAGAGATTTTCGACAGCATCGCGCAGAAATTAAAGGAGAGTTACATTATAAAGTTGAGCGCCTTGTGGATCATTGCAAGTTTGCTCTTTGCCCTTATAACCGGCTTGCTTTTATTTGCCTATCTGACCCGAAGGCTTAAACGCTTGGCCACCGTCATGGATTCATTTGATGTGAAGCAGACAACCACCCATTTGCAATCTATTCTCAGAGAAGACAGGCGACACGGTGATGAAATCGACCGTTTGGCATTTACATTTAAACAGTTGGTCGATCGGATCCAAATTCAAATGGAGAATTTAAAACAAGCCGACACATTACGTCGAGAACTTATTGCCAATGTGTCCCATGATCTGAGAACACCACTGGCAACATTGCAAGGTTTTATTGAAACGATGTCTATAAAAAATGAGATCTTAAATGCGAAAGATCGACAACATCACCTTAAAATTGCCATTCAACATTGTGAAAGGCTCAGCAAGCTGGTTGAAGAGTTGTTTGAACTGACAAAACTTGATTCCCGCGAGACAAAAGTTCAGTATGAGTCGTTTAATATTAGCGAGCTGGCTCATGATGTGATACAAAAGTTTAATCTTTCGGCTAAAAAGAGACAAATCACAATCCAAATCGATCATAATCAAGGCCTTCCTTTTGTAAATGCTGATATCGCCATGATTGAGCGGGTGATTGAAAATCTTTTAGATAATGCCTTGCGTCACACATCCGAAGGCGGCATGATTCGACTCACATTCAATGTACAAAATGGTGATATGGCTGTCTGTATTAGTGATACCGGCTGCGGTATCCCCGAAGAAGACTTGCCCCATGTTTTTGACCGTTTTTATCAAAGAGATAGAACTCAAGAAAGCAAAGGAGGACATTCCGGTCTTGGATTAGCAATTACCAAACGCATACTCGAATTACATAAAAAATCCATAATTGTCGAAAGTTCAGCCGGTTCTGGAACGACATTTACTTTTTTCTTACCTGTTTTTCACCTCGCCTGAAGCACCTCTGTTTTTATCACATTTTGTTATAAAAAAGTTATAATTTCGTGATGACTTTGAGAATCACTCCGGTTTACTTTATCATTTAACTGATGATCTTTGCAGTAGCAGGATTGCACTAAAAATATTTCCGTTCCTGATGATTTCAGTGAACTCCTTGTTTCCAGTCGGCTCGACATCTCTTGTTATGCACAAGATCTTCTGTCTAATAGTCTCCAGTGATTTGAGTAAAAAAAGGGGGTGATGCACAACCGGTCGGCCAAAATAAGAAAAATTAACCATGGTTCGCAATCAGGTTTTTTTACTGAATCGCTTAACTTAAAAATTAAAGGAGGTTTCAACATGCGATTAAAAGCTACAATTTTGGTGGTTGCATTTTTGTTTTTTGCATCTGCAGGTTTGGTTATGGCAGAGAGGCGGGATTCTCCAGGTGCCGTATACACGGCGACCAACGCGGCTGCTGGTAATGAAGTCCTCGCATTCAGCCGTTCAGCTGATGGATCATTAACTCCTGCCGGATCTTTTGCTACAGGAGGATTGGGAGCGGGACCCGATATAGGACTCGGTAACCAGGGAGGCCTTCTTCTCACTCCTGACAATCAGTGGTTGTACGTCGTGAATGCCGGCAGCGATACTATATCGGTTTTTAAGGTCAAACCTAACTCTCTGGAGCTCGTGGGCTCTTTTGATTCGAGAGGGAAACTGCCGGTCAGCCTCACCGTCGACGGGGACTTGCTTTATGTGCTGAATGCGGGAGGTACTGTCGGCGGATCGGACAATATCACCGGTTTTATTATCGAGCCGGATGGGGAGCTGCAACCACTGGCAGGTTCGACACAGCCACTGAGCATACTGAACACTTCACCTGCCCAGATCGAGTTCAGCACCGACGGCAATGTGCTGGTGGTGACGGAAAAGGGTACCTCTATCATTGACACCTACGTTGTCGATGACGACGGGCTTGCGGGTCCTCCCAATGTCTTCGCGTCAGCGGGAACCGTGCCATTTGGCTTTTCCTTCAGTAAAAGAAACCGGCTGTTCGTCTCCGAGGCCGGCACCAGTTCAGCCTCGTCATATCAGGTTTATCCGGATGGCACTCTTAACGTAATAAGTCCAGCAGTCCCGATCGGCCAGGCTGGAGTCTGCTGGTTGGTGGTCACAAAAAATGGACGCTACGCGTACACCACCAATGCCGGAAGCGGCACCATTTCAGGCTTCAACATCGACAGAGACGGCACCCTTTCTCTGCTGGAGGATGGATTTCCCGCCGATGCGATTGGCGGTGTCATTGACGAAGCGCTCTCCAATGACAGCCGCTATCTCTATGCATTGAGCTCATCAGCTGGAACTATTTTTGGTTTTCAGGTGGGCTCCGACGGTGGGCTCACGCGAGTCTCGGAAATCGATCTCCCCGAAAAAGTGACCACTGCGAACGGATTAGCTGCTCGCTGAGCGCGTTTTATATCTCATGATCAGTGATGCGCCCTGTTATTATCATGCAGCATCATAGAGACACCCGAAAAATGCAGGCAAATGGGAAAAGCTCAGAACAATTCTCGACTGATTTTAAGCTGCGGTTTGTTCATGGGCCGCTCATTTTCAATGGGCGGCTCGACTTTAAGAAAATAATTTATTATAAAATTGTATTTGAACGCTTCTCAAAAAAATGCGACTAACAAACGAATACGAATAGAGCCAAAGAATGAAAAATCGACGTCAATTTATTAAAATGATTATGGGGTTTATAAGCGGAATCGGACTGCTATTCGGTCCGGTTTCCAATGGCATCCGAGTTGTTTTCGCAAAGGCAAAGAGAGTAATCCTGCCGAAAGGAACTCGGATGCACACACTTATCAATAAAAACCCGGCTAATATCGACACACGAAATTTAGACCTGAGTCCTGTGGAAGCGTTTGGAACCATGGGGTTAAATAATCATCATGTTAATCTAAATAAATGGAAGCTTGAAATAGGCGGTCATGTTCGGCGATCGCTGAAACTTACATACAGTGAAATTCTTGAAATGCCATCCATTGAAAAAAATGTTCTTTTGATTTGTCCGGGGGTATTTGCCTATCACGCTCACTGGAAAGGTATTTCTGTTGCCAAGTTATTGGAAATGGCACAGATGATTTCAGGTGTAACGCATGTATTTTTCAGCGGCCCGGATGGAACGTATGAAAAAACCGAAAGCTTCCCCATAGAGGATATCCTTTCAGACAAAGTGTTTTTGGCGTACAACGTAAATGGCAGGGTATTGCCAAAAAAGCACGGATTTCCCCTGCGGGTTGTGGCGGAAGACTATTATGGTGGTGATTGGGTGAAATATGTATACAGAGTCAATGCAAATATGTCATAAATTGGTATTGTACTACGTTAGAATAAATTTAAAGAGAACAATAAAATGGAAATCATAAAAATATTCAGCGTGCTAATTTTGCCGTTAGTTGTTCTGCTAGTATTGCTTTTGGTGAATGATTATAGACTATCTTTTGCTGAGGATCCGAAATTATCCACTGTGATGTTCTACGTTTAGTGATACGATGTGGGTGAAGCTGCCCTTGGAAGGGTTGCAGGGGATAAAGCGGATTGACAAAGGATTTCAAAATTTTAAGGAGGTCAACACCGTCTTCATGAGGTTACAACAATTACGATTGAAGAAATGAAGGATGCTCTGAAAAAGGCAGGGACTTACCGGGGAATTTTAAAATAGGATAAATACCTGAAAGGAGAAAAAGAAATGAAATCTATGAAAGCGATATTTGGGGTATGTGTCGTATTGATTATATCGACATTCATCACTGCCCCGATTCAAGTATGGGCCAAATCTTCTATCAATAAGAACGCGAAAGGCTTAGCTATCAAGGGATATGATCCGGTTGCCTATTTTACCCTCGGCAAACCGGTTGCGGGCAAAAAAAAGTTCGAATATAAATGGCAAGACGCCATATGGCGCTTTGCGAATGAAGATCATTTAAATCTTTTCAAATCTGATCCTGAGAAATATGCTCCCCAATATGGGGGTTATTGAGCATATGCGGTTGCGATGGGTACCATCGCAGATATTGACCCGGTTGAGGGCTGGAAGATCGTTGATGACAAGTTGTATCTGAATTACAGTAGGGAGATACAAAAAAAATGGTCAAAGGATATCCCCGGCTACATCAAAAAAGCGGATAAAAATTGGCCGGATGTTTTAAATTAGCAGAATAAGTTTTGACTGTGGATCATTGATATTTTTTTTTAGTTACAGGGCCGGTAAGGTTTTTTGCGCCGGGCAATGTTAAACCACCAATAAAAACATGGATAAAAACGCCAAAATTCCAGTGAATACAGTCGACCCTCAGATTTGGGTTGAAGAATATCGGAATTGCCTGATCGCTTGGCGTTGGTTTTTATTCTTAGCGAAGTTATAGACATGAATAGCCAAGATGTTTGCGAATTCATGGATATTAGCATTTGCAATTTTTATGTGATGATACACCGTGCTCGGAAACGTCTAAGATACTTCTTGCAATTGAAATGGCTCCTTTAAATTAAAAAAATCCAACGATTTGAGAATTGAGATTTGATATTCCCCTGTGAATTAGCATTTATTTAACCCCCGGCTTTAAGCGTGGGATCTTACTATAAAGTTATATACCTCAAGCTTTGGCGGAGAAGAACATTGGCAACGAATCCACGATGAGACACTGCCGCTAATGTTCTGGATAAAATAGAGAATTAGAATAGGCAAATATACGGGAAATGGTTTAAATTGGAAAAATCCATCCATTCGCTATGCATCACTGCAATAAGTTCAGGAATTTTGTTATGGTTTGCGGCATGTTCCCCAACAAAACCTTTCTCTCAGCCTGTTTCTGGGTTGTCAAGCAAATCGACTGCTTCTAAAGAATTTGATCATTCTCATTCAAAGTTTGATCTTCTTTTGAAAAAATATGTCGATGATGGATGGGTGGACTATAAAGGCATCATTTCTGATAAAACGATATTTTACGAAAATCTTGCAATGAACCCAGAATCCATTTCGCCATTGTATGTGCCTCCCGAGGTTGTCCGGACCTAAGAGTTGAAGCTTATCGGGCGGACATCCTGGAGATTCAACGACCAGGCTGATAATCCAAGTAATAACATCCAAAAGAATTTAGGCAACAATGACTGAAAAGTATTTTTACAAAATAAATAAACCTTTTAATGCTATTACATTCATTTTTTTGTTTGTATTTGTGAGCGGGTCTTCCGTTTCGATTTTTGCTGAGAATGAAACGACTCTTACCTTTAGCAAAGCACAATTGTCGCAGTTGAAAGATGGAAATATTTTAATTGATGTGCAGCAATCCCAAAAGCAACCAAAGGGAATGGTAAGCGCCTTGGTTCTGATTGATGCACCACCGGCAACCATATGGAAAATTATGACTGACTGTCCGGAGGCTCCAACATTTGTACCCGGACTTAAGTCTTGCAAAATACTTGAATCTGGAAAAAATTGGGAAATTATTCGCCACGATGTAAAATGGATATGGTTTTTCCCAAAAATATCTTATGTATTTCGAGCGAATTATAAAATAAACAGACGAATCGACTTTGTTAGAATCAGGGGGGACCTCAGGGAGATGAGGGGGAGCTGGCATTTATTTCCCTTGAATGGTGAAAGCCAAACCGTTGTGAATTACGAGGTTTATCTGGACCCCAGCTTTTTTATACCACAATGGCTGGTGGAACGGTCCCTTATGACGGATCTTCCAGACATGCTGGCAGCTCTACGAACAAAAGTCCAAAACAGTCTGTTAAATCGTCAACGTCCAGGACCTACACATAGTATTTCTATAGAAAAATGATATCTATTGTCATACCGGTTCTAAACGAATCACAAAGCATTGAGTCATGCCTTTTTCGTCTCAAAAAGCAAATTAAACACCATGAAATAGTGGTGGTTGACGGTGGAAGCGATGATAACACTCTGGACATCGTCAGGGCTTTTACCGGTGTAAAATGGTTGTGTTCTCCTCCAGGAAGGGGAAAGCAGATGAACAGAGGCGCTGAGGTTGCAGAAGGAGATTTACTCCTGTTCCTACATGCAGACACCTGCCTACCACCAAGGGGTTTGGAAAGAATAGAGACTTTGATGGCCCAAGGGGGAATTGTAGCCGGTTCCTTTTCGTTGAGTTTTGGTGAACCCAACTCGCTTCTGAAGCTATATGGGCTGTTCAGCCGAATTAACCACATTCTTTTTACTTATGGTGATCAGGGCCTATTTATGAAACGGCACATATTTGAACGGATTGGAGGTTTTCAAGAAATTCCCATCATGGAAGACGTGGAAATTCAGATGCGACTCAGGAGAATAGGGCGTTTTGTCAAAATTTATCAGCCCGTCATCACATCCGCTCGGCGATTTCTTACATACGGCATTATCAAACAACAGTGTTTAAACATAGGGCTTGTATCCTTATATCACACAGGATTTTCTCCTGTTTGGCTTAAACGCTTTTATGAATATCACTTATAGTTAGAGTTAATACAGATTCAGAAATATAATACATTTAAAACAATAAGTTGCGATAGCGCTTAAAAAAAACGAAGTGAAAACGGCTTTTCGCCCCAAATAAAAAAAACAAAAGGGAGTCATGAAGCTTGTCTCGATCAACGTTTCCTTGCCCAAGACGGTGTACCACCAAGGACGTCTGGTGAACACCGGGATCTATAATGAGCCGGTGGCCGGCCGGGTGATGGTGCGAAAACTCAATGTAGACGGTGACGCACAGGCCGATCTTAAGGTACATGGTGGTGTTTACAAGGCCGTTTATATATATGATATCGAAAATATTCGCTATTGGCGGGAAAAGCTTGGCCGGAATGATCTCGCCTATGGACACTTCGGCGAAAACTTTACCGTTGAAGGAATGCCGGATGACCGGATTTACATCGGTGATATCTTTCGAATCGGCGGTGTATTGCTCGAGGTAACCCAACCCCGTGTGCCCTGTTTCAAGCTGGAGCTCAAGATGGATCTGCCGGGATTTTCCCGACAGTTTCTGGCCAGCGGCCGGCTGGGGTTCTACTGCCGGGTAATTGAAGAGGGGGAAGTTGGTGTCGGCGATTCCATTGAACGAATTCAAGTCGGCCCGGAAAAAATAACGGTGTGGGAATTCGCTCGGCTTTATTACTTCGATACCCGAAATTCGGAAAAGATTCGCCGCATTATGCGCGTTCCGTCGCTTCCTCCCGGATGGAGCCGCACCTTTGAAAAACTCCTTAAGACCTCTGGAAAAAAGGGGAAAAAACGCAAGACTCCGGAAAGGGCATGGCAGGGATTCCGCCCCTTTATTGTCTACCGGAAGGTGCCGGAAAGTCAATCCATTACTTCTTTTTATCTGATACCGGAAGACGGTGAGCCTTTGCCTCCCTATATGCCTGGCCAGTTTCTTACTTTCAAACTAGACATTCCCGGCCTTCCCAGACCGGTGATCCGCACCTACACCCTGTCGGACTGCCCCTGTCACACCGAATACTACCGGATCACCGTCAAACGGGAACCACAACCCGAAGATTCGGAAATCATCTCAGGTTCTAACTATTTTCATAACCTGGTTGAACCCGGTACCCGGCTGCAGGTAGCAGCATCACGCGGTGACTTCTTCCTCGACCCAAAAGAGGAAACTCCGGTGGTTCTCCTCAACGCTGGTGTGGGGATGACGCCCATGATCAGCATGCTCAATGCCATCGTCGATTCCGGAAGCAAAAGGCCGGTCTGGTTCGTCCATGGCACACGTAACGGCCTCCATCATGTCATGGGCGGGTACCTGCGGCAGATTGCGGCGGAATACGACAACATCACGGTGCACACCCGCTACAGCCGGCCACGACCCGAAGATATACAGGGACGGGACTTCGACAGTATCGGCCATGTAACTGTTGAACTTTTAAAAGAACTTTTGCCGGGCAATGACATGGATTTTTACCTCTGCGGTCCGCCTCCCTTTATGCATTCTCTGATTAAGGGTTTGTGGGAATGGGGTGTGACGGAGCGTCGCATTCGTTTCGAAGTCTTCGGCCCAGACGCCTTGATGCTGGAGGGATCCCGGCTCAAGCACCGTCAAAAGAAAAAGGCAGCCGGAGAGGAGGTTTACGAAATTGTCTTTTCACGGTCGGGGCTCACCGCCCAATGGGACCCCGAATCCGAGAATCTGCTCAACTTCGCTGAGGAGCAAGGCGTCTTTCCTGACTTCAGCTGCCGGGCAGGTATATGTCAAACTTGCGGATACGTACTCTTGGAAGGAGAGGTCAATTATAATTTCGAGCCTCTGGCCCCTCCTTATCCGAGCCAGGTGCTCCTCTGCTGCACACGACCAAAGTCCAATCTTGTGATTGACGTCTAAGGCTTGCGCAGAGTTACAGCTGCTGCACGTCGTAGACCAGCTTCACGGTTTTGATAGCTTTCAGGTTCTCGCTCTGATGCCCAATGAAATCGCTGACCGAATGGAAACGCAAGCAAATAAAAAGCTAAGTAAGATGATTAGCCAGATCAAAGAAAACTTGGAAATTAAAAAGGCCGTAAGGCATGGTAAGACATATGTGGAAATCATAGAAATGGTAAGAGAGATGATAGCTGATCTCATCGTTATGGGACGCCACGGAAGAACCGGACTTTCCCATGTAGTAATTGGCAGTGGCGCCGAGGCGGTTGTCCGTTACGCGAGCTGCCCGGTCTTAGTCATCAGGGATCTATATCGATAGAGCAAACTCTGGGGACTTGCGGTATTAGGGGGCGTACATAAGTTTATAAGTTCCCACCTGTCCGATTTTTCGAGGAAATCTTTTCAAATTGATACACTATTAATGGAGGTATGTCATGGGATTACAGGAAAAACTAAACCAGTTAAAAGCCGGTTTCGAAGCAAAGGCGCCCAAAGAAGCCCTGGAGGTCATGCACGGCTCGACCCGGGATCTCAGGGATTCCGGAATTATGGACGGTGTCATAAAGGTCGGAGACACAGCGCCGGATTTTGAATTGAAAAACGCCGATGAAAAAATGGTCCGGTTAAGGGATCTTCTTTCCGGCGGCCCTCTGGTCTTATGTTTTTATCGGGGGAAATGGTGACCCTATTGCAATCTGGAGCTGGATGCTCTCCAACAGGTTGCCGGTGAAATTCAGTCTCTCGGGGCAAATCTTCTGGCCATCTCTCCGCAACTGCCGGAGTTTAGCCGTGAGTTGATCAAGCAGAAAAACCTGACCTTTGATCTGCTTGGCGATCCTGGAAATCAAGTCGCCAAACAATACGGTCTTGTATTTGCTTTGCCAGAAGATCTGAAAACGCTTTATCTTCAATTTGGGATTGATGTGGCCAGACACAACGGAGATGATTCTTGGACGCTACCCATGCCGGGCCGGTTCATTATCGATCAAACAGGGGTAGTACGATA
>Ga0102962_1001080_pt1 | contig 11199 bp, 8 predicted proteins | sample SalPonF2_C_D2_MG_FD_84519 | JGI IMG/M metagenome (GOLD analysis project Ga0102962, IMG submission 84519) | Salt pond soil microbial communities from South San Francisco under conditions of wetland restoration - Salt Pond MetaG SF2_C_D2_MG ...
ACGGCAAACTATGCTTAACTTTTGCTAATCTTTCTTCAATCATCTCCAATAACTTTTAGTAAAAGTCATCCAAATGTAATAAAAAAAGGTAAATTATGAGAAATCAATTTCCAATTACTGTGCTAACGGCCTCCTCCTATTTTGCTTTTCTTAAGGAAATTTTTCTGTTATTTTTTTAACAAAAAATAATATAACATAATGTTTTGTTTATCTGAGTTTTATAATATTATTTTGCTTTTGTTATTCATATAACAAGACATTTATCAGGTTTTGATACTGTTATTTTATCTATAATTGTAAGCAAATATATTTTAAAACATAATTGTAAAACATAAAAACACATTTCATCATTATGAAAGTAACAGTAGTTGGAGCAGGAAATGTCGGAGCCACGTGTGCTCAGGTCATAGCTGAAAAGGAAATCTGCAACAGCGTTGTATTGCTGGATATCAAACAAGGCATGGCAGAAGGTAAGGCACTGGATATGCTGCAGATGGCGCCACTGGCATTGTATGATACAAGAACCCTGGGAGTTACCAATGATTATGCAGCGACCGCTGATTCAGAAATCGTAGTTATTACCTCCGGATTTCCACGCAGTCCCGGCATGTCAAGAGAAGACCTGGTTGCTACAAATGCGCAGATTGTAAAAACAGTTACCGAGAATATTGTTAAATATTCGCCAAATGCAATTCTGGTAGTTGTATCAAATCCGCTTGATGCAATGGCCTATTGTGCACTTAAGGCTTCAAAATTCCCTCCTGAAAGAGTTATGGGAATGGCCGGATTGCTTGATACAGCAAGATACAGGGCATTTCTTGCCAGCGAACTGGATTGCTCGCCAAAAGACATACAGGCTATCATCCTGGGCGGACATGGGGATGACATGGTTCCGCTTAAAGATTATACAACTGTGAGCGGGGTACCGGTTAGTCAGCTTATCCGGGGCAGTAAACTCGAAGAAATTATTAAACGTACCCGTGTGGGTGGTGGCGAGCTGGTTTCACTAATGGGAAAATCGGCATGGTATGCGCCGGGATATGCAGCTGCCCGAATGGTAGAAGCCATGATAAGAAACCAAAAGAGATATTATCCGGTAAGTGCATTTTTGCAAGGTGAATATGGGCTGGACGATATGTACTTTGGCGTGCCGGTAAAATTAGGCAAAAAAGGCATTGAAGGGATCCTGGAAATTAACCTGAAGGATGCGGAAAAAAACATGGTTGCAAAATCCGCTGAATCAGTCAGAGCCTCTATTAAAATGATGAAGGACAATATCAAATTCGATTGATCCAGGACAATACCTACAAAATCAAAAAAAGACCGTTGCAACAACCGTCTTTTTTTGATTTTTAAGATTCTTTCTCAACAAAATCTTTCGAAACCCATCCCCTGATCGTGGTTTCAACCCTGTACCAGCCGTTTTTTTCTTCCAGTACTTTAAGTCTGGTATCTTTTAGCAGTGGTTGGACAGAAGCTTCATAACCAGTTCCGGGGCCGGTTCTGATATTCAGCTTATCAGGCAGTACTTTAACATCAAATGACTGAAAAGCAGGATTCTCTTCCTGCCGGTCGCCATACAAAAGCAAATTTCGCATTTTATCCAGGGGGAATGCCGGTCCGGGATCCTGCTTGCGAAGTGGTGCAATCTCTTCATGCCCCAGCATCTCTTTGATCGCATATTTTTCAATGAGTAAAATACACACTTCTCTGCAGGCCTGCAATTGTACCTGCGTGTAAGTTTGCCAGTTACGTTCAGTTGCCTCATTCCGGTGACGGGCTTTTATTACTTCATTTGCCGATATCTCATTACCAAACCAGGTTTGATACCCTTCTTTCGTTTTCGTAAGCAATCCTGCATTGTCGAGCTCAATACCAATGGAGAAATTATTATAACCCGAACGCCCGTTGTATGCACTTTCACCTGCATGCCACGCAATTGTGTCAAAAGGCACAAGCTGAAATATTCTTGCATCTCGTCCGATTACCAGATGAGCGGATGCTTTCACACTATCTTTGCAAAGATAATTTGCCGAATTTTCAGCATTGCTTCCGGCTGTATAATGAATAATAACAGAATCAGGATAACCTGCTCCAAACTTCCGGTTGTTTTTTGGACAGCTTAACTTTTTTACTGTTGAGCCTTCCAGTAAATGATTGGTGATTTTCATATCAATAATTTTTTGCGAAAGGGAATACAATTCATTATTTGTTATTTATGAATACAAACAGATTTTTATAAGACTTCTGTTTATGAATAAAAATATTGCTGTCTGTATAATTACCGAAAAAGTGACTATGAGTAATAAAAATCATGCAGATATTCATTTAATAAAAATACTGAATATCTGAAGCATTGTCAACACATAGATTAATTAATCGACTATATTTTATAAACTTACCTATCTTATTCCAAAACAATAAATTACTGTATTTAAACTACTTATAATATTATTATTTAATTTTAAGTTATTTAACTTACTTTTTAGTTGCATAACTTATTTTTAAGTTGTATATTTGAATAGCTGATCAACATAAAACCAAATCAAATGGTTACACTTACCAAAGCAGAAGAACCCATCATGCAGATCCTCTGGAAGATCGAAAAAGGATTTATCAATGACATTCTCGATCAATTACCGGATCCGAAACCACCTTATAATTCAGTATCAACAATTGTTAGAGTGCTGGTAAAAAAAGAACTGATTGGATACCATGTATACGGGAACACCCATCAGTATTACCCGCTGATATCAAAAGAAGAATATCGTAAAAAACAATTGAATAAGCTGGTAAAAGAATATTACAGCAATTCACTGAAACTGGTGGTGAGCTTTTTTTCTGAAAACAAAAACCTCAGGCAAGAAGAGGTTGATGAAGTAATGCAGATGCTGGAAGAAATAAAAAAACAAAAAAAGGATGGTTAAATTCTTAATATACCTGTTTGAATCGGGTCTGTGCCTTTTGATCCTTTTCAGTATCTATCAGCTGTTTTTCAGAAATGAAACCTATTTTCATATAAACAGGTTATATCTCTTAAGTATAGTATTTCTGGCTATTGTCGTACCCCTGGTACACATAACAATCCGCATACCGGATACCAGATTGCTGACCACACCGGTTTCTGAAATTGGCAAATTCAGGAATTACTATGAAAAGCTTATTGCCCTCACTGATCCAGGCTATAACAACCCGGAAAACTATCAAAGTGAACCGGCTGTTTTCGAAGGGTATTCTGCAACAGAAACCACAAAGGAAGAGTTAAAGAAATTCTCCGAAAATCCTGAGATTCATCCTGCTGATATATCTGCTAATTCACCAAACAAAGTAAATATAAAAGCAGGAGACATTTTACTTATTCTGTATCTCGCCGGCCTGGTCTTATTTTTGGGCCGGCTGCTATTATTGCTGTACGGGATAGCCCGGTTAGTCAGGAAGAATTCACATGTTAGTGAGGGAAAGCTAAAAATAGTACATCTCAGTAAACCCATGCCCCCGTTTTCATTTTTCAGGTATGTTTTTATAGATACTTCAACTATTAACGCAACGGATTATGACCAGATTCTGGCACATGAAAAGGTGCATGCCGGACAGTATCACTCGGTTGATATTCTCGTAGTTCACTTTCTCATACTGATGCAATGGTTTAATCCGCTGGTATGGCAGTTACTGAAGGCCGTAAAAACAAATCATGAGTTTATTGCCGATCGAAAGATCGTGGATCAGGGCTTTGAACTATTTGATTACCAGAGCTTAATTTTGAGTCAGTTGATCAGCGTCCGCTCAGTTGAGCTGGTAAACAATTTAAACCTATTATCCATTAAAAAAAGAATTACTATGATGACAAAAATAAAATCGGGTATTGCTTCACGATTAAAAGCACTACTCATACTGCCTGCCGTGCTTGCGGTATTTCTGATCTTTTCAGACATGACACTCTATGGTCCGGGATATGAACTAAGCAATTTTTCCCTGTATAATTCCGGCAACCTGCAATCAAAGCTGAATGGTCTCTGGAACAACACAGACCAAAGTGATATTAAAACAATATCTTTTGAGGATCAGCATATTTACATGTTGAATAAGAACAACGAACTTCAGCAATATACAATTGAAATTACACCACAAAAGATACTGGTTGGGGAAGGCCCCCATCAAATTTCGCTGAAATATAATGCCGGCCAGGACGAGCTAACCATCTGGTGGAAAGAGAATCAGCCTTCAACTTACAACAAGAGTATGTACAACAACACCATGAACCAGGAACTGGCTGGCGTTAAGGCAGACATTGAACTGCCAGGCCTGGTTTCCTGTAAGACGCTTGTTAGGACTAACTATACAACATCTTTGATGGTAAACAGCAATTCAATCATTCTGTCGGGAAATAAAATTAACCTCAACCAACTGGCGGACAAACTGAAGGAACGAAAAGCCAGACTCCCTTTGTTGGATCAACGGTTTTTCACAGTCAGGCTGTTTATCGATCAAAACACTTCTATGGAATTGGTTTCTGAAATGCTTAATATAATGAGAGAAAATAACTTTCTTAAGATATCATTTGCCGGTTTCCCAAAAGAAGATAAAATACCGCGGATTATGTATTATTATGCAGGACTTAATATGCTACTTCCCCCGCCAGATGCAAAAATTATTGCAAAAGAAAAAGTTAAAAAAATGGGAATCAATTTATTTGAAATTAACACAATGAACAATAATTATTCTGCTGAGACTATGAAAGAGCAGATCTACAATAACATAATCAACCACAAAGAATATTTGCTCCTGCTCAATTATGATAATTCACTCAAATATGGTGATTACATAGGTTATGTAGACGGGGTATTTACTGTGATTAACAAATTTAGGGAAAAATATGCGAGACAAGAATACAACCTTTCCTTCGATGAGTTGGCAGCAGTTCAGCAGGATATGATCAGGAAAAAATATCCCGTGGTCCTGACACAGCAGAATGTTTCACAACCCTCAGATTAGGGATGAATCCAGCCTGACATAATGATGACTTTAAAAAGAGTACCTGAAACAGAGGTACTTTTTTTTTATGAGATGACAATTAAGGATAATTTAATGCAAGTTTTTGCATTTTGCTATGGTCAGGGCCGAAATATATTCCTAACTTTGCTCAATTTTTTATCAGTTTAATAAAAATAATGAACCATGGCCCGCTATTTTAATGAAGTATCCCGGACCTTCAACGAGTACCTGTTGATGCCCGGGCTCACCCTCAAAGACACTGTTCCGTCAAATGTTTCACTGAAAGCTCCACTCGTCAGGTTCCATAAAGGTGAAGAACCTCCCATTTCATTGAACATTCCTTTTGTATCTGCCATAATGCAGTCGGTTTCCGATCATAATATGGCAATCTCGCTGGCAAGAAACGGAGGGATGTCATTTATTTTCACATCCCAGCCTGTTGAGGAGCAAGCAGATATGGTCAGAAGAGTGAAAAAATTCAAAGCAGGATTTGTAGTGAGTGATTCCAACCTCACCCCGGAGCATACACTTGCCGACGTGGTAAAACTAAAAAAGGAGACGGACCATTCTACTATCGGAATAACAGAGGATGGTACTTCAAACGGCAAATTACTTGGTGTTGTTACCAGCAGGGACTACCGTGAGTCAAAAGACAATCTGAACCTGAAGGTGAAAGAATTCATGACCCCGTTTTCCAAACTGATCACCGGAAAACTGGGTATCTCACTTACCGAAGCCAATGACATTATCTGGGACCACAAGCTGAACAGTCTGCCTATTATTGATGAGCAGCAACGTTTACAATATTTTGTATTCCGAAAGGATTATGATGAGCACCGGGAAAACCCCAGGGAATTATCTGATGAAAATAAAAAGCTTATGGTTGGGGCCGGTATCAACAGCAGGGATTACAAGGAAAGGGTTCCTGCTCTGGTTGATGCGGGGGTGGATATTATGTGTATCGATTCATCAGATGGATTTACTGAATGGCAGAAGGAAACCATTGACTGGGTAAAAAAGGAATACAATGGAGAAGTAAAGGTTGGAGCAGGAAATGTGGTCGACCGTGAAGGATTTTTATACCTGGCAGAAGCAGGGGCTGATTTTGTAAAAGTGGGAATTGGTGGTGGTTCTATTTGCATTACCCGGGAACAAAAAGGAATTGGCCGGGGCCAGGCGACAGCACTGATTGAGGTTGCAGCTGCAAGAGATGAATACTATGAAAAAACCGGTATTTATGTTCCCATCTGTTCCGACGGGGGCATCGTACAGGATTATCACATGGTACTGGCCCTTGCCATGGGTGCTGATTTTCTGATGATGGGCCGTTATTTTGCCCGTTTCGATGAAAGTCCGACAAAAAAACTCAAAGTTGGCAATAACTATGTAAAGGAATACTGGGGAGAGGGTTCCAACAGGGCACGTAACTGGCAGCGCTATGACATGGGAGAAAGTGACAATATGAAGTTTGAAGAAGGAGTAGAAAGCTATGTTCCTTATGCGGGAAAACTCAAGGATAATCTTGATGTCACCCTGGGAAAGGTTATCTCAACAATGTGCAGCTGCGGATCAGTGAGCTTACCTGATCTTAAAGATAATGCGAAGATTACACTTGTATCCTCAACCAGTATTATTGAGGGAGGCGCACATGACGTCATTCTGAAAGATACAAATATTTGAGTTTAAAGTATTAAGTTTTAAGTATTAAGTTTCAGACAGACGTAATAATTGAATATAAAGCATCAGAGTCAAAGATTATTTTTTTACATTTACAGTTAAAAGAAATTAGTCATAATATTGAACATTAACCAGAATGAGTATACAGCAAACTAAAAAAGTGAACGAAAAAGAGTTTCCGACTATCGGTTCGAAGCAGGGACGAATCTGGATGACTATTGCGATTGGATTACTGATACTTGGTAATATATTACTCTGGAAAAAACCAGGGCCTGACCTTACCAATGATCCGGCAATCTTTACTCCGGTTCATACGGTAGTTGCTCCGATTGTACTGATTGCAGGCTATATTATCATTATTTTTGCAATTATGCGGCGTAAATAAAGCAAAGGATCCGGTGTATATAATATAAGCAGCAACAGTATCACTTTGCCCGGAAATTCAAATACAACCTTGTTGGAGATTAAATATTGTTGGACCTCTACAAGGTTCGCTCATTATCATATTAAACAGAAAAAGCCCGGAGAGAAAATTCTCTCCGGGCTTTTTCTGTTTTAATTAATATGTTATCCCCTAATATTGTACTTCATCATCAGATCCTGCATTTTTTGCTGCATTTGTGAAGCAACATCGAACTTATACTGCGTAGCAATATTAGTAAGTTCACGATACATATACAAGGACAGGCTTACATCGTTCTGCATATTCCTGATTTCTTCCTGGGGGAACTGAGCAGTATAATCAAGCATTTGTTCCTGATCATTGCGCATCTGGCTGAAAATCTTCATAGCCATATCTTTATCTCCCAGCTGCATATAAAGCCTTATAGTCTGCATAGCATACAAACCATAGGGCAACTGCTCATTGGGGAAGAGTTCAAATGACCGGTCAAGTACTTGCCTGGCTTTCGTGCTATCACCTTTACTTATGTAGGAACTGGCAATCTGGTTATAATCATCCCGAACCCTGAGCACCAATCCGACAGTACGCCTGATAGTCCAGCCGGCATATACCTTTGGATCCTGTATATTTCCCCATCTGAAGGCATTCATAAACAATGAATCATTGTATTTGTAGGCCGTAAAACCATTCGGAACCTTGTAGGGTACCAGTCTGTAACCCAGGCCTTCAGGAAGCAAATAATCACCAAGGCCCATCTGATCAGCTGTCTGGGGATTCAGGAAGTATATCGGCCGTTTCCAGTTATTCTGAGCAATCACATCCATAATAATGAGATCTGATTTCAAAAGATAACTTTTCTTAAATGTACCCTGAATGGATAAGGGCTTCTTCTTTCCTTTCATTTCTTCAGGAACCGGAAGGTCTTTATAAGCAGCTATCGTATCCACAGGAACGCTGAATTGTTTAGCCGGAATATAATCGATCATGGTTCTGTCCTGCCGGGGAATGCGGGTTTTGTCATTGTCAGAAGCAACAAAATCCATTATATCCTTCAGGTTTACAACCTCTTTTACCCTGTCAATTACCGGTACATATTCTCTCTTGCCTTCAGTGAAAGCACTTTCAGGTAAAGAAAGCGGTAATCCTGCATTCTCAGGTTTGTCCCTGCGTTGCTGATTAATATACCAGTTAGCGGACAAATATGGTTGTAACACCTGACGTACGTCTCTTCTGAACCCTTCAACTTCCTGTCCAAACCATAAGGGATAGGTATCATTATCAGCGGTTGTAAACAGAATAGCATCTTTGCGGCAACTGTTCAGATAATCATAGCCCAGATCCCTGGCAATGTAACGATTAGACCGGTCATGATCGTTCCAGTTTTGTGTTCCAAGAATTACCGGACCGGCCAACAGACCAACGATCGAGGCAATTGCCAGTGAGACACCGCCGGGCATGTATTTTTTCAATCCATCCACGATAGCCGGGATACTGAGACCGATCCAGATGGCAAAAGCATAGAATGAACCCACATATACATAATCCCGTTCACGCGGTGTGACTGGCACCTCATTCAGATAGATGACAATAGCCAAACCAGTAAAGAAGAATAACAGAAAAGCGGTCCAGAAACCGTTCCGGTGCTTTTTATACTGGTAAAACAGCCCGATCAATCCAAGTATAAATGGTAAAAAATAATAAGTATTCCGGGCCTTATTATTTTTCAGTTTATCAGGCAGATTGTCTTGTGGCCCTAAACGTATCTGATCAATAAACGGAATTCCGGAGATCCAGTTTCCCTGCATTCGGCCCCCAAATCCCTGCATATCGTTTTGCCTGCCAATAAAATTCCAAAAGAAATAACGCAGGTACATATGCCCAATCTGATAACGGAAAAAGAAACGGAGGTTATCGCCAAAAGTGGGCTTCATGATGGTCTGGGTTTTCCCGTTCCTGGTCACCTTAACCGGCACCGCATCATCGCCTCCCCATTGTTTATAGGCATCAAAATGGGACTGGTCGGTGCTGGCCATTCTCGGGAAGATGGTCTCAAAACGTTTATCATAGTCAAGATCCGGATTCAGCGGATCAGGGATATATTTGTCCTGAAAAGGCACATAAGCTGAGCGCTCCTCGGAATTCACTACAGGAGCGTTATAGTATGGACCATATAACAACGGACGGCTACCATATTGTTCGCGGTTAAGATAATACAGCAAACTAAACGGATTATCCGGGTTACTCATGTCAATTGACGGATTGGCAAGTGACCTTACCACGATTGTACTGTAAGTGCTGTACCCCAGGGTCAGCATAGCCAGACCCAGCAGCGTGAGATGAGCAATCTTACGTTTGTTTTTCCGGGTATAGTAAATACCATAAAGCAACGCTCCGAAAAACAACATCAGGTAAATCAAAAATCCCCAGTTAATAGGCATTCCCAGTGTGTTTACCGTGAAGAGATCAATGTAGGCACCTACTTTTACCAACCCCGGTATATACATAAATACCATGAACATCAGGATAAGTGCGGCAATGGCAATCGTATAAAGGAAATTTTTGGTGCCAGGTTTTATCGCTCTGTAATAAACCACCATGGCAATGGCCGGGATAGCAAGGAGATTGAGCAAATGGACCCCGATTGACAATCCAAGAAGGAAAAAGATAAGCATGATCCAGCGGAATGCATCGGGTCGTTCAAATTCTTCTTCCCATCGCAAAATGGCCCAGAACACCATGGCGGTGAACATGGAGGATGTACCGTACACTTCTCCTTCAACAGCTGAAAACCAGAAACTATCCGTAAATGTATAAGCCATGGCGCCAATAAAAGCGCCGGCAATGATGAGTTGTATTTTAAGCGGATTACTGTCCGAAACTAGTTTCTTAATAAACCAGGCAATGGTCAGGTACAAAAAGAAAATCGTAAAAGCGCTGGCGGTGGCCGACATAATATTCACCATCATAGCAACCTTAGTTACGTCTCCTCCGGCAAACAAAGTAAATATTCTGCCCATCAGAATAAACAATGGTGCTCCGGGAGGATGGGCTATTTCCAGCCGGTAGGCACAGGCGATAAATTCACTGCAATCCCACAAGCTGGCAGTGGGTTCAATGGTAAGCAAATAAACTATTAAAGAACTGACAAACGCCACCCAGGCGCCAATGATAATCCCTTTTTTTGATTTCATGAATAGTTGGTTTTTCTCTACCGTACACTCTAATCCGGCAGTGGTTCAATTTTTTCGACCCGAAAATTATACAAAATTACGCGCATTGCAAACATATAATTAAAAAACATTAATAACAGTGTTTTTCAGACAAAACTGAAAAGTACCTCAACCGATAATGCCTTCCATTGATTTTTCCAGCTGCCGCGCTTCACTTAAAAATTCATCAGCATTCATTTCCCGCATAAATAACAATCCATGACAAGACCTGATCCTTGGGTATTTACTCTGATAAAAATAGTTTTTACCAAGTAGTAATTGTATATCTCTCAGTTGATCTACCCATATTTTCTGTGCCAGTTCGCTAAATTTACCATGCAGTTCATAACTGGGAAATGAGGCATCTGCCTGGCTCAGGTAGCAATTTGTAAAGAGACTGTCCATGGCTGCCATTGCATTGAGCGAAACCGGAACCATTATATTTGTTTCTGACGGATTGAAACGGTACCAAACATTGCGATACCCCCAGATACGCAATGCAGAAAGGTCTTCCTCCCTGCCCCATTCGCGCAGTGCTTCTGCAATGGTCTGCAACACTTTGTAATGTGTATCCGGCCCACTGCCTTCGGGATCAAAAGCCAATGACAACACAGTAGGCCTGACAGATCTCAGCAAATGCAGCACAGGCTCCACATCCCGTTTGATCTTTGGCTGTTCGGTAAAAATATCTCCCTTATAAAATCCCAGCCGCAGATGATGAATATTTTGTTCCTGTATGCCGTAATGTGCCCAAACCAGTTCTTCTTCAAATTCACGAATCATCCCCTTCAGTTGTTGAATTTCCGGTGGGTTCTTTGCTCCGTCATAGCTCTCAGACAATGTGTTTAGTATACTGATGATGGTATCCCTGAGTTGTTCGCGGGTATGTACTTTGTATATTTCCAGGATTGAACGGAT
>Ga0102962_1001081_pt1 | contig 11199 bp, 6 predicted proteins | sample SalPonF2_C_D2_MG_FD_84519 | JGI IMG/M metagenome (GOLD analysis project Ga0102962, IMG submission 84519) | Salt pond soil microbial communities from South San Francisco under conditions of wetland restoration - Salt Pond MetaG SF2_C_D2_MG ...
CTGAAAATTAACTTCATTGTTATACTTATTCCTGCGAAAGTAAGAAACATGCAGGGCATTGATATCACCCGCCCTGTACTGCATATACTGACCTTCCCGTTTGGCCAGAGAAGGATCAAACAAATCCTTGCCATCTTCCCCCGTAGCCGCTATCCAGAACATGGCAAGACCTCTCTCATCAACCCTTTCGACAGGTAAAAAATCCCAGGAAACTGCTATTTTGTCGGGAAAATCCTCCGGACACCACAGAAGGAAATGCTCTTCGGAATACATTCTGAGCATATTTTCATGTTCGGGAGAAGAAGTTATAATCGGTTGCCCTTCTTTAGCACATTCCCTAACCCAATCTTCTATATCTCCCGGTGAGGAGAGAGGATTTTGGTAAATAATTTCACCTGTCTTAAAATCCGGTTTATGCTGCCCATAAACAGATATACCACCTAACAGGAAAAGTGCGGATATACTAAGAAATACACGTATAATTTCTAATTTGAAAAAAAATCTTTGCCTGAATATCATGATGAATCCTCCTGTCAAAATGTTTGGCTCAGCTTCAAACTTTATGAATATTTTTTTCAAAAAAAGCGACGATTTCCCGGCTAATTCAGCAATTGATTTTTTTCACTCATAACATTGCCGGATACAAGAATAACTATCACGGCAATTTTAAAATCAAAGCAATGCCTGGTTATCTCATAATTCTATTCACCTTCTCTGCTCCAAATATGACTTTCCTTTAGTAACTCGCTATACTCCGTTTTTAAAAGATTTTTCATCTCCTCGAATTTCTCCGGATATTTTTCAGCGACATTCATTGCTTCCTCAATATCTTCGTTCATATTGTACAATTCAAAATCGACTAAACCGGCTTTCCTTACCAACGTTTCATTTCCGTCATACAAATTATCCATCTTTGGGAGGTAGGTGGTATCATTTTTCAGACGGGCCAGAATTTTCCAGTCATTGGTACGCATGGCTACCCTGTGCTCGTTTATAGCATCGTAAAAAGTCCACAGTAAGGGTTTATCCCTGTGCATCTTTCCGGTTTCAATTACAGGAATCATAGACTGTCCGTCCATCTCTCTTCCCGGAAGTTCCGCTCCTGAAATTTCCGCAAAAGTGGGCATAAAATCCAACGATGAGACAACGGCATCTGAAGTTCCGTTGAAGGTCTTTTTTCCCATCCAGTATAAAATACCCGGGACACGGACTCCTCCTTCGGTTGTCCATAACTTCATCCCTTTTAACGGCCCGGGTGAACCATAGGACCTTTTTGCACGTTGATAGCGGTTGAGTGTTTCAGGACCGTTATCTGAACTAAAAATAATGAGGGTGTTTTCACCATCATTTTCTTTCAGGTATTTCACCAAACGCCCAACTGCATTATCCATATTGGCTACATTGGCAAAATATTCCGCCTGGTTTTTATTTATTGATTTTGGTAAATAACCGGCAACCAAAGACTGCGGCGATGCCACCGGCTCATGGGGTTCGTGAAAACAAACCTCCACATAAAATGGATTAGCGGTTTTTTTGTTTTGTAACCAATTCAAAACTTCGTCAACTACCAGTTGGCAACTAAAACCTTTCAATTCACCTACTTCTCTACCATCGCGTACAAAATTATTTGGGTTTTCATGGCTTGGCCTTGCTATGTTCGCAGTAGCAAACCAGTGATCGAAACCAAAATAACCGGGAGTTGGCTGTGCATCGCTGTTAAACTTCGAATTTAAATGCCATTTTCCCGACAAACAGGTCGAATACCCCACCTTCTTTAGCATGGCAGGAATTGTTTGTTGGTCCGCTTGTAAATGAACCAGGTCGAGACAATTTTCAGTTTTATCTCCCGAGGGGTGAATCCAATCATAAATGCCCGAACGGTTCGGACTTCTTCCTGTTAACAAGCCCGCGCGTGAAGGTGAACAAACCGGTGCTGCCGCATAGAAGCTGGTAAATTTAATCCCGTCTTCAGCTAATTTATCCAAATTCGGCGTTTGGATTACTGGATGCCCATAACTGGATAAATCGCCATACCCAAGATCATCACACAGGATCACGACAATATTAGGGCGCGTTTCATTCAATTGTGAGTTACAAGAAAAAAGTGTAGTTGTTAACGGTAATAGGAATGTTATGGTTTTTAGGTGTTTCATCTGTTAGTTTATTTAAGTACAGTATCCATTTACTTTAGGAATAATTTATTTAATAGTGCCCAGCGCTTTTCCAATCGTAACTAACTGTTTCATAAAATCCTTTGATATGGTTCCGTCAAGCTTGGGAGGTACATCCCAGGTTACAGCACCTCCTACTTCATTAACATCCAAACTATACCTCATAATTTGTGCATCAGTAAACCTGGGATCACCCTGTCCCCAGGTCTTGCCTAAAAAGCTTAATATATGTATTTGCTTTCCATCGATCATTCCATCATAAGCAAATTTATATTTAATATGACCGGGATCGTTGATCTCACCTGCAGTATAATCCTCATAAGGAGTTATCGACATGATCCTCGGAAATACACCAGGATTAAAGGTTACTATACTGTTCGGATTACCGGCCCGGGCGGCAGCAGCAACTGACGCAAAATTAGGAATGTCGGGGTACCTGTAATTCGTATTTGGCCGATAGCAACCATCTAACCACCACCCGGAAACTTTATCTCCCCAGCGTATTGAATACTCTCTGATTACCTCTTGCCAGCGCAACAGAGCTTCCGGATTTCTTTCAAAAGGGCCGGATTTATAGTAATCAGTTCTTTCAAGTGCAAATCCTTCAAGTTCTGCCTTATTTTGACCTGGAGCATGAACGGAAATATAGGTTATCAGCTTTATCCCATATTTATTTAAAGCACTATACAGATCTGCAACCAGGTCACGGTTACTGCATCTACTGGGAACCTGCCCGGTAAAACGATCATAAGTGGAATTTGGTGAGATGAAAAAAGGAGGAACATGTCGAACAGTAATGATCAAATATCCGGCGCCAACTTCCGACAATTGTTTCGCAAGTGCTTCACAATCAAAATGATCAATAAAATCATTCCATTTATCCATATTCATTGAATCCAGCTGATTATCAGCCACTAAAACTTGGGGTACATAATGCATCATTATCCCCCATTTTGCATCTTGCATCCAGGATGCCCTGTTCTGAGCATTGAGAGACAACACCAGAATGACAAAAAAAACGGTTAATGTTATTTTTTTCATTTTATTAAAAGATAAATTATTCAATATAAATTAACAGCATGAATAATGTCTGTAAGAAAATTACTCTACAGGTTTAATTACCAAACTGTTTAGTATGATATTTCCTTCTTTTGGTATGAACTTAAGGTACAACTTCTGACCTTTTTCAACAGAAAACGGTATCACTATCCGGACAGGCTGATTACCCGGTTTGCTCTCCTTATTCAAATTCACCTCTCTTCGGACTATTTGCGTAACGTTATTCTCCAAAAGCTGCATTTCAAACTTTCTGTTGCGAACCTGCGTTAGATCTGGATCATAAAAAGTCAGTTCCACTTCATATTTTCCGGGCAATAATGAGTTAGCCTGCCACTCTTCCTGCCGGCGCAATGGTCTCCAAATGCCCAACTCAAAGGTATAAGGTTGTTCGGATTCAATGTAAGTGGTTGCCGTTTCATCCGAAAGAGCAGCGTCGTGTGCAACGTTTACTTCACAACCGGTTTCATCTTCTCCCATACTTCTCCACACTTCCTGATCTTTCGTATAAAAGAATGTATATTTCCCGGGGCTTCGTGCCAGGGATTCATGAAAGGTGGGTGCAAAATTGTACCTTACCGGAATCATCCTCAGCTTCTGCATGAACACGTAGAAATCGGGCAGCCATCTGAGGTTTAATGATACGATCAATCCTTTTTCACCTTGTGTGATGTAACCCTGTGATGAGAATTCGGAATACAGGTGGATTGTCTCTTCCGGATTTGCCTTGCTTAAGATTTTTCTTGCCCTGGTAAATTCATTCTTTTCTATAAGATCAAATGCATCGATAAGGTATTTTTGATTTTGATTAAAGCTTATTACAAACTTTTCAAAGCCGTAAAAGTACCTGTACCAGTCCCTGCCCTGCTCTGATAACTTTGCTGTGTCTATTTCATCAAGTATTGCTAAACGCTTTTGGGCTTCCTTAACAGCGTTTTGAGGATCATTCAGTGGATTACCGTATTTCCCAAGCTGGAATCGTTTCATCCGGGCCTCCGTATCTTTCATATCGTAAAAATACTCGGAGGTTTCACGGCCAAACATTGCAGCTTTTGTAATCCACTCGTAGATGTAATGCCTGAAAACCGGTGAGTCACTCTCAAACGTTTTTCCGGCAAATTCAGCTACAGTTTCTTCAAGGGCTTCATTCAGGCTATTCTCCCATACTTGCTGCGACAGGCTTTTAAAATAGATATCCAGCGGCCGGGTGGTCCAGTGGATAATGCCAAAACCTGCTGAATTTCTTTGCTCCAGCATTTCAGAAAAATTTTCATACGGAGTGTATGGTTTGCCGATGTAATGGTGGTCGTCGTGGTGAGCCCATACAATCGGGTAAACTTTCCGGTCTGCATGGATTGACGTCAGGGTATTTACGGTACTATCCGTCTGAAAATTCATATACCAATCTAAGGGGAAAAACTCAACCTTTTCCGGCAGAAATTTATCCATAGTAGGAAATGCAGCCCAGTTCCATGTTCCTATACCCAGTTTTACCTCGTCGAAACCCAATTCGTCCAGCGCCGTGCGGTAAGCCTTACAAATTTTACCGACAAAGAACATGCTCCTCGTGAACGTGTTATCTTCCTGATTTTCTTTTGAGATTTCTGAATTAAAATCCCTTTCCCACGCTTCAGGGAAATGCTCCACTCTCATAAAGCCGGAGGCATCAGCGGGTACCCTGAACCTTATCCAGGGAACAAAATAATCGATCTGCGGATACATCTCCATGATTTGCTTTGCCTGGGCTTTATAATATTCAAATCCCTCATCTGATTCAGGATTGGGATACCATGTGTCCATTGTTTTTAATCTTGCATGCTCAGGAAGTGAGTTGACGATGTTTGCAGGTATCGATGTTTTGTCACCTATATCAAAGGTGAAAGCTACATTCATGGCGTATTCATGTGCCTTTTTTAACGCATCTTGTGCCAGTTCAACAGCAGCATCAACCCTGGCGGGGTCGGGGACTTTTGATGCTTCAGCTCCAAAAATGCTGTCGGTGAAGAATGAACAGGCTCCAAACAATCTTCTTACATCGTTGGTATGATTGGTACCCCAATCCCGTCCTTTCGCCGTACTGGCCAGATAGCCCACTTCTTTTTCCTTTCCGTTAAATTCGAACGGCAGCATGGGATTGTTTCCATAGGCATGAACAACAATGGTATTGAATTTCATTTTTGCCGATTGTTCTATCCATTGGTTCCAATCCTCCAAATTCCAGGTACTGATGCCTGAAAGAAAATTGTGCCAGTTAAATACCATTCGTACAGGAAACTCAGGTGAATCGGCAAGCTTCCAGTCTGAAAACGTAAACTCCTTTCTTTCTTCCGGAAGCGTTTCGTATGACAGGTAAAAACCGCAGCCCAGCTTTTCAAGAAGTGCATAAACCGCATGTAATGTCCCCGCATCGTCGTAACCGGTAATTATGCCAACCTCCCTTTTACGGGAATGCGATACTGCGATGGAAAAACTTTCGGGTTTTTCAGGCAGTCTTTTGGGTAAAAGGCCTTTATATTCGGTCAGCTTTTGAATACTGCCAATAAGAATCGCTTTTCTTTTGTCGGAAGGCATTTCGCTGACAATAGTAAAATCATTACCGGGATAGATTTTGGAAAGATATTTCTGCAATTGCGTAGCAGCGGTTTTTTCAATTGCACTTTGATGATGGGAAACCACAATTGCAACAGGTTCACTGTTGCCACGGGAGATAGCAAGGCCAAAAAATAATATGAGCAGAATAATTCTTTTCATAATAATCGATTTGCGATCCGGACCGGTAAACAAGCTGGAGAAATACTCTGCCCGAACAAAGCCATGCCAGTCAAAAGGAATAAAAAATAAATAATTGGCAATTTTTCGCATCTCTTTCATGACAAATATTTTTATTTTTTCATTTCCAAGTTTTTCCAGAACCTTCATTGCCAGTTCTACGTCTATGCGGTCGATAAGCTGTTGAATAAACAGAATGGTCGACTCTACCCTATTACCCTGACTTTCAATATCTCCACTTCTTCTGAAAGAATGATTCCAAGAAAATTCATGACCCTTCGGCTTCGCTCAGGGACCATGACTTCTTTCCAGAGGGTGAACTTTTCGGATGGTGGTAAGGCCGGTATGTGGCCCCTCTTACCAAAAACATTATATCAAGATATTGCTTCAGAGGGGACCGCATACCGGCCTTACCACCATCCGAAAAGTTCTTAGCTCATCGTATTCACCGGTCCCTGAGCGAAGCCGAAGGGTCATGAATTTTCTTGCAGGTACAAATTAAACGACATTGATTTCAGTTGTATGAAAATTTCTTTAGATATTATCAAATAATTCGATCATTTGCTCACCGGCAAGCAAGAAACCTCCGACCGCATAGGCATTGGTATATCTTTCAGGAAACTCAACCGGAGATGCACCTCCAGGTTGCACATAGCACAACCTTCCATAGTCATTTACCGATTGGCATAACCCTTCCCAGGCATTTAATACTGCCGGTAAAAACTGATCCTTATCCAAAATGCCGTTGTTGATGCCCCATGCCATTCCATAACAGAAGAAAGCTGTTCCGCTTGATTCCTTCATGGGAAACTCAACCGGATCAAGCAAACTGGCCCGCCACATTCCATCATCGCCTTGTAGTTCAAGGAGACGGGTGGACATTTCCTTTAATAATTCTTCATACTTTCCCCTGTATGGATCGTCTGGGGGCAGGCTTTTTAAGATCCTGGCAAGCCCGGCAACAACCCATCCATTGCCCCTGGCCCAGAATATCTTCTTCCCGTTAGCAGAACGCTTTTCAATAAATCGCTTGTCACGGTAAAACAACGAATCTTCTTTATCATAAATAGGTGTGATGGCATCAAAAAATTGCGTATTCAGGAAGTCATAGTATCTCCTGTCTCCGGTGATTCTGCCCAACTTTGCCCAGGTTGGGGGAGCCATAAAAAGTGCATCTGCCCAATGCCAGTCTTCTCTGCCTGACATGGTATTAACTTTCAGTATGGAATCGAACTGTTCTTTGGTGGGAGCCAGCATATAATCTTTTCCTTCAATTTCGTATAAGTCCAGATAGGTGCTGCCACAGAGATGATCATCGGCATGACGGAAGCGGGGAGCAAGCGTATAATTGGTTGCCCCGGCCCATAATTCCGCCATTTTCAAATATTTTTCATCATGAGATACCCGATATTGGGCCATAAGTCCCGGGTAAAATGATGACGGGATCCAGGAATTCAAAATAAAACGTTGCCAATTATCAGCAAGGTGCACATTTTTCAGCTCGTAATCACAAACCATTGTCATGATTTCTTTAACCTCCTTCTTTTCGGGTATATGACTGACTTTTTTACTACAGCCAAAACTAACGACAACGATTCCAATCAGAAGTAAACACTTTTTCAACATAATCATAAAGTTTCTTATTTAATCTAATTTAATTTATTTGAACCTCTACTCACCTGGCATTTGAGATAACCCTATTTCTTCTCTTGTGAACCTTTCTGACCGGCAGGCTGGTTTGATTATTTTATCCAGGTTACCTGCTCCCAAAGTCTCACCTTCCAATACTTCAAAAAATCCCGGGTTGCGGGAAGCTCCTGTGCCATGAAAAATTTTCAGTTTCCATTTTTCTTTAACCATTGCAAAAAAGCCTATGCCGGGAGATGTACCAGCTATTTCTTTAGCAAACTAATGCTGATATTCTTATAACGGGAATTCCGGGTGAACATTTGCCTGAATCCGATGCGGCCCTTGGTAATGTCCGGAAATTTGTCTGTTTTCCACGCGAACAATCTGCGCTGATCAGGATTATCCACCTCCATAAACAACCAATCGCCGTGTTTCATAACCGTAATATGGCTTGTAACGCCCTTATGGAAAAGACCGGTTTGGTGGTAATCCGGATCCAGGTTCGTTCCACGGAGGGTATTCCCCTCCGGCATGTACCGGCGGGCACGCACATAGTCATTGTCAGGATCGGTAGTGGAATAGCTGATATGGTAGGTGTTCATGTTACGAAAATATTTGCCCATGGTCGGCACCCGCCTCATCTCGTTCCACTTAGTGATATCTTCTTTGTAAGGGCCCTCCCCGCTGCCGGTGGCCTGCAGATAGAGAATATTTACTCCCCGAACCGATGTGTCCAACCGTGTGTAGTCGTACTCTATTTTTACATCCCCTTCGAAAGAACGCCTGGTCCAGAGCACAGCATGGCTGGCATCTTCGTCGGGCACCGGACCGGCAAACAGGCTCATGCCTTCCGGACCGTTGACGACTTTGGCCTTGTCACCATCAAGAAACCACTTTCTCTTCCAATTGTGGGTGCCTTCATCCTTCAGAACGGCATTCCACGCCAGGCTTTGGGCAGCTTTAAAAGCTTGTTCTTCTATTTCGTTATCATCCTCTTTTTTTTGGGCACTATGCCGTTCGCCGGCGTTCAATACCTGTTCCGCACGGTCCTTCCCTATACGTTCGATAAGCTGCTGCACAAACAGGCTTCCTGGTTCGACCGGTGCGGTCGGGCTTTCAATATAGCCGTTGCCCATCAGAGCGAAACCATAAAACTTACATTCCCGCGGTGTGCCCCAGTAGCCTGAACGGGTGTTGGCGTACATGATGCCACCAGGTTTGAAGCCTTCTTTTTTATCACCCGTGTAACCAATCGCGAAGTTATTTTCCCCTTCTGTTTCCGGGTCCATGACTATGATATTAGGTGCATTACAATTCCAAATCAATGTATTCGAAGCAGCCCATCCATGTCCGGTACCGGAATCTCCACTATTGATCGCCGCAATGCTCCCGTCTTTCGTCGTGACGTTATCGTAAAGGATGCCGGTTCCCCAACGGTGGTGTGGTTCGGATTGTCCTCCGCGCACGGCAGTGCAATTCACAAAGGCGTTAGGACCCATAACCCTTGATCCCCCCGCAAAATCGTGACGCCCATCCTCCGCAAAACAGTTGTAAACCAGATTGCCGGTACCACCGTTAATATCGAAAGAATAACGCAAGCCTCCGTGAAAGCCTCCTATGGGTTCAAGGTACTTGCAATCCCGAACAGTAACCTGACGTGAGTTATCTCCGATAGTCACAGATGAAAAATAGAGGTGCCTGGCAGTCACATTCCTTACCCAGCTGTCCATGGCATTACTGACGGAGATGCCAGTCCTGAAATTCAGGAAGTTAGAACTTTTGCCTGTATCTTTTACGGTAGTGTCATAGTCGGATACCACAGAAAGTGACTCCACGCCGCATTCGGTCGCCAGAGAAGACACATCCACTTTAAATACTTCTCCACCGCCATGTTCTTTTGCGATCGACTGCGGCATCATCACGTCAAGTGTGATCGTATTGCCCTCCACCTTCGCAATTTTTCGCAGGTGCGTGAACTGGTACGACTCCGGCTTCCAGGGATGTTTATGCGAACCTTCTTTTCCACCGCGAATATGACGGAGACGCTCTCCCATGCCAAGGTCGTCGATCCACTTTTGGTTGACGGTTTTCTTAACAATCACAAAGTCGCCGGCTTTGAACCCACTGGCATCGGTCACCGTAAGTTTATAGCTGCCGGAGGGCACATAGTCGTCCGTGATCCGAACGGTGCTTTCCAAATCTTTTTCGATTTTACCCTGACCTACATTGATGGCATTTTTCTCACCATTGGAGCTCCGAAAGATCAGTATCGTGCCGTTTTCATCGTCACCTTCACCGCGAAGAACGACTCCGGACGGAATAGATAAGCTGCCATTGATATAGTAAGTGCCGGCTTTGAGCAGGACCGCTCCTTTGATGCCGTCGGCACCGGCTGTCATTTGCGAAACGTTGGACAGGGCTGCCTGAATCTCTTCCCGGCTGTCGGGTCCTTTGGGATAGGCCATGTTGCCGTCAGGACTCGTTTTGCCTTTAAGGGGACTCAGGGTCTTCCTTACAGGAACATCAGGAATGGGTACATTACTCTGTTTGTAACCTACTTTGGACCAGTCGAGGACACGGTCGCCCTTGTCACTATAAGGCTTATAGACAAGCTTTCCGTCAGGACCCATCGAAACAAGGGGCGAGAGCGGACTTGGTTTGAATGTATTGGTGGGTACTTCATCAGGTGCGGGATTCACCCACGACTCGGGAAGATTAGAATCAGAATCCTGAGAATATAATTCGGTATTCATCATCGGGCTTGCAACAAGGCTTGCAAATAAAGCAACATGTAAAATCTTCATCATGAGGTTTTATTAGAGATACTTGTATTTATAAGAAAACATTATATTAAAATTTTGTAACATGTAAAAATACACAGAATTTATCCCGGGAAAGATTTGTATTTATCCCAGGTTATTTTGATTGCGTTTCAGAAAGTATTTATGTGCACGTTCCTTTTACTGTGCAATTGCTTGTCTAACAACTTTACCAATGACAAGTGTCTTTAACATGCTGTGAATATGCAACAATGCAATTTAAACAACCTAACCTTCCCTCCGCTACCCCTCGGGCCCCTGGAAGGGGAGGCCAGCCGCACATATCATCGACAAGTTTGAATACACTAAGTGGGAAAGATATCCGGTATGAGGCTGAGATTCTATGAGGAGATGAATTATTGCGCACCGAGGAGCGCCGGGGTACGGGGCGGGCAAATATCGATAGAACGATAATTTGTAGCATGGCCGTGGCGATCTGTAAGCGCATCATTCCGAACAATGCAGTTGTGTAATATTTATACATAAAAATGTAATTTTTACACAATCTTATTGAAATATGAAATAATCGATTATGAATGTAAATATGGCATTCAATGTCGTTTAGCCAAGCTCCACAAGACGTAACTTGAACGATCCCGTTCTTCCCTTCTCACTGCCCTCTAAACAGCTATGAACCTGTCATTTCGAAGCCCAACCCCTGGCCGGGCAGAGTCGTAAAGCTTAGATGACAAGTTATATATTCACATCATGTTAACGATTCGGTCATTGGTATGTGCGGCTGGCTTCCCCTTCCA
>Ga0102962_1001082_pt1 | contig 11197 bp, 7 predicted proteins | sample SalPonF2_C_D2_MG_FD_84519 | JGI IMG/M metagenome (GOLD analysis project Ga0102962, IMG submission 84519) | Salt pond soil microbial communities from South San Francisco under conditions of wetland restoration - Salt Pond MetaG SF2_C_D2_MG ...
TCCTCGAATCCCGAAAGCATTCGGGATGCTGCGGTTTCGAAGTCGTTCAAGCTTTGATCTTGAACAAAATCCCTGGTTTTGCAAAGCCTTCTTATAAAAAATAAACCGATCCTCGATTTCGAGGACACTAAAAAATGCTGCGAAATTTGACCGTGCTCTGCGTTGAAATTAAAAATGCTTACTCAAGGCATCAGAGTGCCTCTCATGCGCATCTTTAACTTCGCCTTGATCACAACAAAATTTCTTGGTGAATAATCCGGGTTAATGTTGTTTATAAATTTTCAGGAAATAATCATAATTAATTTTAACTTTTACTTAGTCATATAAGTAATGCACCCTCGTGTTTAAGCAACCATTCTTTTCGCCATAAACCACCGGCGTAACCGGTAAGTTTCCCATTACTACCAAGAACACGATGACAGGGTACAATAATAGCGATAGGATTTTGTCCGACAGCCCGGCCAACAGCACGAACTTTTTTCATATCTCCTAAAAATGTGGCGATATCCCCATAAGATTTTGTCTGTCCATAGGGAATCTCAAGTAAATAATCCCAAACCTGCTTTTCAAATAGAGTACCATTTAATTTTATAGAAACATCAAAGGTCAGTCGTTTTCCCTGAAAATATTCATCGAACTGAGTATGAATCTCGTTTTGAAAAGGAGAAAGTTCAGATAATCTTTCAGAAATCTGATTGTTATCATCAGTGAAAGTTACCGAAAGTAAGGAATGTCCACTGCTTATTATCTCCAATAAACCAAGTTCTGACTGGTAATGGAAAACATCAGCCTCAGAAGAGTTGGTTATATGAGAATCAGTTGAATGATGAGGGTTCAAGGTGTTTTATTTTTGATATAGCTATTTCAAAGAGAACGTACTAAATGTATAAATGTGAACATGTGGATCTTTAATGACGGCCGGAGCTCCGATATGTTGAAACCGCACGGTGATATTTTGAATTTTTCCCGGAGTATCGGCTTTTGCAAAGGCAAAAGCGGCAATATCGTGAGCTTTTGACTGTACCTGGTAATGATTCAGATTAGTTGAATCCATTCTAAAAATGAGAAACAAATCGTGGTTTTTCCTCATTTCGGCGTGTAGAAAATGTGTTTTATATTTATCATGAAGTCTCATCGAAATATCTGCAATTTCGGGTGACTGTGAACAGCCCCAAAATGTTAATAAAACAATGATTATAATGACTTTTGATAAATGTGTCTTTACCTTCATAAAACTTCTAATATAAACGTACCGGCATAATGCATGACTATAGATATCATGAATAATTTCAATTCAAAAAAGGATACGTCATTCTAAAATAAAAGTAAAAAAGTAATGCTATCATTTATGATCTGTTTATAAGGTATTAGTATTTACAGAACACAATTACAGCTTAATTATTGGGCATTCATAAATTAAGATCCGCAAAGTTTTTTTAACTTTGCGGATCTTTTTGCTCATCAATCAATTACAAATTATGTTTTTAACTGACCGTTGACCGATCTAATACTCAAACACTCATCAACAAAACACGAATCAATAACTAAATTTCCCTAATTCAACTTTACCATAAAAGATCCAGTAAATAATGGCTGTGTAAGCTAATACAAAGGGCATCCCTATAAAGGCAATATTACGCATAATGCCCAATGTCTTTATAGAAGAGGCCGCATTATAGATAGTAAGATTCCACTGCGGATTCAAGCTTGACACGATCAAATTTGGAAATAAAGCTACACCAAATAAAAAGGTCAGGGCAGCTATGGTAAAGCAGGATGAAAGGAAAGCGTAAAGCGGTTTATCCTTAAAAATAGCTCTTGGAATATTAGCTATGGCCAGAACATTCAGAACAACAACTAACCAAACCCAAGGGTGATTGGTGAAGTTATGAGTTACAAAAGGACGGCTAACCAGCGTATACATGGTTGTTAGTATGTAAAGAATCAGAAAGAAACCATAGGCCCGCCACATCTGACGATAAATTCTTTTTTGGAGATCTCCGGTTGTCTTGAGATGCAGATAAATAGAACCATGCATAGCGAAAGTGGCAACGGCCAATAATCCAACAAGAATGGCATAGGGATGAAGCAGATTCAAAATACTACCCACAAATTCTTTGTCAGCCCCAATCGGCATCCCCTGAATAGAATTACCAATAGCGACGCCGAATAAAAAAGTAGCCAGCGTACTTGCACCGAAGAATGAAATATCCCACGTTTTTCTCCATTTTTTGGAGGAGGCCTTACTTCGAAATTCCATTGATACAGCTCGAAAGATAAGAGCAAAAAGCAGAAGCATAAAAGGAATATAAAATCCTGAAAATGCAGTCGCATAAGCATCCGGAAAAGCCGCAAACAGAGCACCACCAAATGTCACAAGCCAAACTTCATTACCATCCCAAAGAGGACCAATGGAATTCATGTATATTCTACGCTCTTTATCTGTCTTTGCCGTTAAATGTAAAATCCCAACGCCGAGGTCGAATCCATCAAGAATAGCGTAACCAGTTAATAATACTCCTAAAAGAACGAACCAGAGTATGTGAAGATCCATCGTAAACTCCTGCTTTTATTAATGATCGTTATTATCAAAATCAGTTCTCTTTCTTGCCTCTGTCATAGAGTATCCGGAAGGGTTGACCAGCCTGGCAGCAGATTCTAATATCCCCCCCTTATGAGGTCCCATTTCTTCAACAGGAACTTCTTCCGGTCCTTTTTTGATTTTGTCATCCATTACATAAACCCAAACAGCAAAGAGCATCAAATAAATGAGTCCGAACATGATGATGGATGCGAGGACCTGTGTCCCGTTTATGGCAGGTGAAACAGCTTTACTTGTACGAAGTAGTCCGTAAACAACCCAGGGCTGACGTCCGACTTCTGCGGCAATCCAACCGGCTTGATTAGCGAGATAGGGCCCAAGAACAGCGAACACAAATACCCAGAGAAGCCAGCGTTTTTCAAATAATGTACCCTTCCACAACAGAAAACAGGCATATAAAGTCAGAATGATGAAGAACACGCCCAGCCCAATCATTAAATGATACATATAAAAAGGAATAATGACAGGCGGACGATTTTTAGCTGGTGTTTGATTTAAGCCCTGAACGGGTGTCTTGAAATTTCCGTGTACCAAAAAACTGAGCAAACCGGGAATTTGAATACCATAATTCACCTTTTTTTCCTGGTTGTTGGGTATCCCGATTATGTACATACCGGTTGGACCCTTTCCTGTTTTATAATGGGCTTCAAAAGCGGCTAATTTTGGCGGCTGATATTTTGCCACAATTTCAGCAGCAAAGTGACCGGACACCGGAGCTAGTATTGAAAAAACGGTACCGAATATGAGTCCAATAGTAAAGGACCGGGAGGCAAACTCGAGATGACGATTTCTCAATATATAATAAGCCGAAATACTCATTACAAGAAAAGCCCCCAGGATAAAGGCTGCTATTAAAACGTGAACAATCCGTTCCACACTGGATGGATTAAAAATAACCGACCAGAAATTAGTAACTTCCGCTCTTTCCACACCACCGTGTTTAACCAGGTGATATCCGGCCGGGGTTTGTTGCCAGGAATTGGCGACCACAATCCAAACCGATGAAAAAATCGATCCAAAAGAAACCATGATTGTTGAAAAGTAATGAAGCTTTTTAGAGACACGGTCCCAGCCGAAAATGACAACAGCCAAAAACCCGGATTCAAGGAAGAAAGCGAAAATTCCCTCAGCGGCAAGTGCCGAACCGAAAACATCACCTACAAATCGGGAATAGGTAGCCCAGTTTGTGCCAAATTGAAATTCCATGACGATGCCGGAAGCGACCCCCATAGCAAAATTTACAGCAAATATTTTTGTCCAGAATCTGGCCATCTCCTCATACTGACGGTTTCCCGTCTTCAAATAGAGACCCTCCATAATTACCATTAAAGCGCCTAAACCAATCGTCAGAGGTGGGAATATGTAGTGAAACATTATGGTCAGGGCAAACTGTAATCTGGATAGAAAAACAGCACTTAACTCCATGATGAAAATAATTTTATGTCAAAAAAAGTTATAAATTTATATCTGTTAAGTATAGAACAATATAAACTTATAAAAAATATAAATTATCATATTTAATAATTTTTTTATGATAAACTATCACGTATAAATTTAATCATTCCATGATAGGGGTTATAGATTTTTCAAGATATAATTATCTTAAATGGAATTATATATTTGTGTATATAAAATTTAACGATCTGATGATTGTTGAACGGTATTTGTCAAATATTTAATATCGTTTGTCATTTTTTTATTTATTCGAGGATTTCGAAATTGCGAAATCGTGAAAATACAGCTATTGGGAAAAAGAACGGTTTTGCATAGCCTTATTGGACTTGGAGAAAGATTCTCATGTGAACACAAATTTGCTTTTTATTTTGATTCAATTTCTGTTATACTTCAAATGTTCTTTTAAAACATGATGAGAGTTTTGGTTCAACATCAAAATTCAAAAAAAATGTTGATTAATATGGGAATCTCGTGAAAATCGGGAGCTGTACCCGCAACTGTTATTCCGGCCATGCGTTATCGTGGTAAAATTTATTGATACCAATGTCACTGTTCGTAAGAATGGGAAGACTTGTCAATAAATAGTCGGATAAGCCAGGAGACCTGCCAGACTCGTATCACTGTTGAAACTTTCGGGAAAATTAAAGTTCAGGTGAAAACAATGCATACAAACAAACTATATCTATCTTTAACAGCTCTTTTATTAATATTTATTTTTCTATGTTCTTCTCAGCTGGTATCGGCACAATCCGTATCCGATAGCCTGCAATTACGAGAAATTCATATAGAAGCCACTCGAATTAAAGAGCCTGTCGCTTATCAGCCAATTCAGGTAAACGTAATAGATTCAACAACTCTTCAGCAATTTCAATCGCAGGACCTCGGTTCACTGCTTATGGATCAATCTTTTGCATTTGTACAAAGTAATGGTCCCGGTGGGTTACAATCCCTTTCACTGCGCGGTTACGATGCGCGTCATACACAAGTTATCTGGGAAGGATTTGTCATAAATCATCCCATGGTAGGAACCTCCGATCTTTCTTTGATTCCGGTTTCTGTACTTTCTTCAGTAGAAATTTCCCCTGGTAATCCGGCTACTTCGTTTGGGGCCGGAAGCAGTGGCGGAACGGTTTATTTAAAGACAGACGATTTTATCAATAAAATACAATTGGGATCTGCTTTTGGCTCATATGGATATGCAAAACAAAATTTAGCTATTGGTACGAAACACAAAAATTGGAAAGTTACTTTTATGGCTGGACAGAAACAGTCCGATAATAATTTTCCATATTACAATACTGTCGAAAACAAGCAAATTAAGCGACAGAATAATGCATTAAATGCGCATCATATTTTAACGAATGTGGAATGGCAAAAAAAGAATCATTTTGTCAAAACCGCACTTTGGTATAATTATCAGGATAACCATATCGCCAATGCTGTCAATTTTAATGGTGGAAAAGGAGAGCAGCGTGATAATTCAGTACGGTGGTATGGGATTTACGGTGGTCGGTATGGTAAAACACATTATCGCGTCAAAACGTACTATTCTCATTATAATTTGAAGTACGATGACCCTAATTATGGCACGCATAGTCGTAGTTTAGCATTGAAATATAATGTTCAGGGGCAGATCCGTCATTATTTTTCCAAGATTTTCGATATAAGTGGTCTGATTTCTTTTAACAGAGAAATCATTAAAACCAATAATTATAATTATCGGGAAGACCGTAACCGGGTAAGTGGATTAGTACACGGAGAATACCGGCCGGTTCCAGAATTACGGATATATCCGGCGCTTAGATTTGATAACTATTCAGATTTTGGGAGTCAGGTTAGTCCGGATTTAGGAGTAAATTTTGAAATGATACCACGTATATTGTTCATCAGGGCACAAATAAAACGTGATTTTACAGCTCCGACCTTTAATCAATTATACTGGCAGCCTGGTGGGAATAAAGATCTTAACCCGGAAAAAAGCTGGACAGCGGAGGCTGGGTTTACTTTTCAAAAGCAATTATCGAAAGGTTTGCTATTGAAGGTTATGCCTACCTATTATAATAGCAGACAAAAAGATGGAATCCGATGGGTGCCGGGTAGTAATGGCGTATGGTCGCCCGTAAATATTCTTGGGCTACATATGCAGGGTGCAGAGTTGGAATCTGTATTGATGTACGAATTAAATGGAATCACTTTACAACTACGGAATTTTACAGAATGGACTAAAGCGGAAATAACGAAGAGCGATCAATCCAAATCGCATGACCTGCATAAACAGTTGAGTTATGTGCCTAAATGGTCCTTCAAAACAGATCTGAGTATACATTCCGGACCTATAATGTTATATATCAATCAAAACAGGACTGGATCCCGATATACTACGAATGATCACAGCAGTTCTTTAGATCCCTTATCCGCCTTCAATATCATCAATTCAGGTATTATTCTGAGTCATCGATTTGGTGCATTTCGTCTTGCTTTACATGCCAAAGTGCAGAATCTCTTTAATAAGAGCTACCAAATCGTTGCCTGGTATCCTATGCCCGGAAGAAATTATCTTGGTTCCCTGAATATATCGATGAGAATTTAGAGAAGCCATTGCAAAGCCTTCATTTACTTAAGTTAGACAGACTCCTATAACAAGATTTATCGCAAAATGATTTAAAAATATGGGAATAAATCGAAATTATTTATAATGATCTGTGTCCAGAAATATGTATAGAATATGGTCGATAATCGTGTATGAAATACATTATTTATTATCCGACATAATTGACTAAATGTTCAAAAAATCTATTAAACAGATACTCGAATCCACCTTCTCTACTTTATCGAATGTGGATAACTTTAGACTTTCAAAAAATCCATATCAAAATAAAACACGAAATTCATACTGATGCATCTAAAAACAATGATTTTACTGAATTAATGGAATGTGGATAACTTTTTTGAAGGCGAAGCTATATATGAATTATCATGATATTCGTTATAATTATGTCATGAATTTGTCCATATTATAATTAAGCCAAAAGGCATTTAAAAAGCGGTATGTGGATAACTTAACCCTTTTGTGGAAAACTAGTTAAAAAAAATCTTGCCGTGATACCCTCTGGCTTATATATTCAAATTAATAGATGTGAAAATGAACGCATTTTACCTGAGTTATTTTTCGTATCGTATGATTGTTACATAGATGAATAAGTAGCTATGAACTCGGGTATATTATATGATTACGGTTCCGACATCTACAGGCAACCAAACTGCTCATAATAACTATTGAAACATAAATGGGGTAACCGAATGAAATTTAAACGATATTACACTCAATCCAGCTGGTCGACACCCTTCGACAAAATTGAGTTTGATACGAGAACTTCCGAGATAAAAAATCCGGACGGCTCAACTGTATTCAAAATGGAGGACGTTATTGTTCCATCAACCTGGTCTCAGGTTGCTACGGATATTATAGCACAAAAGTATTTTAGAAAAGCAGGGATTCCTGCCAAATTAAAAAAGATACCGGAAAAGGGGGTTCCGGAATGGTTGCAGGCTTCAGAACCAGATTATGAAACCATGAAAGGTCTTTCCGAAGAAGAAAAATTCGGTCACGAAAGGGATAGTCGGCAAGTGTTTAATCGGTTAGCCGGATGCTGGACTTACTGGGGATGGAAGCACGATTATTTCGATTCGGAAGATGATGCCAAAATATTTTATGGTGAGCTCAGTTATATGCTGGCCAAACAAATGGCCGCTCCCAATAGTCCGCAATGGTTTAATACCGGACTGCATTGGGCTTATGGAATTAATGGTCCGGCACAGGGACATTATTATGTAGATGGGAAAACCGGTAAATTGAACCGTTCCAAGGATGCTTATTCTCATCCTCAACCACATGCCTGTTTTATTCAAAGCGTGGCTGATGACCTTGTTAATGAAGGCGGAATCATGGATCTTTGGACTCGTGAAGCTCGTCTTTTTAAATATGGTTCAGGAACCGGATCGAATTTTTCAGAGATTAGAGGTGCTGATGAACCGTTGAGTGGCGGTGGTAAATCATCCGGACTGATGAGTTTCTTAAAAATTGGAGATCGCGCTGCCGGAGCCATAAAATCCGGTGGAACAACTCGTCGTGCCGCTAAAATGGTGACACTTGATATGGATCATCCCGATATCGAAGAGTATGTTAATTGGAAGGTAAAAGAAGAACAAAAGGTGGCAGCGTTGGTAGCTGGTTCAAAATCAAGTGAAAAACACCTTAAAAACATCATTAAGCTTTGTCACAAACCGGTAAATATTGATGGTCGGACCTTCAATGGGTCGGTTAGTCGTGATCCTAAGAAGAATAAGGAATTAGCAAAAGCTATTCGGGAAGCCAAACGGGCTGCGGTTCCATTAAATTATATAGAGCGCGTTATACAATTAGCTGCTCAGGGTGTCACGGATATTGAATTTGATGTATATGATACAGATTGGAATTCAGAAGCCTACAGTACGGTAAGCGGTCAAAATTCCAATAATTCGGTCCGTGTACCAAACGATTATATGAAGGCGGTTAAAGATGATGAAGACTGGAATCTCTACGGTCGTGTTGAGAAAAAAAAGGCGGCTGAAGATGGACGGGATCCCAAACCTCATAAAACCATAAAAGCTAAAGATTTGTGGGATCAGATCGCTTACGCCGCCTGGTCGAGTGCGGATCCGGGAATGCAGTATCATGATACCATCAATGAATGGCATACGTGTCCGGCCGATGGACCAATCAAAGCCAGTAATCCCTGCTCGGAATATATGTTCCTGGATGATACGGCCTGTAATCTGGCTTCGTTGAATCTGGTACAATTTTACGACAAGGATAAGCAAAAATTTGATGTTCCCTCATTCCGTCACGCATCGAGAATGTGGACGGTTGTTTTGGAAATATCTGTTTTGATGGCACAATTCCCATCAAAAGAAATCGCTCGTTTGTCTTATGAATTTCGGACACTTGGCATTGGATACGCCAATTTAGGTACCTTATTGATGGTTCAGGGAGTTCCTTACGATAGTGATGAAGGTCGTGCTATATGTGGAGCAATAACGGGCATTATGCATATGACAGCCTATGCGACGAGTGCGGAAATGGCCAACGAACTGGGTACATTTCCAGGCTATGAAAGAAATAAAAAACATATGCTACGTGTACTCCGCAATCATAAACGTGCGGCCTATAATGTATCGCCAGAAGAATATGAGGATCTGACGATTAAACCAATGGGCATCGACGCTCATATCAGTCCGGATTATTTATTGAAAGCCGCTCGGGATGATGCTGATCGTGCCGTAGAAATGGGTGAAAAATATGGATATCGCAATGCTCAGGTTACGGTATTGGCACCAACCGGAACAATTGGACTGGTTATGGATTGTGATACTACAGGTATCGAACCGGACTTTGCACTGGTTAAATTTAAAAAACTGGCAGGTGGCGGTTACTTCAAAATTATCAATCAAAGTGTTCCATCTGCGTTGGAACATCTCGATTATAGTAAAGCCGAGATTAATGATATTATCGAACATGCCAAAGGTCATGCCACCCTCGAAGGATGTCCGACGATTACCCCTGAACGGTTAAAGGATCTCGGTTTTACGGATGATGCTCTTGAGAAAATAGAAGAAGCTTTACCCGGTGTTTTTGATATTAAATTTGCGTTTAATCAATGGACATTAGGTGAAGATTTCTGTAAAGAAAATCTGGACATTACCGAAGAACAATTATCTGATTGGAATTTTGATATGCTTAGCACCCTTGGTTTCTCTAAAAAAGAAATTGACGAAGCCAACGATTATGTTTGTGGTACGATGACTGTTGAGGGCGCACCGCATCTGAAAGATGAGCATTTACCGGTTTTCGATTGTGCCAATAAATGTGGGAAAAAAGGCACCCGTTATATCGCACCTGAAGGCCATATAAAAATGATGGCGGCTGCCCAGCCATTTATTTCCGGTGCTATTTCAAAAACGATCAACTTCCCAAATGAGGCGACTCTTGAAGATATCAAGTCGGCTTTCATGTTATCCTGGGAACTGATGCTGAAAGCCAATGCCTTGTACCGGGATGGCTCAAAATTGAGTCAGCCGTTGAACACAATGGCCGATGTACTCGAGGAAATAGACGAAGAAGAGGAAGAAGGAGTCGTTCAGGCACAGGATCAGGTCGTTAAAACGGCTGAACGTATTATTCACAAATACGTGGCCGGACGTAAGCGGCTTCCCAATCGCCGTGGTGGCTATACTCAAAAATCAAAGATAGGTGGACAAAGTGTCTATCTGAGAACAGGTGAGTATGAAAATGGTCAGATTGGTGAAATATTCATAGATATGCACCGTGAAGGCGCCGCTTTCAGAAGTCTGATGAACTGTTTTGCCATTTCCATTTCGTTAGGATTACAACACGGGGTACCACTTGAAGAATTTATTGATGCCTTTGTATTCACTAAATTTGATCCAAGCGGACCGGTATTCGGCAGTCCCCATATTAAGATGACAACCTCGGTTATCGATTATATCTTCCGTGAATTGGCGGTAAGCTATCTCGGACGTGAAGATTTGGCTCACGTTCCACCGGAAGAAATCAATCATCGTAATTTGCGACCGACCGAAGAGAGCAGCAATTCCGATTCAACATCGGAAACTCAAACAACGTCGAATACATCGTCAAATCCGGTTGAAGAACATGAGCATGTTCATACCCATGATAATTCTGTCGAATCCTACAAAACCAAAGGTGACAGTGATTACAAACGTGCCAAACAATTAGGATACACCGGTGATGTTTGTCCTGATTGCGGCAGTATGACCATGGTTCGTAACGGAACGTGCATGAAGTGCGTAACTTGCGGAGCGACAAGTGGTTGTTCCTGATTAGTGGAGTTATTTGTTATTGGATGAAGCCTGTCTCATATGAGACAGGCTTTTTTAATTGGAAATGGGCTATCAATGTTATGTCTGTAAAGAATTAACCCGAATTATTCACGTAAACTACAAGAATCAATACCTATCATACTGAAGGAACAATATCTTGTAATAAATAAAGTTTTCCTCAAATTTGAGGAGTCTAAAAAGAGCTGCGAAATGTTGCCGTGCTCTGCGTTGAATTTAAAA
>Ga0102962_1001083_pt1 | contig 11194 bp, 8 predicted proteins | sample SalPonF2_C_D2_MG_FD_84519 | JGI IMG/M metagenome (GOLD analysis project Ga0102962, IMG submission 84519) | Salt pond soil microbial communities from South San Francisco under conditions of wetland restoration - Salt Pond MetaG SF2_C_D2_MG ...
CACGACGAGCAGGGACAGAACGTCGCGTTCGACGACGTCTATCGGATCTTCGTCGAGAACCGAATCTACCCCGACGCGCTCGACCAGCACGCGCTGATGGTCGGCCTGATCGACGTCTGGAAGGTGATGCGATACCTGGACGACATGGTCACGCTCATCGAGAGCGTACAGGCCTGAGGGTCGAGAGTCGCGAACAGAAATTGTTCGTGCGGTGTCCAGTATCTGATGCTGACGGTGTTTAGATAGTTTTCGGTGGCCACGAATGGGCCGTCACCGACCGGGGCCTTCCCAGGCCTCGCTCTGGGACCGGGCCGTCGGGGCGCGGACGGCATCGCCTCGCGGAGCGGACAGCCGACGCCCACTGGATTTCACGCTACCGGGGTGGGCTCCCTCCTGCGTGTCCTCTCGAACGACGTTGGCGCGTGCGCGCCCTTCCCGACTACGGGGGCCCATCGAAGGTCGAACAGTAATATTACACCAATAATCCCGTAAAGCAGCGGGCGCCCATCACCTGTGCGGGCGTCGTCTCGGTCGAGAGAACACCGAGCGTGATCCGACTATCGAGAACGCCGAACACGGGCGTTAATTCACGGAGAACGTCGCGAGAGCCGTCCTCGAGCCCGATCACGTCCCCAGAGAGGATTACGGGGGTCGGTGTGCCGTTGTGTATGTGAGAACGGCGGGTGGTCAGTTCGCGGACGACGCGTCGTCGTACGTTTTGCACTCGAAGCCCTCGTCGCCGGAACTGTGCTTGATGTTCAACTCGATGGCGTTCGCGGTGCTGGTCACGATGTCGTGGATCTCGCTCCCGCTTGGGTCGCCCGCGATGCGGTTCGCGGGGGCCGAGATGCTGATCGACCCGCAGATGGAGTCGCTGTCGGGGTGTATCGGGGCCGCGACCGAGCGGAGCCCCTGCAGGCGCTCCTCTTCGTGCGTCGCGAAACCGCGCTCGCGGATCTCCTCGAGCTGTTCGAAGAGCGTATCGGGATCGGTGATGGTGTTCGGCGTCGCCTCGGGGAGACCTCGCTGGTCGATGATCGACCGGACGTGGGCCTCGGGCATGTGTGCGAGGATGGCTTTCCCCTGGGCCGTGTAGTGGAGGTGCGTCCGTTTGCCCGGGTAGGTGTCGAGGTCCACCGCCTGTTCGCCCTTGCTGCGGTAGAGGTAGACGCCCAGGCCGTTCTCGACGGTCATGAGGTTGGCGAGTTCGCCGGTCTGATCGGCCATCCGTTTGACCTGCGGCTTGGCGATGCGGAACAGTTTCATGCGGCTCCTGGTGTACCCGCCGAGGTCGAGGAACTTCAGGCCCAGCCTGTACGTCGTCCCGTCCTTCACGACGTACCCGTTCGACTCGAGCGTGCTGAGGTGGTTGTGCACCATGCTCTTGTTCATCCCGAGCGTCGACGCCAACTCGGTCACGTGGGCCCCGTCGACGTCCTTGAGGGCTTCGACGATCCGGAGGGTCTTCTCGGACGTCCGGACCGGATGTTTCGCCTCCTGCGTCATTTGCTATCGGTTTCCATCCAGCGGTCAATAAGTCTATCCCGGCGATGCGACGACCGGTCGATCCTCGGGATCACATCCGGCATCGAAATTCTGATATAGAGAACGGAATGTGTGGGCGACCGACCCGTCCGTTTCCTCGAAACCGGCGCTTCGATTCGCAGAGAGGCGGTACGCACAGATCCGGCCGTTCGACGCCCGACACGGCTATTCCCAGCCTGAGAATGGGCAGTCGACTGCCGATACACTCTTGTAGGTGACCCGCAACGTAGGTCCTCGTAGGCCATGGTCGGCGTGGCTATCGTCGTCATCGCGGGCGTCGCAAGCCTGTTCATGGCCTGGGCGATCGGCGCGGGCTCGTCCGGCTCGACACCGTTCGCACCGGCCGTCGGAGCCAATGCCATCTCGGTCATGCGCGCGGGGTTCGTCGTCGGCATCCTGGGGCTCCTCGGCGCGGTCCTCCAGGGGACGAACGTCTCCGGTGCCATCGGGACGGAACTCGTTCGGGGCGTCTCCCTGTCCCCGGCCGCCGTGATCGTTGGACTGGGGACCGCGGCAATCCTCGTCGCGCTCGGCGTGTTCAGGGGGTACCCGATAGCGACTGCGTTCACGGTCACGGGTGCCGTCGTCGGCGTCGGTCTGGCTCTCGGTGGCGCGCCAGCGTGGACGAAGTACCGCGAAATCGTCGTCCTGTGGATGCTCACTCCCGTCGTCGGCGGCACCATCGCCTACTCGACGGCCCGCCTTCTCGACGCCGACCGCGTGCCCGTCCGCACCACGATTCCGCTGTTAGGGGCGCTCGTCGGTCTCGTCCTCGCCAACGCGCCGTTCGGAATCCTCGGTTCGATGGGCGGGACCGCCTCGCTCGCGACGGCGATAGCCGGTCCGCTCTCGAAGGCGGGCGTCATGTCGGAGGGAGTGAACCGAATCGGCGTCGACGTCGTCACCGCCGGTCTCGTCGCGGGGCTCACCTACCGACAGGTCGTCCGCGACGTCACTGCCGGCCGGCGGCAGTTCCTGCTCGCGCTCGGCGCGCTCGTCGCCTTCTCCGCGGGCGGGAGCCAGGTCGGCCTCGCGGTCGGCCCCCTGGTCCCCCTGCTCGGTTCGATCCACGTCCCGCTGGTCCTCGTCCTCGCGGGCGGCGGCACCGGCCTGTTGCTCGGGTCGTGGACGGGCGCGCCGCGCATGATCAAGGCGCTCTCCCAGGACTACTCGTCGCTCAGTACGAACCGTTCCATCGCGGCGCTCGTTCCGTCGTTCGTCATCGCGCAGGCCGCCGTCTTCTTCGGGATCCCCGTCTCCTTCAACGAGATCATCGTCAGCGCCATCGTCGGAGCGGGGTACGCCGCGGGCGGAGGGGGGATCTCCCGCCGAAAGATCACCTACACGGTCCTCGCCTGGATCGGGTCGCTCGTCCTCGCCGGACTCGTCGGGTACGGTGCGTTCGCCGCCGTCAACGCGTACCTCTGAACGGTGCCATCCAGCGAACCGAGCCGACCCACCGCGGCCGCGGTTCGGCCCGTCTCGGCGATGGCCCGCGGATCAGTCCGTGTCGACGGCGCAGTTGTTCGGGCCGAGTTCGATCTCCTCGTCCTCGAGCGTGCGCCTGCCCTCGTTGATCGCGATGATCTCGTCGTGGTTGGACGGCTTCGAGCCGAGACCCTCGAGGACGTGCTCGACGAACGCGGACCGGGAGTCCAGTTGGACGGCCGGGTTCGTCGCTTCGATCTGACCGACCGTCGCGCTGATCGGCGACCCGAGCGCGACGTCCTCTGCGTCCCAGTGGGCCGGGTAGACGATGACGTCGTCGTCCAGGGACAGGATCGTCTCGAAGATGGAGTCGTAGAGGACGGAGGCGTGCTCGGCGGCGCCGTCGTCGCCGTGCTCGAGGTCCGGTCGACCGACGCTGTCGACGAACTGCGCGTCGCCGGTCAGCACCGCCTCCTCGCCGACGCGGTAGGAGACGCTCTCCATCGTGTGGCCGGGCGTGTGCAGGACCTCGATGGCGCACCCGCCGAGGTCGAGGGTCTCGCCGTCGGCCACTGGGCGGTAATCGGGCGTCCCACCGGGCGTCGTGGTCCGCTCGTCGACGGCCGCGCCGACGACGAACTCGGCGTCGTACGTTTCGGCGAGGTCGGCGGCAGAGGAGACGTGGTCCGCGTGGACGTGCGTCAGCGCCACGTACGTGACGTCGGGCAACGCACCGTCCTCCGTGCCGAAGCGTTCGTCGAAGCGGAGGTTCCGATCGTAGACGTCCGTGTACTGGACTGGATCGACGATCATGGCCTCGCCGTTCGCGCCGAGGACGTAGGAGAGACACCCGCTCGCGACGCGCTTGACCTGCTTGAACACGAGGTCGGGACGGAGGTCGACGTCGACGACGTCGAAGACCTGGCTCCAGCCGAGCATGCCGCCCTCGAGGTGGGATACGTCGAAGCCGCGTCTGGCGAGTGCCTTCGCCGCGAGGCGACTCGTGTTTCCGTGGGCGCACACGACGATCACTCGTTCGTCGGCCGGGAGGACGTCGGTCGGGTTTCGGTCGAACGCGTCCCGGTCGGCGTTGTACAGCAGGTGGATCGCGCCGGGAATGTGCCACCGCTCGTAGGCCTCCGCGGTACGAACGTCTACGATCTGTGGGGCGTCGCCTCCCTGGATGGTGCCCTTCAGCGCTTCCGGCGTCACTTGACCGGTGGTTACGGTGCTCGACATGGGTCGTGAATGTGGTTGCAACCGCTCGCGCAGACGCGCGGGCAGTTTGCACACTCCCGAGTGGTGTGGTATCCACAATATATCTTGCCCTTACTGGACGGGATGAAGGGCGGAAAACGAAGGGGAGAACCCCCAGCTGAGGCTTTCGGGAACGCGCGTCGCGACGGTCGTCTTCGAGAGCCGATGCGCCCGACCCCGGGGGTCGCCCTCAGCCGAAACTGAAGGTGTGGTCCGCGTCCTCCATCTCGGCGAGGAAGTCCGCGGCGCCGGCGAAGTTGCTGGTGACCGTGTCGTCGATGGCGTCCCGGTCCCACTGGAGCATGTCGAGCGTGGTCGTGCACGCGACCGTCGTCACGAGGTCGCCGCCGCTCGCGGTGAACTCGGCGAGGAGGTCGTACGGGTTCGGCATCCCGGCGTCGAGTAGGTCCTGGATGCCCGAGACGTCTTTCTCACCCGACATGAGGTGGGTGAGTCCGTCGAACGTGAAGTAGACGACGACCTCCGACTCCATCGAGAGCGCGACGTGGCCGAGGTTCATCGCCATCGCCAGGCTCTTGGGGTCGTCGCTGTAGACGACGATCCCGATCTTGTTCATCGTCAGTTCCTCCTGATGTAGAGCCTGAGGACGTCCCCGTCGGACACCACGCCCAGGAACTCGTTGTCGGTCGTGTCCGCCCACGACGGGATGTCGCGCTCGGCTCCGGGGTCGGTCGCCTGGACTTCGAGGACGCCGCCTGGTTCGAGCTCGTCGATCCGCTGTTTGGTTCGAATCACCGGAATCGGGCAGTTCTCGCCCTGGACGTCGAGGACGTCGTCGGGTTCTACGTTTACGGTATCGGTGGTCTCCCCACCCATGCTAACAAGTGTCTTTCCCGCCGTACAAAAGCCTTTCCCAAACGTTTGTCGTCCGGACAATACTGGCCGCACAGCGGCCGGCGCGTAGTGAGTCGGAAACGTCCGATTCGAAGGCCGTGAGCGAGAGTGAGTGGCTATCGGCCGGACGTATCGGTAGGGACGCGAATCCGCCGATCGAGCAGTACCGGCGGTTGCGCGCCGATAGAACGCGGGAGGGCGCGCCCCGGCCGTCCGACGGAACGTGGTTTCAGTCGTCTACCATCGCGTCCTGCGTGGCCGCGCAGTTGTTCGGGCCGAGTTCGAGGCGGAACGCTTCGTCGTCGTCGACGCGCTCGCGGCCGAGGTTCACGTCGATGACCTCCTCGTAGTTCGCGGGCCGCGGGGGCATGTCCGCGAGGACGAAGTCGACGAACTCGTCCCGGTCGAGGCGGAGGGCGTCCATCCCCTCGGCGAGGTCTCCGAGCCGCGCCGTGTACGTTCCGTCGGCCGCAGGGGTCGCCGCGTCTCCGAAGTGAGCCGGCGCGACGACGACGTCCGCCGGGAGACGCAGGAGGTCCTGGAGCGTGTCGTACAGTTGACCGGCCGCGTCCGGGGCGCCCTCCGCGCCCTCCTCGAGGTCGGGTCGAGCGACGCTCTCCGTGAAGAGGCCGTCTCCGGAGAGGAGGACCGCGTCGTCCACGAGGTACGACGTCATCCCGGACGTGTGACCGGGAGTGGAGCGAACCTCGATGGAAATTCCACCGACGGGGACGGTGTCACCGTCGGCGACCGTCGTCACCTCGACGTCGTAGTCGACGCCGCGTTCGACCGCCTGCTCGGGGAGGAGGAAGTCGGCTCCCGTCGCCGCCACCAGCTCGCGCGCGCCGCTCACGTGGTCCGCGTGGACGTGCGTGTCGAGGACGCTAGTGACGCTACACCCGCGCTCGACCGCCTCGGAGACGTACCGGTCAGTGAACGCGCGCAGGGGGTCGACCACGACGGCCTCGTCGCCGTCGAACACGGCGTACGACAGACACCCGCTCGACGGCCGCTGGAACTGGACGACCGTCGCGTCGGTGTCCGCCGTTCGGATCTCGCACGCGTCGTAGACGCGCGCCCACCCGTTCATCCCCTCGGATAGGTTCACGGCGTCGAATCCCCGCTCGACGAGCTGCTCGGCGACCCACTCGCTCGCGCCGCCCTTCGCACAGACGACCACGAGCGGACCGCCGTCGGGGACTCGCGAGAGGTGATCGTCCGTGATTCCCTCGACGAGTTCGACGTACGGGAGGTTCTCGATCGTCACGTTCTCGCCGTCGACGTGCCACTCCTCGAACTCCTCGGTGGCGCGAACGTCGAGGATCGTGACCGGTTCGCCCGCGTCGATCGCGTTTCGCAGGTCGGCGGGTTCGACCGCTTCGATCGACGACTCCGACGGTGTGGACTCGTTCGTCCCCGGCATGCGCTGGGGTAGCACGCGGAGGGCCTTCAACGTTCGTTTCGTCGACGCACCAGGTGAGGGGGGACAATAGCCGGGCTTTATTGCCGCTATCTGCGACGCGGTTCCCAAAAATATATGTCGCGGTCGCGGGTAACCCCTGGTGTACACATGCAAGGTGTTCTCACGCACCGCGTGCGACGAAGACAGGACGAGAGCACCCCACGGCCACGAGGTGATCCTCGACGATCATGACGAACTTCGGCTTCGTAATCGACAACCGAAAGTGCATCGGCTGTCACGCCTGCACGGTCGCGTGCAAGGGAGAGCACGACGATCCCATCGGCGTGAACAAGACCTGGGTGAAGTACATCGAGAAGGGCGAGTTCCCGAACTCCCGGCGGAACTTCTCCGTCATGCGGTGTAACCACTGCAACGACTCGCCCTGCACGGACGTCTGTCCGGTCACCGCGCTCTGGGAGCGCGAGGACGGCATCGTGGACTTCGATCCGGAGCGCTGCATCGGCTGTAAGGCCTGCATGCAGGGCTGTCCGTACGACGCCCTCTACATCGATCCGGAGACGTCCACCGCAGCGAAGTGCAACTACTGCTCGCACCGCGTCGACTCCGGGCGCGAACCCGCCTGCGTCACGGTCTGCCCCGAGGACGCGATAATCGCGGGCGACATGGAGAACCCGGAGACCGAGATCACGCAGACCGTCTCGACCCAGGAAGTGCAGGCGCGCAAGCCCGAGAAGGGCACCGAGCCCAAGCTCTTCTACGTCAAGGGCGACGAGGGGAGCGTGACCCCCGGATCGACCGGGCGGAGCGACCACTACATGTGGAGCGACGCGCCCTCGCAGATGGAGACGCGCGGGGCCGCACGCGAGGAGTTCGACCTCCAGCGCGCCGCCGAGTCGCTCGCGAACTCCGACGTCTCGCTGCCCGACGCGGGAGACGAGGAGGCGCGGGCGGACGGCGGCGTGGCGACCAGCGGCTCCGTCGACCGGGGCGAGTCCGAGGACTCGACTTCGATCTCGGCCGCGTACGAACTCCTCCACGAGGAGGCCCGCCGGGTCTACGACATCGGCGAGTCCCACTACCGCTCGTGGGGCTGGGAGGTCTACTCGTACACGATGACGAAGTCAATCTCCGCCGGCGCGCTGCTCGTGCCGGCGCTCCTGATGCTCGCCGGCGTGATCCAGCCGGACGCGACGCTCGTCGGCGTCAGCTCGTTCGTCAGCGGGGTCTTCCTCGTGCTGACCGGGATCCTGCTCGTCATGGACCTCGAGCAGCCCGGTCGCTTCCACTGGGTGCTCTTGCGCCCGAACTGGAAGTCGTGGCTCGTGAAGGGCGCGTACATCATCAGCGGCTTCGGCGCCTACCTCGGACTCACGGTGATCGGCTGGCTGCTCGGCGTCGGCGCCGTCACGAATCCGGTCGCACTGGCGATCGGCTCGGCGCTCGCGGCGGGGACCGGCGTCTACACCGCGTTCCTGTTCGGGGACTCGAAGGGGCGCGACCTCTGGCAGAGCGCCCTCCTTCCGTTCCACCTCTTCGTCCAGATACTCCTCGCGGGGAGCGCCGTTACCGCGGTGATGGGCCTCGCGGGATACGGGGCGCTCGTCGGACCGTCCGTCGCGGTGCTCGCCGGCTCGATCGTCGTGCACGGCGTGTTCGTCGCCGGGGAGCTCTTCACCCCCCACCAGACCGAGGACGCAGAGGAAGCCGCCGCCCGGATCGTGCGTGGCGAGTTCAGCCGCGCCTTCTGGTACGGCGGCGTGGGCGTGGGCGTCGTCGTCCCGCTCGCCGTACTGGCGGTGGGCCAGACGGCCGTCTTCGCGTCCGTCGCCGGCGTCGTCGCCGTCGCCGGGCTATTCGCGTACGAGTACTGCTTCGTGATCGCACCACAGACCATCTCACTCGCATAACATGGGACACGACTTCACCCCCAGCCGCGTCGAGAAGGCCGCGGAGAAACTGGGACTGCTGACGAACCGCTCCGAAGAGACGAACAAGCAACGACAGCGCAGGCAGACCGGCGACGTCGATCCGATCAGCCCGTCGGGCCACCTCACGGACTACCCGGACCCCGAAGAGTGGGACTCCTGGACGGAGTACGAGTCCAGCGGCGAGCCGCGGGAGTACTCGCTGGTTCCGACCTCCTGTTTCAACTGCGAGGCCGGCTGTGGACTCCTCACGTACGTCGACAAGGAGACCGGCGAGATCCGGAAGATCGAGGGGAACCCCGAGCACCCCGGGAGTCGCGGGAAGAACTGCGCGAAGGGGCCCGCGACCGTCAACCAGATCAAGGACACCCAGCGCATCACCCACCCGCTCAAGCGGGACGGCCCGCGCGGGAGCGGCAAGTGGAAGCGCGTGTCGTGGGACGACGCCCTCGACGACATCGCCGGCGAGATGCGCGACGCCATCACGGACGACCGGGGGAACGAGATCACGTACCACGTCGGACGCCCCGGCCACGAGGGCTCGATGGACCGGAACATCAACGCGTGGGGCGTCGACGGCCACAACTCCCACACGAACATCTGTAGCGCGGGCGCTCGGGCCGGCTACGGCTTCTGGCACAAGTACGATCGCGCAAGCGCCGACTTCGCGAACGCGGAGTTCATCCTGCTGCTCTCCGCGCACCTCGAGTCCGGCCACTACTTCAACCCGCACGCCCAGCGGATCATGGAGGGCGTCATGGAGGGCGGGCAGCTCGCCGTCATGGATCCGCGACTCTCGAACACCGCCGCGATGGCGAACTTCTGGCTCCCGACGCAACCCGGCAGCGAGGCGGCCGTGCTGCTCGCGATGGCGAACGTCATCATCAGCGAGGGGATGTACGACGAGGAGTTCCTCTACAACTGGGTGAACTGGCGGCAGTTCCTCGAGGAGGAGTACCCGGAGCGCGAGGTCTCCTTCGAGACGTATCTCGCGACGCTCGGAGAGATCTACGCCGAGTTCACGCCCGCGTACGCGGAGGCCGAGAGCGGCGTTGACGCGGAGAAGATCGTCAAGATCGCACGCAAGATCGGGACCGCCGGCGACCGGTTCGCGACCTACATCTGGCGGAGCGCGGCGAGCGGCAACCGCGGCGGCTGGCAGGTCTCACGCACGCTGCACTTCCTCTCCGTGCTCGTCGGCGCCGTCGGGACGAAGGGCGGCACCTCGCCGAACGCCTGGCACAAGTGGGAGCCCGAGATGCCGAGAGAGCCCCCGCGGCAGAAGCTCTGGGACGAGATCCAGCTCCCCAAGGAGTACCCGTTCGCCCACTACGAGCTGAGTTACCTCCTCCCGTACTTCCTCAAGGAGGGACGCGGAAAGCTCTCGGTCTACTTCACGCGCGTGTTCAATCCCGTCTACACCTACCCGGACGGGTTCTCGTGGATCGAGGCGCTCAGCGACGAGGACATGGTCGGAATGCACGTGGCGCTCACGCCGACCTGGAACGAGACGGCGTACTTCGCCGACTACGTCCTGCCGATGGGCCACAGCCCGGAGCGCCACGACGTCCAGAGCCAGGAGACCCACGCCGCGACCTGGGTGACCTACCGCCAGCCCGTCCTCCGCGAGTTCGCAGAACGCGAGGGCGAGGACGTCGATCGGACGTACGAGGCGAACCCCGGGGAGGTCTGGGAGGAGGACGAGTTCTGGATGGACCTCTCCTGGCGCATCGACGAGGACGGCGAACTCGGCATCCGGCAGTACTACGAGAGCCCCTACCGCGAGTCCGAGGACGGCGAGCCCGCGCAGATGACGGTCGACGAGTACTACCGGTACGTCTTCGAGAACGAGGAGAACCTCGTCGAGGCCGCCGAGGAGAAGGGAATGGAGCCCCTCGAGTACATGAAGATACACGGGGCGTTCGAGGCGCAGAAGAACCAGTACGAACTCCACGAACGCCCGATCGACCCCGCCGTCCTCGAGGAGGACGACGTCTTCGTCGACGAGCACGACACGGTCCACCGCGTCCTCGAGGCACACGACCTCTCGGCGGCGGAGACGAAGACGGTGACGTACGAGAACGAGGAGACGGACTACGAAGACCGCGGCTACGAGTACGACACGGTCCCGCTCGGGGACCTCGATGACCTCGAGACCGAGGTGCTGGGCGTGCTCGTCGACGGTGAGCCGATGCGCGGCTTCCCGACGCCGACGGGCAAACAGCAGTTCTACTCGAAGACGCTCGCCGACTGGGGGTGGGACGAACCCGAGTACACGATCCCGCACTACCTCAAGTCGCACGTCCACCCGGACGAGATCGACTACGAGGACGGCGAGATGGTGCTCGTCCCGACGTTCCGCCTGCCGACGCAGATCCACTCCCGGTCGTCGAACTCGAAGTGGCTCGAAGAGATCTCCCACAACAACCCCGTCTGGGTCCACACGAGGGACGCGGAGCGCCTCGGACTCGAGACCGGCGACCTCGCGCGGGTGGAGACGGAGATCGGCTACTTCGTCAACGAGGTCTGGGTGACCGAGAGCATCAAGCCGGGGATCGTCGCGATGTCCCACCACATGGGCCAGTGGAAGGTGAACCGCGAGTACGAGGACGGCGAGATCGAGGAGGGCGGCGACGGCTTCGGAAAGGTCTCCGTCGACCTGAAGCAGGGCGACAGCCAGTGGGGCCTCCGCCAGGCGGAGGGGATCACGCCCTTCGAGAGCACCGACCCGGACAGCGAGCGCATCTGGTGGAACGACGGC
>Ga0102962_1001084_pt1 | contig 11187 bp, 7 predicted proteins | sample SalPonF2_C_D2_MG_FD_84519 | JGI IMG/M metagenome (GOLD analysis project Ga0102962, IMG submission 84519) | Salt pond soil microbial communities from South San Francisco under conditions of wetland restoration - Salt Pond MetaG SF2_C_D2_MG ...
ATTTTTAAATTCAACGCAGAGCACGGCCAAACTTCGCAGCTTTTTTAGCGTCCTCAAAATCGAGGATCAGTTTATTTTTTATAAGTTACTTTATTTACAATATGATATGTATTACTTCATATTGGTTACGTGAATAATTCGGGTTAAATAATTTAGGTGCTTCTCGCGATTTAGCTCTGCTTACCCACTCTCATTCTCCCGAAGTATGCGGGACAAGTTCTCCCTTTCACGGATAAATCCGAGACAAGGAGAAAGGCCTTCAACAAAACTCAAAAACGGTTAATAAATTAAGGTGTCTTGTCGTTTGAATTGTTATTTTTCCACGGGCTCTACAATCGATCGTCCATCATCATCCGTTTATTTAAAACTCTTGTTTTATAAATTCCTTATGTCGAATTCAGTTTATTTAACATTTCACAGTAAACTCAATCATAATATCTGCTTCTTTATTTCTTATAGGTTTATGTTATATTAATGCATCATACAATGCTGTTGCATTAATCATTTATTCCCTGGTTTTATGAATGCCATTACAGTTGGAATTGTTGGTCCTTTAGAGCGAGCAAAAGTTTGGGAAAGGCGGTTACGACCTTTTGCATCCATAAAGGAAGTCATTATTTCTAATCATCTTTCAGCGATTGGTGATGTTGAAGCAAGTATTATCCTGGAAAATGATGGCAATTGTTTTGAGGATGCTCTTCAAGCCGTCAGACTGGGTCAACATGTTTTTATCATATCCCCGATACCAACAGACCGGCAGATCGTAGAGAAGTTGTATCATGCGGCTGAAGAATCAAATGTTGTGCTGCAGTTTGCAAACTGGGCTACCTTTTCGCAATCATCCCAATGGATGCTAAACCATGTGTACAAGCCCAAGTTGATCCATATTCGCCGGGATATTCCACGGAACGATTTTTTGGTATATGACGCTCCTTTCGAACGTATCTGGATGGAAGACCTTGGCCTCACAATTAAGTGGATGAATTCGACTATCCATCACATAGAGGCCAATTTAATCAGTCTTAATCCTGATGAAGAAATTGCCATACAGATTTATGTGCGGTTCGATAATGGATCAACAGCCGTTATTTTTGTCAATACGATGAGTTCCGAAGCCCGTCATGAACGTTTTGCAGCAAATCAAACCATGACGGTTCAGTGCGATGTCGCCCGGCAATCCCTTAAAATAGCTCATACCGGATCTCAAAGTAAGCATTTTTTTGAACGCAAAGAATTTAATGATTCCGAACCGGCTGATATCGCAATCAACCTCTTCCTTAAATCCATTCAACTAAAAAAGCCCTCTCCATTTTCCGGCTACGAAGCCCTTCAATTGGTCAATACGATTCAAAAAGTTAAGGAACGAGTAACGTATTGATTTTGGGGGGGATGTATTGAGTTATTGGGTAAATAAGTTATTGGGTTACTTTTATATTATGTTGGGAATCAGTTACATAACAAATATTTTTATAGAGCAAAAAGCTAAATGCTGAAAGCCGGCTGTTCCCTATCTTTCAATAAACTTCAAAAAAACTACTCTATTTGTTTTCATTTTGATAACTTATGTAACCCGGATTATGCACCAAGAAATTTTGTTATGATCAAGGCGAAGTTTATAATGCACATGAAACGTATCTGAATACTTTGAATAAACATTTTAAACTTCTACGCAGAGCGCAGCAAAATTTCGCAGCTCGTTTTTTATTATCCCTAAAATTGAGGATAATATTATTTTTTAGAAGAAATTTAATTGCCATTGTGATTTTATTGTTTCCTATTACAAACGTGAATAATTCGGGTTAAACTTAAAATTAGCCGTCGAGAATAATAAGTGATGCAAAATGAATAATATTCGAATTAAACAGGTTGATGCTTTTACCAGAAAACCTTTCACGGGAAATCCCGCTGGTGTTGTTTTGGATGCCAATCAATTGAGTTCAAAAGAGATGCAAAAAATTGCCCGTGAGATGAATCTCTCGGAAACTGTTTTTGTGATGGACACCACACATGAAGAGGCCGATTTACGTCTGCGCTGGTTCACTCCCACTCAGGAAGTGGATTTATGCGGGCATGCCACCATTGCCGCTTTTCATACGCTTGCTGAAGAAGGGTATTACGGATTGGAAGTTAATGAGCCACAGAGTTTTATTGTAGAAACAAAATCAGGCGATTTGACGGTGGATGTGGAATGGCGCGAATTTCATCCATACATCAAATTTTCTCTACCTATTCAGAAATTTTATCCTTATCCCGGCGATTTGGCCCATTTATGTGGTGCCTTGGGGATTTCAGAAATCGAATTAAGTCAAAAGGTAAAACCTCAAATTCTGGAAAACGGATATTGCTTCATCCCCTTAAAAACGTATGACAGTCTTCAAACACTGGATCCCAATAATGCATTATTGAAAAAACTGTACGATAAATACGAAATCGTAGGTTTTGCTGTGGTTACTTCTGATACTGGAAATGCTAACATCGACTGGTATATGCGCTTTTTTGCACCGGCTTTAGGTGTAAATGAAGACCCGGTAACAGGCTCCGCTAATGGTCCGATGGCTGCTTATTTATATGAGAATAATTTCCTGGATCATAATAAAAAACTACATACGCTTAAAGGTGCACAAGGACATTTTATTGATCGACCCGGTTATGTTTCTGTATTTCTTAAAACGAATGGGGAATCGATCGAGGAAATACAAATTGCCGGTGATGCTATTACCGTTATGAATGGAAATATGTTGCTTAAAGCGAATCTACCAGAGGAGTTTTAATAGGAGCTATCAGCTTTGCGATCTCGTTACGAGGCTCTCAGCCTGTGTGAAAATTTTAATCAATTTTTGATACCTTAATTAACGTGAGTTCGAGGTAAAATCTTTTTTAAACAGCGTTCTTAATCACTACTTCACGCTGAAGACTTCTCCCTCCAGTCGAAATGACGCGAATGGGCAAAGATGATGTTGAGGTTAAAAAAAACGTCACACAATGGCGTCATCTCGAACCCGCATTTTGGGTGAGAGATCTTCCAAACGTGCATAGGAAACAATTAAGTCTATAATTATATCGAATTCACGTTAATTTATATAGCAATGAAGACCCCTTTTATCGCGCTTTTGGGTAATGTCAGGGGAGAAGTGTAGCGAGATATGGTGTTGTACCATGAATTTATGGTTAAAATTAAATTTAGAAGTTTCCTAATTTACTAATCATCCTTGGTTTTTGATTTCATAGATCGGAACATATGCTTCAACTCTTTTCTCGGCATGAGTTGATCTATGAAATTAAACTGTCCCGAAGCGAGGTGTTCCCCACCGTCAATGATAACCGATTCTCCAGTAATGTAAGGCGATAAATCGGACATAAGGAACACGGCTAAATTCGCCAGCTCATTGCGTTCCCCGTATCTTTTGGCGGGAATTCTGTTTAAATAAAATTCTTCGGCATCTTTTGAGGGCATCAGCCGGCTCCATGCACCTTTGGTCGGAAAGGGGCCAGGTGCAATGGAATTAACCCTGATCCCATATTCAGCCCATTCGAAAGCCAAAGTATTGGTCATGGCTAAAACCCCCGCTTTCGCGCATGCTGATGGCAAAACAAATGCAGAACCTGTTTCAGTATAGGTTGTTACAATATTTAAAATGGATCCTCTTTTTTCCTCATTAATCAAATGTCTTCCAAAATGCTGCGTACAGTTGAAACTACCGTGCAGCACAATATCGATAATTGATTTAAACGCATTGGGACTTAAATCTTCGGAGGCGGACAGAAAATTACCAGCCGCATTATTAACCAACCCGTTTAATGTTCCGAATTCTTTATTTAAACGTTTAACCATCTCACCCACGCCTTCATAATCACGTACATCGACTACATGCGTGATAATCTTCTGACCGGATTCGTTCAGCTCTTCAGCCGCTTTCAATAATTTCTCTTCTGTCCGGCCACAAATGGCAACATTAGCTCCAAAAGCCGCAAATTTTTTAGCCATGGCCAGGCCAAGTCCGCTTCCTCCTCCTGTCACCAGAATGGATTTTCCGTTAAGTGTATCTGTTGTAAACATGTTTCAAATTTTAAATAATTATTTTTTCTACTCCTATACCCCTCGAAGTGGACTTGATTTCCTCTTCAGGGAATTTTGGGGTGTTAAATTAACCTGAGTTCGAGATAAAATTTTCACTTAAGATTTCGGGAAATAGACGGTTGACCGTGGACGGTGTCTGTTTTGAATCATAAAACTGAAATTATACTATAATTTGCTGGTTTACTTGTCTTTATACTAATGTACGAATAGAGATCAAAGCAACCGGACAGCTACCGTCTACGTCTCCCCCTATATTTTTTTCGGGGGAAGGGTGTCCAGCGTCATCCGATTATTTGAAACTTTTGTTCCATAATGTCGAAATTACGTTACTTTACAGATTCTCAAAAATTCCTGCGGCTCCCATACCACCGCCAACGCACATGGTTACCATCCCATATTTCGATTTACGGCGTTTCATTTCATACAGAATCTGTGTGGTTAATTTGGCTCCGGTACAACCCAGTGGGTGTCCCATTGCGATAGCGCCACCATTTACATTGACGATATCCTCTTCCATTCCCAACTCTCTAATAACTGCCACGGATTGGGCGGCAAACGCTTCGTTTAATTCAATCAGATTAATATCCTGCAACTTTAATCCGGCCATTTTTAAAGCCTTGGGAACAGCCTTAACAGGTCCGATTCCCATAATTTCAGGAGGTACACCTGCAATAGCGAACGAGATATACCGTGCCATTGGTGTGACGCCCAATTCTTCCGCTTTCTCTTTACTCATAATCACAACAGCCGCCGCGGCATCATTCATTTGTGATGAGTTACCGGCTGTAACCGTTCCACCGTTCATAAATACTGGTTTCAATTGGCTGAGTTTTTCCATGGAGGTGTCGGAACGGGGGCCTTCATCCACTTTAAATTCTTTTCTTTCTTCCAACATTTTTCCATCAGCAGATACCATTTTAGTGACCACATCGATCGGAACAATCTGATCATCGAAATAATTTTCTTTTTGAGCTTTAATCGCTCGTTGATGACTTCGCAAAGCAAACTCATCCTGATCCTGTCGGCTGATATTATATTTGGCAGCCACTTTCTCCGCGGTCAATCCCATACTGATATAAATTTCCGGGTGTTTATTAACAAGTTCAGGATTTGGACGCACAATATAACCTCCCATCGGCACCTGACTCATACTCTCAACACCGCCCGCGATAATGATATCGGCTCCACCAACCATAATACGTTCCGCAGCTTGAGCAATGGTCTGTAAGCCGGAAGAACAGAACCGGTTCACAGTAGCAGCCGGTACATCAACGGGTAAACCGCCCAACAGGGCAATCTGACGGGCTATATTTAATCCCTGAGAAGCTTCGGGAAAAGCACAGCCAAAAATGACATCATCCACCATTTCCGGTTTCATTACCGGAACCCTTTTTAACAGTGATTGAATAACTTCTCCACCCAATGAATCGGGTGCGACATTTCGTAATGAGCCTTTGTTGGCTTTCCCACAAGGGGTTCGTGCTGCTGCAATAATAACTGCTTCTCGCATGATGAATTCCTTCTTTAACTTTGTAATCAATAATTTTTAATTTCGCAGAGGTTTGCCTTTCTCAAGCATATATTGAATGCGCTCAAGTGTCTTCTTCTCTTTTAACAATGAAAAGAAAACTTCGCGTTCAAGATTAAGGATATAATCTTCCGTAACTTTCTGTGGTTCACTTAAATCACCACCGGTAAGAACATAGGCTAATTTTTCACCCAAAATACTGTCGTACTCACTCAAATAACGGGATTCTTTCATGATATACATCGATAATTTCAGCGCACTGAAACCATTTTTTCCCATTAGCATAATTTGTCTTTTAGGTGGTGGCTGGTATCCCTGTTCGGCCATGAGACGTGCTTCCTCTTTGGCATTCTGAAGTAAAAGATCACGATTCAATTGTATGATATCGCCCTCTTTAAGGATATTGTACTTTCGGGCTTCCGGCGCGCTAAGGGATACTTTAGCCATGCCGATTTGCTGAAATACTTGTTTCAGGTAAAGAAGCGGATCTGCATTATCATCATCCGGAATTTGACTCATATACCGGTTAAGCATTTCGGTTGTACCGCCACCAGCCGGAATCAATCCCACACCTACTTCCACTAAACCAGCGTACAATTCATGATTGGCCACAACACGATCGGCATGAATCGTAAATTCACATCCCCCACCGAGTGTTCGATTAAAAGGAGCGACTACAACAGGAACCGACAGATACCGTATTCCCAAAGAGGCGTCCTGAAATGCTTTAATAGCCTGTTCCAGTTCTTTGAATTGTTTATTTTTTACCGCCATGAGCACTTCGAATAAATTGGCCCCAACTGAAAAATTTCCTCCTTCATTACCGATGACCAACGCGTTGAATCCTTTTTTGACATGCTCAAACGATTCGAACAGTGCAGCTATCACTCCCTGACCTAATGAGTTGGCTTTGGATCGAAATTCGAAAAGTGCCACGCCATCGCCCATGTCATAAAGTGCAGCTTCTTTTTTAGAGAAGACCATTTTGTTATGTTTAATCAAATTTCCAATGCTAACCGCATCTTTAGCAGGTGGAGTTGTCGGCTCAACCTGACCGCTGGCCAAATTGTACACGGTTCCATCTTCATAGAAATTATCTCTACCCGATTCCAGCATTTTGAGAACCGATTCGGGAACGGTATAATTTTCCTTTTTCATGCGCTCAACCGAATCACGGACTCCAACAGCGTCCCACTGCTCAAATGGTCCCATTTCCCAATTGAATCCCCAACGCATAGCACGATCCACTGATTCAATAGAATCGGCAATCTCCGGAATTCTGTTAGCCGAATACAGGAAAAGATCCCGGTGAATTTCCCACGTGAAATCACCCACTTTCCCATCTTTTTGAACCAGATATTTCAGACGATCCTCGGTAGTTTTATATTTCGCTTTAGCCTCTTCAATAACCGGAAATTTGACTTCTTTTTGCGATTCATATTCAAATTTATCAACATTCAGGACTTTATATTCTTTACCTCCATTCGTTCGAATTTTCTTATAAAATCCCATACCTGATTTATTTCCGAGCATATTTTTAGAAACCATCTCATAAAAACGTTCATCGAGCTTAAAGACATCCTGCCGCTCATCATTTGGTATGTTGGGATATAAATTTTTAGCCACATGACCGACTACATCCAGTCCGGCCATATCAGCCGTTCGGAAAGTTGCCGCCTTGGAAAAGCCACCTAAAGTGCCGGTTAGATAATCGATTTCCTCAATTCGGAATTTACCCTCAAATGCGTAAGGCATCATATTGGCCATCGAGAAAACGCCAATCCGGTTAGCAATAAAATTCGGGGTGTCCTTACATTGCACTACGCCTTTACCCAGGATTTTCTGAGCAAAAGTAGTCATATATTCTGTAACTTCTTCAGCGGTATTATTAGTCGGAATGATTTCCAGTAATTTCATGTACCGTGGCGGGTTAAAGAAATGTGTGCCTAAAAAATGCTTCTGCAATCCTTCTGAAACATCATCACTGATTTTCGTAATCGGTAATCCCGATGTATTAGAACTGACAATCGTATGATCCCTGCGAACTTTATCGATGCGTGCCATCATTTTCTTCTTGATATCCATATTTTCAACGATGGCTTCACATATCCAATCGACACCGCGTAATTTGTCCCAATCATCATCAAAATTACCTTTTTTAATGCGATCCAAATACTCTGGTAATGCCAAGGGCGCCGGCTGCATCTTTAAAAGCTTGTGCAGACTGTCTTCAACAATTTGATTGGGATTATCCGTTTTATCCGATTTCAGATCTAATAATAACACATCAAGTCCGGCATTGACACAATGAGCGGCAATTTGGCTACCCATCACACCAGAACCCAGGACTGCTACTTTATGAATAGAATACTTCTTTATCGCCATTACGTAAATTATTTTGATTGTAAATTATTATTTACCGACTTGCTCGGCTTCTCTATAGATGGATTCCACGACCTCTGAGTGGATGTCAACAATTTTCGGCCGTTTCATCTTCATTGTCGGAGTAAGTTCACCCTTTTCGATAGTGAATGGCTCTTTTAATAGTTTGAATTTTTTCACTTTTTCCCATTTCGGCAGGACCTTATTGACTTGATCCACCACTTTCTGAATCAGATCGATAACCGATTCATTTTCAGATAGATCCCCTTCCGGTAAATCATGTCCTTTGGTCTCAAATTCTGTTCTTATTTTCTTATAATCCGGAATAATAAGAGCCGAACAGAATTTCCTTTTATCTCCAAGAACCATCACCTGATCGATATATGGACTGTCGACCAATTCATTTTCAATAGGCTGCGGAGCGACATATTTACCCGTTGAAAGTTTAAAAAGCGCTTTCTTACGATCCGTAATATACAGATATCCGTCACTGTCTATACGTCCAATATCTCCGGTACGAAACCAGCCATCTTCGGTAAATGCTTTTTCTGTTTCCTCCGGTAATTTGTAATAGCCTGTCATGATATTGGGTCCTTTGGCTAAAATTTCACCATCTTCTGCTATTTTAAGCTGAACATCATCTATAGCCGGACCAACAGATCCCGGGCGCAAATGTTCCCAGTCTCCAACAGTTAGAACTGGGGAGGTCTCGGTTAAACCGTAACCCTGCGCACAGTAGATCCCGATCGCATTAAAGAAATTCATAATCATAGGCGATAAAGCCGCTCCACCGCTTATAATACCGATCATCTTACCACCAAACGCTTCACGTATTTTACTGTATACGACTTTATCAGCTAATTTATGCTTTATTGATTGTAATCCTTTCGGAGGATTCTCCACATCATATTTCTCGGCAAAATCAATCGCCCAGTAAAAAAGATTCTTTTTCAGTCCGTTAAGATCCTCTCCTCTTTCTTTAATACCGGCATGGACCTTTTCGAGTAATCGGGGTACCGTAATAAAAAATATGGGTTTAACTTCCTGCATCTCGCCCATAAAATTTTCGAGATCCTCAATAAAATAAATCGGATAACCAATAAAGAGATACATATAAGTACCCATACGCTCTAAAACATGGGATAGCGGCAAATAAGATAACATTCGACCGCCACGATCGCCTTCGACATCGAATGGTGCATGTTCAATTGTGCTTAATACATTAGATGCTATATTATTATGGGTTAACATCGCTCCTTTAGGGACACCTGTTGTACCGGACGTATAAATTAGACTCGCGAGGTCATTAGGTTTCACTTTACTTCTCAGATCATAAAACAAATCCGGATTTTCATCATCCTGTTCCCGGCCCATTTGCATCACATCGTCCAGAGACTGTAACTTTTCATGTGTGGTCTCCAAAATATTGATCACGGCGATCACATTTTCAATCTCTTTAATCCTGGGTTTTACTGATGAGAAAAGATGATCATTATATACGATATAGACTTTAGCTTCCGAATTTTTAAGAATGTATTCGATTTGTTCACCGGGCTGGGTGGAATATATTGGTACATTGATCGCTCCTAATGATAAAATGCCCTGATCACAGATCAGCCACTCGGTACAACTCTCTGCATGAAGCGCCACCTTATCATTTCGACGAACACCCAATTTATATAGTCCCATGGCCAAATATTTGACCTTTTGACGAAAATCATCGATATCGGTTCTGATCCATTTTCCAAATCGTTTGGTTTCCGCAACGATATTTGTGGTATTTTTCTTTAACCCACGCTCTGTAATCTCTATGAGTGATGTTGGTTCATACTTCATAATGATGACCCGTTCGCTTGATTATATTAATATCAACAGTCTCTTCTTAATTTGCATTCCCTAATCCTTTAAATACCAGCGTATTAAAAAGATGAAAAGCCAAGCTTACCCAATAATAAAATGAATAGTTAAGTTTTGTATTTAGATATGTCTCTATTTAATAGTAAACAACTTCCAATTATTAGTAAACTATATATTTATAATAATGGGATAGACCAATATTAAATATTGGTAATAATTATCTTTAAATGATACTCTCTATTGGAAGATCCTAAGCTATTACTTTAAATAATTGGCGACTAATTGAATATACATTACCTTAAATAACGATTATTTCATTTTAGAAATTCTTAGATAAAACATTATTAATCATGTATATAGAAAAAAGTCTGGAAGACAAAGTTACCTTTTTATTTGATAAGGCCCGCAAAAATATGGGAGATGCTTTGGGCATTCAGTTTGAACATATTGAACGAGATAAGCTATCGGCATCCATGCCGGTTAACGAATCGACGATTCAGCCTTTTGGATTACTGCATGGAGGAGCATCGGTCGCACTTGCCGAAACCCTGGCGTCGGTGGGTGCTGTTCTGAATATCGATCAGGATAAAAAAACAGCAGTCGGCTTAGAAATCAATGCCAATCATATTCGAAGTGTCAGGCATGGAAAAGTTATAGGAACGGCCCGTCCCCTGCATCGCGGAGCGCAAACCCATGTGTGGGAGATTAAAATACGAACTGAGGACGATAAGCTCGTGTGTGTCTCACGGTGTACTTTGGCTATTATTAAGAAAAAAATGATTTTAGGATGAAGGATTACGAACCGTACTAAAGAACTGAAAATTAACACCATACCTTTCTTTTAGGCACATCATCGATTGTCATTCCGACCGGGGAGGAGGAATCTATCAGTGCTTATAAACCTTTATTATTTCTTTTGCTATTGAAAGGTTACGATCCGTTGTTAGATTCCTCGATTCCCTCGGAATGACAGGATTGGATGGCTTTAAATATTAACTTCTAACCTTATTAAAGACTCCGCACTCTTTGTCATTCCGACTGTAATGGAGGAATCTTTACCAGCTTTTGAGTCCTTATATGACTCAAATTGTATTCGCTGTGCCTTGCTTTTAAAGATTCTTCGGCAGGCTTAGAATGACAGGGTTTGGGGGTATAAAATTTAATTTATAACCTTTATTTTAAGCTCCACACCCTTTGTCATTCCGACCGGAGCGGAGGAATCTATCAGAGCTTATAAACTTTTATTATTTCTTTAACTATTGAAAGGTTACGATCCGTTGTTAGATTCCTCGATTCCCTCGGAATGACAGGATTGGGTGGCTTTCAATATTAACTTCTAACC
>Ga0102962_1001086_pt1 | contig 11184 bp, 11 predicted proteins | sample SalPonF2_C_D2_MG_FD_84519 | JGI IMG/M metagenome (GOLD analysis project Ga0102962, IMG submission 84519) | Salt pond soil microbial communities from South San Francisco under conditions of wetland restoration - Salt Pond MetaG SF2_C_D2_MG ...
AACTTCGAGGAACGCAAAGACCTCGACTTCTCGTTCAGCCTCTCGGGGCACGGGCGCTTCCGCGTCAACGTGTTCCAGCAGCGAGGCTCGGTGGGCGGCGTCATGCGAACCATCGCCGAGGAGGTGCTGAGCTTCTCGGAGCTGGGGCTGCCGAACGAGGTCGCGGAGACGGCGCGTCTCCCCCGTGGCCTGGTCCTCGTAACCGGCCCCACCGGTTCGGGCAAGTCGACGACCCTGGCCACCATGATCGACCTGGTCAACGAGGAGTACCAGAAGCACATCGTCACCATCGAGGACCCCATCGAGTTCTTCCACCAGCACAAGAGCTCGATCGTGAACCAGCGCGAGGTCGGGGAGGACACCAAGGACTTCCACGCCGCGCTCCGCAGCGTGCTGCGCCAGGCGCCCGACGTCATCCTGGTCGGCGAGATGCGCGACTTCGAGACCATCGGCGCGGCGGTCACCGCGGCCGAGACCGGCCACCTGGTACTCGGTACCCTGCACACCAACACCGCCGCCGAGGCGATCGACCGCATCATCGACGTCTTCCCCGAGGCTCAGCAGGCCCAGGTGCGGGTTCAGCTCGCCAACAACCTGCAGGCCATCCTGACGCAGCAGCTCATCCCCAAGGCGTCGGGCGACGGCCGCGCGCTGGCGTTCGAGTTCCTGATCGCCACGCCCGCCATCCGGAACCTCATCCGCGAGGGCAAGACCCACCAGATCCCGGGACAGATCCAGATGGGCGGCTCGCTCGGCATGGTCACCATGGACGCGAACCTGGCCGAGCTGCACCTCAAGCGCCTCATCAGCTTCGAGGTCGGTGCGGCCCGCGCAGTGGACGCGAAGGAGTTCGAGCGGCTGATCAGCACCGGCGGTCTGTCGCTGGAAGGCGGCGCCGCCCCGTCGCGCGGCGGCGCAACAGGCACCCGCGGTGCGGCGCCGCAGACACGAGGCGCCTCGGGAGGTACGGGGCGCAGCGGACCTGCGCCTGCTCCCGGGCGGGGCGGGCGTGGCGGCAGCGGTCGCTGACGCGCGGCACCGCACCTTCCCGGCCGGGCATCACGCCGTCGCCCGGGTGGGCTCCGCCAGACGGTAACCGACGCCCCGCACGGTCTCGACGACCCGCGGCCCCCCGACGCGTTCCAGCTTGCGCCGCAGGCTCCAGATGTGCACGTCGATGGCGCGCTCCAGGGCGTCGCTGTCGGGCATCGCCTCTGCGATCAGCTCGCTCCGGCTGAACGCCCGTCCGGGCGCGCCGGCCAGGGCCGCGAGCAGGCGGTACTCCAGTGGCGTGACGTCGACCGGCCTCCCCCCGAAGCGGATGCTGTGCTGGTAGCGGTCGACGAGCAGTGCTCCGACCCGCCAGGTCAGGCGTTCGTGGTCCTCGGCTGGGGGCCGGGCGAGACGCGCCACGCGCGCGGCGATGACGCGCGGCGAGGCGGGCAGCCAAACCACGTCGTCCGCGCCGAGACCGAAGTGCAGGAGCTCGGTAACGACCCCGCCGGTACGGAGAAGGACCAACACCGGCACCGCCGAGAGCTTGCGGATCGATGCCAGCATCTGGCTCGATGACGCGTCGGGAAGACGGTCGGAGATGACGACCGCGTCAGGGTGCAGGCGGCGCACCGCCTCGACGCACGACGCCCCCTCCCCAACTCGCTCCGGATGAAGACGCTGCAGTCGGAGGGCTTGCTCCAACGCAGAGAGACCACGAGGATCACGGTCGGCGAGCAGGACCCACGTTCCTTGCTCGGGTCGTTCCAAGCTCCACCTCGCCGCTGCTTGCCCCCTGTGCGCATGATAGGCGAGGCCGGAAAGTCCGGGCCGTGACGCGTCACCGCGCAGGCCCGGCCCGGACCTCTCATCCTCGGGGTGGCACCGCGCGGTAGCCGACGCCGCGCACCGTTTCGAGGACGTCGTCCAGACCCGACCCGGCGAGCTTCCGGCGGAGCTTGCTGACATGGACGTCGATGGTCCGTTCCAACGCCTCCCCCTCGGGCGAGATCGCCTCGATGAGCTGCCTGCGCGACAGCGTCATGCCGGCGGCCCGGACCAACGCTTCCAGCAGCCGGAACTCGCTCAGGGTGAGCCCGATCTCCCGCCCTCGGACCATCGCCCGGAACTGGCCGGGATCGAGCTCGAGCGGGCCGAGGCGGTATGCCTCACGCCCGCCCGTGCTGCGCACGCGCCGCAACAGGGCCTTCACCCGCGCCACGAACAGTCGCGGAACCACGGTGCGCGGCACCACGTCGTCGGCGCCGAGCGTGAGACCCACCACTTCATCGACGCCGGCGCCGTCCTCCGAGAGCAGGATGACGGGGACGTCGGACTCCTCACGGATCCGTCGCATGACGTCGAAGCCGTCGTCGTCGGGGAGCACGAGGTCCAGCACCACCACGTCGGGGCCCCCGCCACGCACCAGGCGTGCCGCCTGCTCCGAGGACGTCGCCCGCGTCACGTCCAGATGCTCCTTGTGGCACTGGCGCTCGAGCGGGTCCACGAGCGTCTCGTCTCCGGAGACGAACAGGATCCAGGCTGCCATCGTTCCCGCCGTCATGGGATGATCTCCCCGAGCGCGAATCGCTCGCCCCGACCTCTGCCGGGAGCCTCCCCCGTCCACAGGGAGCCGATCGAAGGGTTCCCGTGGTGCCCCGTCTCCCGCTTCGGTGCCGGGCCCGGCGCGCCCCTCGCAAGGGGGCGGCCGCACGCTACGTGCGAGGCGGATCGATTACCGACCCGCCTCGCTCCGTTCGACTTGCCTCGGCTTCACCCCGGGCGCCGTCGAACCGGCGCTCCACGGGCCAGGATCACGACGGAGACAGCGTCACCAGCGTGTCGGTCCCCCTGCGCACGAACACCAGGCGGACTACCTCGTCGCCCTTGGTCGCGGTGAGGACGGCGATATTGGTGGTGACGGGATCCTCCGCCACGGCGTAACCGAGGGCGGTCAGTTCCTTGGTGTAGGCCATCGTCACCTCGGGTGCCGTCTGGTTGTGTTGAACGCGAAGCTCGTTCACCGTGGTCGATGCGTTCGAGAGCTCCACCACGGCCGCGAAGGCCTTGGGCGCCCACGGACGGCTTCCGTAGTAGGCAGGAACGTCGCCACTGTCGATGTCGGGCATCAGGTTCTCTACGTCCATCGTGCCGACGTAACCCGGCCCCTTCACCGCAGCGATCGATACCGTCAGCCCGTGGCCCGTCGTCGACAGGCCCACGTAGGCCGTGGTGATGCCGGCATCCGTGTAGTCGATCCCGCTCTCGTTGAAGCCCAGCGCAAGCGTTGCGCTCAGCATCGTGATGGTTCCCACCGCCAAAAGGACTCTCGTCAGGGACCTCATCGTTCTCCTCCTCGATCCTTCCGGGTCCCGGAGCCAGAACGGCTCCGGTTCCAACCCATCCCACAGCCTCGACGCCCAGCTTCATGATGGGTCGCCTCCGTTAAGGCGTTGTTTTCGTCCTGTGAACGTTCCGTGAACGCCTCGGGCGCGCCCCGCACGCGGGGGATCCGAGGGCCGCCCTGGCGCGGCTCGGTGGCGCTCGCACGCGGGGCGTCCCGCCACCCCCGTGGTACTTCATGCACCGGATACACATCTGCCGGGGGTCCTCTGCGACCGGTATCGTAGGCATCGGACACTACGTTCATCCCCCAAGGAGGTCGGCGTGAAACGCTCGTGGATTGTCATCGCCCTATTGGTATCGGCTCTGTTCGGCACGGCCCTCGCCCAGCGTGTGCAGATCGTCATCGGCACCGGCGGCACCGGCGGCGTGTACTTCTATTACGGCACCCAGGTCGCCCAGATGCTGTCGAAGTACGCCGGCGTCAGCGCCACCGCCATCCAGACCGCAGCGTCCATCGACAACAACCTGCTGCTGCGCGACAAGACCGATCCGAACCGGGGCGTCTACTACTGCGAGCTGTCGCTGCCCGACTCGGCGCTGGTCGCGTACAACGGCACGCACGAGAAGTTCAAGGGCGACCCCGCTCCGTCGCGAATCCTGTGGGTGACGTACCCGAACTACCTGCAGATCGTCACCACGGCCGACTCCGGGATCACCGGCCTCACCGACCTGGCAGGCAAGCGCGTCTCCACCGGGGCGCCGAGCTCCGGCACCGAGTACACCAGCCTGCTGGTCCTCGACGCGGCGGGCGTCAAGACCGACTCGTTCAGCAAGTGGTCGCGGCTGGGCGCCGCCGAGTCCGCCGACGGTCTCGCCAACGGCACGCTCGACGCCTACTTCTGGTCGGGCGGCATCCCCACCGGCTCGATCAGCGAACTCGCGACCACCTTGCAGCGCAAGGGGAAGAAGGTCGCGCTGGTCTCGCTCGACCCCACCGGCACCGCGGTCAAGACGTTCATGAGCCGCTTCCCGGGCCTGGGCGTGATGGGAACCATCCCGGCGTCGACCTACGGCTCGGCGTCCGACACGCAGACGCTGGCGTTCTGGAACCGCTTCGCCTGCCCGGCGTCCCTGCCCGACGACGTCGCCTACAACATCACCAAGACCGTCTTCACCCACATCCAGGACCTCCACGACGCCATCAAACCGTCGAAGGACACCACCGTCGCGAACACCGCGAAGCTGATCGGCCAGACGACCATCCCGTTCCACCCCGGCGCCCTGCGCTACTACAAGGAAGTCGGAGCCGTGCAGTAGACCATGCGTAGAAGCCTGATCTGGACCCCCATCCTGGTGGTGGGGGTCCTGATCCTGGCGCTTGCCCGGCCGGTGCGGCTGAACGGCGACGCAGGCGAACACGTGGTGTGGTTGTGGGCCTGGCAGAGCGGCGAGGTGGCCTTCACCAACTCGGTGACGGGAGGTCCGGTTCGCATCCGCTTCGACCTGCGCACCGGCTTCGACCGCTTCCGCATGTCGACCGACGAGAAGACGGAGAACTACTACACCAGCGGCACCTACCGCATCAACGCTAGGCTCGCGCCGCAGCGCACCCGCTCGCTGAACTACTGCACCGTCGTCGGCATGCATGTGCGCCTCGGCACCCACCACGACACCTTGCGAGACAGCTGCCTGGAGATCACCCTGCTGTGGCCGCCCTTCTGAAGCGCATCACCTTCGGGGTCCTGCTCGTCGCGACCCTGTACCACCTGTATCTGGTCATCCATCCGTTCATGCCCTGGTCGAACAGCGAGATCCCGCTGCTCGACCTGACGCAGGTCCAGCGTGCCGCCCACGTGTTCCTGCTGGTCCTCGCCGGTTATCTGTTGATGGCGGCCCGCAAGCCGACCAAGGTCGGAATCGGGTCCTGGATCTTCACCCTCCTCGCTGCCGTGCCTCTCTATGCCTTCTGGCAGCTGGGCCAGCCCTTGCTCGTGGAGCTGGCCACCACCCTGTTCTGGCTCGCCGCGGTGGCGCCCGCCGTCGTGCCGCGGGTCGCGCGGGCCTTCGACCTGCTCGCAGCAGTGCTCAGCCTGGCACCGTTCCTCTATCTGCTGCTGCAGTTCAACGATCTGGTGAACCGGGCCATGCTGCCGGTGCCGTGGGATCTTGCCATGTCCTTCGGCTTGACGTTCCTGGTGCTGGGCGTCGTGTACCGCATGCTCGGACCCGTCCTTCCCAGCCTGGTGCTGGTCTTCTTGCTCTACAACCTCTACGGCTACCTGATCCCGGGCACGCTACAGAGCCCCGGCTTCCCGCTCGACATGCTCCTCGGCAAGCTCTACGCCGAGACCGAGGCCGGTCTGTTCGGCATCATCACCGGGGTGTCGCTGAAGTACCTGGTCTACTTCACCATCCTCGGCGCCGTCATCTCGGCCCTCGGGTTCGGCGAGATCATCGCCAATATCGCCTTTCTGCTGGTGGGCAAGAGCCCGGCGGCGCCGGGGCGGGCCACCAGCGTGATGGCCGTGATGATGGGTTGGTTCTCCGGCTCGGGCGCCGCCGACACGCTGTTCGTGTCGACGCTCAACGAGCCGCTGTTCACGCGCGCGGGCTACAACCGGCTGATCGCGGCGGGGCTGTCCTCGACCGTCGGCACCATCGCCTACATCACGCCTCCCATCATGGGATCGATCGCCTTCGTGATGGTGGAGCTGCTGGCGATCCCCTACATCCAGATCATCGTGATGGCGATCGGGCCGATGGTGCTTCTGTTCATCGCGATCTGGGCCTACAACGAGTTCTACGTCCGCAAGATGAACCTCGAGGCCATCGAAACCGTCGAGGGTATCGGGCGTCGCTACGCGTTCCGCTACGCCTACGTGTTCCTGCCGGTGCTGCTCATCCTGGTGATGATCTATCGCGGCTACTCGGTCAACCTCACCGTCACGCTCGCCATCTTCGCCTTCATCCTGCTCGCCTACCTCGACCCCACGGTGCGTCCGCCCATCGGCAAGCTCTTCCAGGGGCTGGCCAACGGCTTCAGCCACCTCATCCCGATCGGCGGAGCGGTGGTCGCCGCCAACATGATCATGACCATGATGGTGCTGACGGGGCTGGCCTCCAAGGTCTCCGAGATCCTGCTGGCGATCTCGGGCCAGTCGCTGGCCATCGCGACCATCCTGGCAGCGCTGTTCAGCCTGGTGCTCGGCATGGGCGTTCCGCCTATCGCCACCTACGTACTCACCTCGGCGCTGGTCGCTCCGGCCGTCCAGAAGCTCGTCGTGGCGAACGGCGTGCCCGAGCAGGCTGCGCTCCTCGCCACCCAGATGTTTTTGTTCTACTACGCGGTGCTGGCCGACATCACGCCGCCCGTCGGGCTGTCGGCCTACGCGGCCGCATCGGTGTTCAAGACCAATCCGATCCAGACCGGTCTGTACGCCGCCATGGTGGCCCTCCCGAAGTACCTCATCGGCTTCACCTTCCTGCTGTCCTACAGCGGCACCGCGCTCCTGATCGTGCCGGTCGTCGAGGGCTTGAGCACCGGCCAGGCGCTCCTGATCATCATCCCCCGTTTCGTCTTCGCGCTGGTCGGGATCATCCTGCTGGCAGCGGGAGGCGCCGGCTACCTCATGCACCGGCTGGCGCCCTGGGAGCGCTGGGTCCTGATGGCGGTGGGCCTGGTGCTGCTCTACCCCGCCACGGTCGTCAACGTGGTGGCGCTCGTGGCCGGGCTGGCCATGATCTTGCGCGACCGCTTCAGGGTCCTGCCTGCGACGCCCTGATGGCCGGGGCTCGGCACCTGCGACCGAACGCGCAGGCCTTCACGCGCTCCGGCGCACCCGACGCTCGGCCCGCCACAGCAACGCCAGCAGCGGGACCTCCGCCAGCAGCAGCGCTGCGACGGCCAGGTAGGTTGGCACGAAGCCCCATCCCGTCACCAGCTCGATGCCCAGGATGGGGCCGAGGCTGCCGCCGACGTCGCCGAAGAACTGGTAGTAACCCACCACCTGGCCGCGCTGCGACTCCGGCGTGAGATCGCCCAGGAGCGTGAGCAAGGGGATCGACGTGCCGCCCATCCCCAGACCCAGGAGGACGACGCCGACGACCGCCCACCAGGGGTTGCCCGTCAGCGCAAGAACGGCGAACCCCGCCGCGGCCGAGGCGACTCCCGGGATCGCCAGCCCCGTGCGGGTGGGTACGCGATCGAGCGCCGCCCCCACGTAGAGGGTCACGCCGGCCGACGCCAGCATCATCACCGCGAGCAGCGCTCCGGCCATGGGTTGCTCGGACAGGCCGGCGATACGGATGCCGCGCGCGTGGATGAGCAGCACCAGGGTCGCCAGCAGCGTGCCCTGCACCGAGAAGAACACCAGCAGGTTGGCAAGCCACACCGCCTGCACGCGGCGGTCGGCGCGCACCACCGTCGCCAGCGTCCGCCGCACGCGCGCCGCCAGCGGCGCCGGCCGTTGCTGCTCGCCGGAGACGCCGGGGCGACCCGGCCTGGTGGCGGGCACCGTCCACCACGCCAACGCACCGGCCAGGAGGGTCACCACCGTCGCGAAGAGAAAAGCGGCGTCGTTGCTGACGAACCCCGCGACCAACCCCCCGGCGAGCATCCCCGCCGGCAACCCCAGGCTCAGCGCAAGCCGGACCGCAGCCGTGCTGCGCCCGCGGTTGGCCTGCGACGAGGCGTTGAGCGCGATGGTGACGCCCCCGACGATGATGGCCGAGGAGCCGATCCCCCAGATCGCCCTCCCCGCCAGCAACAGCCAGCCGGGGAAGGCCGTATGCAGCGCCAGGCTGTAGGTGCCGGTCGCCAGCGCCTCGACGAACAGACCGACCGTCAGCGGCCACTTGCCCCCGAAGCGATCGATCAGCCCGCCCGTGACCGGATTGGCGAAGAGCCGGGTGACACGGTTGGCCGACAGGATCCAGCCCACGAGCAAAGCGGGCAGACCCAGCTCAACACCGAGGATCGGGATAATGGGGAACGCGATGCCCCCACCGATGCCGCCCAGGAACACCACGATGGCCACCGGCAGGCTCTCCGGAGCCATGCCGAGCCGGCCCAGCGCCCCTGGCATGCGTTCGCCGAGCTGCCGCGCGGCACCGGGCGCGACCGCGGACGACGCGCCCCCCTCGCCAGCCGAAGCCGGGCCGGCGGCCGTGTCCTTCCCTTTCCGCTCCGGTTGGCGGTCCTCCCTTACCGACGTGGCAAGACCCTCCGGCCGCGCAACATGCGCTGCGGCCGCACCTCGTCGGGGAGGTTCCTGGTTCCGTCCACGCCGCCACCATAGTCCGGACGCGAGCGCTGCGGCGTCGCACCGGGCCGGCCGCCGGGAACGCCGAGGCCGTCCATGACGCCGGCGCAACGCCGCGCCCTGCTGCGCGCAGCGGTCGAGCCTGCCGCGACCGGGGGCCCCTCGATATGGGCCGATCTCGGCTGCGGGAGCGGCGCGTTCACCCTGGCGCTCGCCGACCTGCTCGGAAGCCGCAGCACGATCCACGCCGTCGATCGCGACGCGACGGCGCTGTGGCGCCTGACGTCGTTCGCGGCCGCGCACACGGCCACGATCCTCGTGCACGAGGCGGACTTCATGGACCCGCTCGACCTGCCTCCGCTCGACGGCGTGCTGGTGGCGAACGCGCTGCACTTCGTACGGCGAAGGGACCAGCAGGCGCTCCTGCAGCGCCTGCACGGGGTGCTTGGGCCGGGCGGGGCCCTGGTCGTGGTGGAGTACGACGTCGCGCGCGGCAACCCGTGGGTGCCGCACCCCGTCCCGGCCGAGCGTTGGCCCGCCCTCGCCCGCGGCGCCGGTTTCGACGACGCGCGCGTGGCGGCGAGCGTCCCGTCGCGGTACTGGGGCCGCGTCTACGCCGGGCGTTGCCGCCGCGGCAGCGAGGGAGCGGGGGCCGAGACCTGAACGCCGCGGTCTCGCCCGAGGGGAGCGCGCGACGGGCCGAATGTGAGCGTCGAGGGCTGACATCCAGGGCCCGGCTGCGCTACCCTCGAGGTGATCCCGGATCCGGGCCGCGGTAGCGCGAGCGTCCCCCTCTCCTCGACGGACTCCTGCTTCGACCAACCCCGTACCGCCAGGCGCGACACCGCCGCAACGCCGGCCCTCGAGGTGGTCACGTGGCCGCGCCCCTTCCGAGGAGGGAGCGCATGATGCCTCGGACCGTCCACGACCCCCTGAGGAACCGTCCGCGGAGCCCCAAGCCGGCCGAAGCCCCTGCCCGCGAGCGGCTGGCCGAGTTGCCCATCGTCGCGCCGAACGCCTGGCTGGGAGAGTGCGACTGCATCATCGGCCCGTTCGCCGATCCTCGCGTCGCCGCGGCGTTCGCCAACGGCATGGTGGAGTTCGGCCAGTACGAAGGCATCTGCGAGCGCGTCGTGATCTTCGAGGACGCCTTCTACGTGCAGGCCGTGGCCGTCTGCCGAGAGAGCGTCGTCCTCGCGTAGAGCGGCCCTGCGCGCGTACGGCACCCGTCCGCGGTGGGCGGCCGCCGAACCGCTCGGGCACGCGCCGGTGCAGGGTGCGGCGCGGGAAGCCGCCGGCCGCGGCGTGCACCGAACGGTCCGAACGGGCTGGCAGCCGCGCACCGCATCAGCCGAACAGAGCGTGCGCGAGCAAACCGGCGACAGGCGGCAGCAGCAGCGTCGTGACCATCCGGATGAGGGTGAAGCGCGGGCCCACGATGGCGAGCTCGAAGCTGAGCAACCCCACGTTCCACACCGCCCACCCGGTCACCAGCGAAACCGTCGCCGCGAGGCCGGCGCCGGCGTCGTGGATCGCTGCGAAGATCGGGAAGGACACGTACGGCCCGCCGGGGATCAGCGCTCCGGCCACCGACCCGATCACCACGTCGAGCAGGCCCGACGAGCTCGCCAGCCAGCGGTGCACGAGGGCGGGTGGGAGCGCCACGGCCAGCATCCCCGCAACGAAGAACGCCGCCAGCAGCAGCGGCAGCATCCCCCACAGCATCTTGAGGCCGGCTACGGTGCCCGCCAGCGGACGGGCCGGATCCTGGCGGTAGGCGAGGCCCGCCATCAGCAGCGCGAGGACGGCGAGGATGATCGTGGCGATGCTCATGGCGGCCCCGACCCGTCGGGCGCCTGCCGCGCGTTGCGACCGTCCTTCTCCGTGGCCGGCAGCCCCTCGCGCACCCAGCGGCCGCCGTGCCGGAACAGGAGCTGCGCCAGCAGACCGGCCAGCGGCGGGAAGACCAGGGTCACCACGTAACGGACCCAGGTGACATGCACGCCGAGCAACGCGACCTCGATGGGGAGCCGGCTCAGCGTCCACAGGTTCTTGGCCACCACGAAGGTGACGATGGTGCCGATGTTGGCGCCGCTGCGCAGGAACGCCACCGCGATCGGGTAGTAGACGTAGGGCCCGCCCGGGATCAGCGCGCCGGCCACGCCGCCGATGAGGAAACCGCGCCAGCCCGACTCCTCACCGAGCCAACGCGTCACCGTCTCCTTGGAGATCATCACCTGGATGAGGCCCGCCAGCACGAACGCCGCCACGATGAGCAGCGTTACGCCCACCAGCAGGTGCCCGGTGCCGCTCAGGCCGGACAGCACACGGGACCACCCGCCCTCGACGTAGGCGACGACGCCGAGCCCCAGCCCAGCGATGAACAGAACGAGCGTCATGGTGCGTTGCACGAGCGACCCCCCTTCGGACCCGGCCCGCGACCCGCATCGGCGGAGCCGGCCGCCTCATGCGTACCCCGAACGAGGCACCTCGTGCGTCGCGTGCGTTCCTGCGGAGGCCTCGCGGACGGGTGGCGCTCTCTACCGATCCCCGTGCGCGGACGGGCGCATCCCCACGCGTTGAC
>Ga0102962_1001087_pt1 | contig 11181 bp, 6 predicted proteins | sample SalPonF2_C_D2_MG_FD_84519 | JGI IMG/M metagenome (GOLD analysis project Ga0102962, IMG submission 84519) | Salt pond soil microbial communities from South San Francisco under conditions of wetland restoration - Salt Pond MetaG SF2_C_D2_MG ...
AATACCTTGGCCAGCCGGAAACCTCCTGAAACTGTAATCCCCGGAGCCAATCTTCTGCTTAATCAACCTCCTGTGTCCTGAAAATATTCATGAAGTATTTTACCCCGTCGATGAGGAATGTGATGTAAACCAACAGGTTGAGCATCCATATTATCGAGATATTAAACCTGAAAACAGGTATGAACTGGTTTTTAAAGCGTTTGCGGGAAGTGAAAAACCGGGCTCTCCCAAATTCCGATTCTGGCATGATGAATACCGACTGGCCGGTTTTGAAAAGATGGTCACCCCTGTCAATTATGGAAGGGTGGGTATCAGTGCCCCTGACAAGTTGTTCTACAAACGCATTCTGATTCCGGTTTTTGAATTCGGATAAACTCTCTCCTTTCAGGGAATCGGCCAGGTGCACTCTTGTATCCTCGATGGTTGAATGGGTTTCAGTTATGGTGTTTTCCATCAGGAATCTGATATAGGTCAGGTAGCCGTATATGGCGTTGTACAGGTCGGTGTTGTAGTTTTCTGCCGTTAACATACCCGGCTTATCGAAAGGAGCAATATCACCCTGTTCGCTGAGCAGATCAAACTCGTGTGAAATAAGGGTGAGGCATTCTTGCAGGCTGTCAGCCGGAGCGCCTGACGCTTTCAGGTCATTGCACCGGATCAGCCTGGACTCAAGCGCCGGCACCGTGTGTTCGAGAATAAATTTACTCTGATACAGTTTTTTCTCATCACTGAAAAAGTATTTGTTGTAAGGATTTTCTGCATACTGGTCAACCATCATGGCCTCGTAAGCCCAGCGGGAAGGGAAGAATTCAGCTATGGCCGGGATAAACTTTTCAGGGTCGCCTGGTTTACTGAAATGGTCGAAATGTATAAGGAAACCTGTAAAAAGCAGGTTTGGAAGAAGCAGAAAGGGGATCAGCACATAGAGCGAGTTGATCTGGCGCATACCCGATGAGAAGGCCAGGGCAAGCAGATTACCAAATACTGCCAGGGAGAAGAACGTGACAATATAAGGCAGGAACATACCTTTTATGCCCAGGATAAAATTTCCGGTAATGGCAAACAGGAAAGTCTGAACGCCGGAAACCATCATCAGGTAAGCTACTTTGGCATTCTGAAAGCTGAAATAACTCAGGTTCAGCGACTGGTCCCGCCTGATCCGTTTTCGGTCGTTGAACATCTCGGCAGCACCGGTTAATAAGCCGCAAAAAAATATGAAGTTGATAGAGAGAAAGATATACAGTGGCAGGTATTCATTTTGAGAAAACACATAGTCTTTTCCGTAAATCAACCTGAGGAACAGAGCAATGAGACTCCCGGTTAAAGGAATCCCCAAAAGTGTCCAAAGTGCATACCCTGCCTCAGAAAACCGCACCCGCAGATTCCTTAAAAGGTAAATAAAAAATTGTTTTTCTATACCGGGCAGTCTTGAAGGGTTAATTGGAACAGGTTTTCCCGGTGGCCTGGTATCCTTTTCCCCTGTTTCATTTTCGGCACGCCAGGCATCGTACCAGGCTCCCGGCGATACCAACCGATCGTCGCTGACAGATCCATCGGAATGAATTTTCTTGGTTTCTACTATTTTGATGACATCTTCAGGATTGACCTGTCCGGAGCCTGACTGAATATAATAATAGGGCAGAAGGCCGGTCTTCCTGAAATGAGCAATTGATCCCGATGGTTCGCCCGAATAGATCAGGTAACCGTCCTGGTCGATAAGCCAGACCTTGTCGAACATGTTAAAAAGTTCGGCCGTTGGAAGCAGTGAGGTGAGAAAAATAAGCTTGCCCTTGTAGGTCTCTTCTTTCAAAATGGAGAGGAGCCGTCTTGAATCGGAGTAGGACAGTCCAGTAAGCGGTTCGTCCAAAAAAATGACGTATGGATTCCTGATCATCTCCAAAGCGATCCTCAGGCAGACACGCTGAAAGTCGGAAATACGATGATCGTTACCTGTTCCGGCAGTAATACGGCTGATACCGGTAAGAGAGAAACGCTCAAGTGTCTCTGTAATCCTTTTGTTGATCTCTTTCTCGCTTAGTGAACCAAGCGTGAGCTGGGCATGATAGTAGAGGTTTTCGTATACCGTGAGTTCCGGGAATAACAGGTCTTCATGTGAAATATAGGCGATAGCTGATTTGAGCTTGTAACTGTTTTCCGCCAGGTCGCTATCATTGATGAACACCTTACCCTCTGTGGGCGTCAACTGGTTCGAAATGAGTTTGAGAATAGTGGATTTCCCGGATCCGTTATTGCCGAGAATACCTGTCAGTTGTCCCGATTCTTCGGTAAAGGAAAAAGGCTTAATGCTGAAATGGGTCGTTTTGTAGCGGTAAAAAACGTAATTTCCCGAAAGGGTTATCTTTGGCGGCCTGTCAGTAGCACTGAATAGTTCTTCAATCTCATCGTAATATACCGGTTCAAGTCCTTCAAACTGGATATGATCCTTTTTCCTGAGGGTAAATAAATATCCTTCCCATATCCGTTTATCATTTAAGAAAAGGGCTGATTTGCCTTTGTGTCTGAATATAAGATAATTATGCCTTGGAAAATACCTGAAATGTACTTCGCCACGGATCCTGTCTGACAACGTCATGTCGGACGAAGGAGTATCCCTGGTTCGTTTATGTTCTTCTATCCACACTCCTTCCAGCTTATCGATTTTGTCCTGGTTCTCTACAATAATCAGGTCGTCGCCCGAGTCGCTGTCGGTTATTCCCCTGATAAAATCACATGCCGCCCTAAAATCTTCTGGTATGAGATTAAGGCTGGTACTCAGTTCCCTGATAAATTCTGTATTTTCTTCATCGGCATCTGTAAAGATGCGATTGAATTCCAGCAACGAAAGAATGATCAGCAGTCTTTCCTGGAGGTAAAGGTTGTTTTGAGACTTATTTCCGGCTTCATGCAATAGCTGGTTTCGTATTCCTGAAATATCGGACGGCTGTGTGTATGGGTGTGAGGTAAGTTCGAAATAGTATTTACCCGTATACGAATTAAAGATCTTAAGGCACTCGTCTACAGGATAGGAAATAGCAGCTTTTTCAAAATATTCGGTCAGTTTGGAACGAATGTTTTGCGGCTTCTTCCCCGGAAGAGGAAGAAATAACAATGAAAAGAAATGCATCAGGGCATCAATAAAACTCTGACTCATAATATTCGTTCCGGGTTTTAAAGAGATAATTCAGATGATGTGAAATCACGTGGACGAAATTTACTAAAATCTGATATAAAATTAGTTTTTGCCACCTAAAAATACATTATAAACGACGAATATGATCTTTGAACGGTATATATTTTTTACCCATCGCCGGTTTTCACATCTCCCGCTTTCTTACCAAATTCGTACGTAAATATGGAACATCTTCCTATCTTTAGGTGTTTCCAAAATACGAATCCCAAAAACCTACAGTAATATGAATGTATTGAAATCAGTTTACGGAGTCATGCCTGAAGGCAGAGATATTGATCAGTTTACGCTTGAAAACGACCAGGGAATGGTAGTTAAGATCATAAATTATGGGGGGATCATCACTAATATTATGGTTCCTGACAAAAACGGCGACCTTCATGATGTGGTGCTTGGCTTCGATAACCTTGAAAGTTACCTCGGGACACACCCGTATTTCGGGGCCATTATTGGTCGGTATGCAAACCGGATTGCCAATGGACGTTTTGAACTCAATGGAAAAGGATATACACTGGCTGTAAATAATGGTCCGAATCACCTGCATGGTGGAATTCACGGATTTGATAAAAAAGTCTGGTTTCCAAAGAAATTCAAGAACGAAAATGAAGTGGGACTGAAACTGACCTACCTTTCGGAACACCTGGAAGAAGGTTACCCCGGCAATTTGCAGGTAGAAGTTGATTATGCCCTCAATAATAATAATGAATTGATCATTCGCTATAAGGCGGAAACGGATATGGACACCCATATTAATCTGACTAACCATTCGTACTTTAATCTTAACAGCGTTAGCTCAAATGTCCTGAAGCATAAACTGATCATGGCTTGTGACCGTTATACACCGGTTGATGATACCCAGATACCCACCGGCGAGATACGGAGTGTTGACGGAACCGCATTTGATTTTCTCGAAATGAAGGAGATTGGAAGAGATTTTGGGCAACTGGAAAATGGTTATGACCACAATTTTATCATCAACAAAGAAGATTTTGAGATGAAGTGGTTCGCCCGTGTTGAGGATCCGGAATCAGGACGGATCATGGAGGTAGGGACTACCCAGCCCGGGGTGCAGTTCTACACGTCGAATTTTCTGAAAGACGTCAGAGGTAAAAATAGTATGACGTACCAGCCACAGGATGCCCTTTGCCTCGAAACACAGCATTATCCCGATTCACCCAACCATCCAAGGTTTCCTTCTACTTTACTGAAGCCCAATGAAGAATACAGGCATACAACCATTTATAAATTCGGGGTTAAATAATCGGGTATGAAAAGGAACCTGTTTTCTGTATTACTGGCGGCTATCGCAGTAATAGCCCCCGCCCAGGATTATTGTTCAATGGCCCGGAAAGCCTCACTGGTGAGCGGCTCGGTATCGCCGGGTTTTTCTCCCAGGGAGTGTCTGTATGATGTGAACTTTTATTTTATACGTGTTGAAGCAGACGATTCCTCTGCTAATATCAAAGCCAGCACCTCAATCGGTTTTCGGGCACTGGCCCCTGTCGATACCCTGGTTTTCGAGCTCTCGGCCTCACAGGTTGTCGATAGCGTTGCACTTAACGGTATCAACAATCCCACGTATTACCAGTCGGGCGAACTACTTATGATCATACCCGAAAGCCCGTTGCCTGCTGAAAGTGAAAATGAAGCCGTCATCAGGTACGCCGGTACCACCTCTGCCGGCGGTTTCTTTACAGGATTGTCGAACGGGCGCGATTTTGTCTATGATAAAAGGGTGACCTATACGCTTTCCGAACCCTATGAGGCGAAAGACTGGTTCCCGGTGAAGCAGGATCTGGCCGACAAAGTTGATTCGGTCTGGGTTTTTATAACCACCAGGGAAGGACTGATGGGCGGTTCCAACGGCCTCCTTACCAGGGTGTCACATCCTTCCCCGGGCAAGGTGTGCTACGAATGGAAATCACACTACCCGACCGACTATTATCTCATCTCGTTTACCGTGGCCGATTATATCGATTATAGTTTCTATGCGGTATCGGATGTTCTGGGCGATTCACTGCTGGTGCAGAATTTTATTTATAATGCACCTGGAATCCTCGACAGTCAAAAAAAAAATATCGACCGGACAGGTGATTTTATTATCTATTTCTCAGAACTTTTTGGCCGCTATCCGTTCATAAATGAGAAATACGGGCATTGTATGGCTCCCATAGGAGGAGGAATGGAGCATCAAACCATGACCACTCTGCAAAATTTCAATTTCAGCCTTGTATCTCATGAACTGACCCACCAATGGTTTGGCGACTATGTGACCTGCGGCTCATGGCGCGATATCTGGGTTAACGAGGGGTTTGCTTCTTATGGAGAATATCTCGCCCTCGATAAATTCAAGGGCAGGGATGCCGCTCTGAACTGGATGTCGGATGCCCACGACAGGGCCATCACCGATCGGAGCATGAGTGTGTACTTAACTGAAGATGAGATTAACAGTCCCGGCCGTATTTTCGATTACAATCTGACATATAAAAAAGGTGCTTCCATTATCCACATGTTACGCTATGAGCTGAATGATGATTCGTTGTTTTTTGGCATATTACGAAGCTATCTCCGGCAACATGCCGATTCAACAGCTCTGGCAAGCGATTTTATCCGGGTCGTGAACGATATGAGCGGCAAGGACTATGACTGGTTCTTTGATCAGTGGTATTATGGCAGCGGCTACCCAACTTTCGAAACGTCATGGAACCAATATGAAGACAGCCTTGTTCTCGACGTCTACCAGGTCCAGGTCAATAACCAGAAACAGGTTTTTAATACCCACATGGATTACCAGGTTATTTTTGAGGATAATTCCGACTCTATCTTCAGGGTTTGGCTTGATAATAGTCACGAGCAATTTACACTGCCTGCGAATAAGAAGGTTAGTGTTGTGGTCGCCGACCCCGGGCTTAACGTGTTGATGAAATCAACTGTATACGAAGAAAACCAGGGTACCGTCTATTTTGAAGTATCACCTAATCCGTTTACAAACAGCCTCGATATTTTTTTCAATAATCCTTCTCCCGGCAGAAAGGTTTTTCTTGCCGGGACCAATGGAGACCTGATACGTTCCGAACCTGCAGAGGGGGTGAATAAACACCTTAATCTCGAAGCACTTGAACAAGGACTGTTCCTTATTTTTATCATCACTCCAGACGGGAGGAGATATACGAAAAAGATTGTCAAGCTGAATAAGGAATGAGGAATGAGGACTTTTTGGGGTGCACGGGGTGCACGGGGTTTACGGGGCGCACGGCCATACGGCCATGCGGCCGTATGGGCGTATGGGCGCACGGCTGTGCGCCCCTACTTAATCAATTTTTATTTCCACGCCTTTGAGATCATCCGGATTGGATGAAGGGCCCACATTCAGAACGTACGAACACTTTTCAACCTCGTAGCTTCCGGAATCTTCATTATAATATTCCAGGTCGGAAGATTGCAGCTCGAACGAAATGTTTTTGGTCTCACCGGCTTTAATCATGACTCTTTTGAATCCTCTCAGATCTTCTTTTGGCCGGGTAATTTTAGAGTCTCTGTATGAGACATAGAGCTGAACGACTTCCTCACCATCAACATTCCCGGTATTGGTGACGTTAACACTCACTTTGACCGGTTCACCGGCGCTATAGGTTGATTTTTCTGCTTTTGGCATTGCGTATGAAAAAGTAGTGTAACTAAGGCCGTAACCAAAAGGAAAGAGAGGCTCTTTTTCGAAGTAACGGTAAGTTCGCCCCTTCATGTCATAATCCTTGAAAGGGGGAATATCGTCGACCGATTTATAGAACGTAACCGGCAGACGACCTGCAGGATTATAATCACCGAAGAGTACATCGGCTATGGCAGGTCCGGCTGCTTCTCCCGGGTACCACGATTCCACGATGGCTGGAAGGTTCTCATTTTCCCAGTTGATGGCCAGGGCGCTTCCATTGAGCAATACAAGTACAACAGGTTTGCCGGTGGCTGCAATGGTCCTGATCAGGTTTTCCTGAATATCAGGAAGACCAAGCATCATCCGGTCGCCTCCGCTAAATCCTTCCACTTCCACCTTCATCTCTTCACCTTCAAGCCTGGGTGAAAGCCCCATGAACATAATCACCTGGTCGGCTTCATTCGCAGCTTTTACAGCCTGTGCCTCCAGGTTCCTGCCGGGAATGTCCCAGAGTAACGTACATTTGGCATCACCATGGAAATCATAGGTTTTCAACTTTATTTCATACGGTTTACCGGCTTCAAGTTCTACGAAACTGTATTTTTTCTTGTACTCGTGTATATTCTTCATCGTGGCCAGTGATTCACCGTCCAGGAAGAGTTCACAGGTTTTTGCCTCGCATCCTATGGCATATTTGCCACTGACAGGAGGGACGATATAACCGGTCCATTCAGCGGAGAAGTCATCGTTTACGAGACCTTCATATTTGTCGCGATCCCACCAGAAATAATCAACACTGCTATCAATGCGACTTATAACCGGATCACCTTCGAATTCCTGGTTATCATAAAACCGGGCATTCAGTCCATGCGTTGACAGGTCCTTATCGGTAAAGAGATAGTTGCTTTTAACCAGGTCGAACAGGGGGATATTCTCAGCAAGCCGGCAGCCCGGAGCATAAATGACGTGAGTATTGTTGCCGGCTTTGTTTACAATACCCTGCAGAGGAGTCAACGGGTGACGGGGTGTACCGTTATAATTACCCAGGAGGGTTTCTATATCATCGGCATTTGGACCAATAACGGCAATACGTTTTAAGTTTTTTGACAGTGGCAGGGCATTCCCATCGTTTTTCAGCAGCACAATCGATTTTTTGGCCGCTTCTACAGCAGCGTTGTGATTATTTTCCGAACAAACAACGCTGTAAGGGATATTTGCAAACGGAACGTCTTCTTGCGGGTCAAACATACCTAGTTTCAGCCTGGCCAGCACTAGTCGCTTAACCGAAATATCTATTTCCTGCTCGGTGATGAGCCCCTGCTCGAAAGCGCCTTTTAGATATTGAGATGTTTTGCCGCAGTTCAGATCCGTGCCGTTGATGAAAGCCATTGCAGCAGCTTCTTCCCGTGTGCCGGCAACATTATGACCTCCTTCCTTGTAAAAATCCGAAATAGCACCACAGTCTGAAACCACGTAGCCATCAAATCCGAATTCATCACGTAATATGCTGTTCTCCAGTTCGGAGCTGCCACAACAAGGTTTGCCTTCGAACCTGTTATAAGCGCACATTACTGAGTACACGTTTGCATCCGTTACCGTCTTTCGGAATGCCGGCAGGTAGGTGTCGCGCAGGTCCCTCACGCTAACTTCCGCGTTAAAGCTGTGCCTGAGCGGCTCCGGACCGCTGTGTACGGCATAATGCTTTGACGTGGCAACAACCTTAAGGTATTTGGGATCGTTACCCTGGAGACCTTTTATGAACTGAACGGCCATCTCACCAGTGAGGTACGGATCTTCTCCATAGGTTTCCATGCCACGTCCCCACCGCGGATCCCTGAATATATTAATATTCGGTGACCAGAACGTCAGGCCCTGGTATATACCGCGCTTATCTCTCGATACAAATTCAGCATGTTTGGCTCTGGCCTCATCTGAGATGACATTCGATATTTTTGCCATCATGTCACGGTCCCATGTAGCAGCCATCCCGATAGCCTGAGGAAATACAGTTGCTTCACCAGCCCTTGCTACACCATGCAGACATTCGTTCCACCAGTTGTAAGCAGGTACGCCCAAACGGTCTATGGCCGCCGACTGATAATTCAGCTGGCTGATCTTCTCGTCCAGCGTCATCAACGATACCAGGTTATCGGCCCGTTCTTCAAAACTCAGGGAAGGATCGCGAAACGAATAGTCATACTTCGGTTTGCATGAGGAGAAAAGGAGGCCGGAAATGGCCAGAAAAAAGATCAGTTTTAATTTCATGGGTAGTCAGGTTAGATTTTTCACTAAATATAGCCAATTAGTAGTGTCATCTCCAAATTACTTAACGTATTTCTTACGTTAACTATGGCCTGACAGAAAAAGTTTTGAGTCATCAAAGTGATATAAGAACCTGTATAACAAAAGGTCCAAAGCTTTTATGCCGGGATGGTCTAATAGACTTCTGGTACAAAAGTCTGTGTCGAGAAAGGTGGCCTGACGTAGTCTTTCCTGCGCTTGATATTGGGCAACCGGATAGGTTCCGTGCTGATGTTTTCATACGGGATCTGCCTCAGAAGGTGATGGATACAGTTCAACCGGGCCTGCCGTTTATCATCGGCTTCAACTACCCACCACGGAGAATTTTCAATACTGGTGCGGGCAAACATTATATCCTTGGCTTTTGAATAGTCATCCCAACGGGTCCGCGACATAAGGTCCATCTCACTGATTTTCCAGTTCTTGGTCGGATCATCGATCCGGGCTCTGAACCGGGCTTCCTGTTCCTGTTCACTCACCGAGAACCAGTATTTGATCAGGATTATGCCTGAACGGATCAGCATTTGTTCGAAAGAAGGACACGACCGGAGGAACTCCTGGTATTCCTCATCGGTGCAAAATCCCATTACCTTCTCAACGCCGGCACGGTTGTACCAGCTCCTGTCGAAGAGAACAATCTCACCGGCACCCGGCAGATGCGTAACATAACGCTGAAAATACCACTGGGATTTTTCCCTTTCGCTAGGCACACCAAGTGCCACAACCCGGCATATTCTAGGATTAAGTGTCTGGGTAATACGCTTTATAACACCTCCTTTACCGGCGGCATCACGTCCTTCAAAAATGACAATCACTTTCAACCCTTTGGCTTTTATCCACCGTTGAAGCTTTACCAGTTCTATCTGCAGCTTTTTAAGCTCCTCTTCATAGAATTTTTTATCCAATTTTACCTTATTGTCCCGGTCGAAGGCTGTTTCCGACTGGATAACGTTCCTATTTTCCGCTGTTGACTCTTTTTCGTGATCCTTCGGCATGGTTGGTAGTTTTGGAGAATGATTAAATGTACCTTTTTTCCATTTAAAAGTCAAGATAAAATGAATAATGGCCTTTCATTCAGCTAAATATCCTTTTTTGCTTTTTGAAATATCCCGGGCCTTCAACCAAAAATAGGCGTTAATCATTTTTTTAATTTTCTGTGGTTACAATTCCCAGCCTGCTTTTTTAAAATGATTATAAATTTAATGTCTCACTTTTCGCATCTAACTTTTCATATACCAGGTTTTCAGGCTATAAAATGATAGTGTCGTTTTGAGTCAAAATATAAAAACCGGCGATGAGGTCAAGAAAATATGTTCTATAGCACAAAACCCGCATAATAGATTATTTTTGTCCCCTTAACCAATAATACTTTCGTCAAATGACACAAGTCAAACATGTTGGACAAAAGATCGCAGGATTGCGCGAACTAAGGACTATAAGTGCTGAAGAACTGGCTGGTCGCTGTGGTATTGATGTAGGGGTACTCAAAGCTATCGAAGAGGGAAATGATCCGCCTGCCCTGGCCGTACTTATTAAACTAGCCCGGGCACTGGGTGTCAGGCTGGGCACATTCCTGGACGATACGGACGTTGATACTCCGGTTGTGACGAGGAGTGGTGAGGAGAGAGCAGGGATGAGCATTTCGGGTAAGTCACCTGGTGCACACACACATCTTGAATTTTACTCACTGGCCAGCGGGAAAGCTGGACGTCACATGGAACCTTTCGTCATAATAATTGATCCCTCAACGGGTGATGAATATACCCGCTCTTCGCACGAAGGGGAAGAGTTCCTCTATGTACTTGAAGGCCGGATAGAGATCCTGTATGGTAAAAAAAGTTATATCCTCCAGGCAGGCGACAGTATCTATTATGATTCATTGATTGAGCATCATGTACATTCTGCCGGAAATGAAGCCGCAAAAATTCTTGCCGTGGTTTATGCTCCCTTTTAATTGAAAATTGACCTGATATGGAACTGACAGAAAAAACACTTGGCACCCTCCTGGAAGAATGGGCAGCTAAGATTCCGGATAATGATT
>Ga0102962_1001088_pt1 | contig 11171 bp, 6 predicted proteins | sample SalPonF2_C_D2_MG_FD_84519 | JGI IMG/M metagenome (GOLD analysis project Ga0102962, IMG submission 84519) | Salt pond soil microbial communities from South San Francisco under conditions of wetland restoration - Salt Pond MetaG SF2_C_D2_MG ...
GGAAGATCGACAGCGACATTGCCGTCTATGGCCCAGGATGGGATAACGAGCATCTCGTGATGCGTATTGGTCAGATCCGCAGCGAACAAGGGGCTCAGCGTCGCCTGACTCTCGCGGTCCGCGGCCCGCTGCACAATGAGGTCGAATTCGAGTGTGCATCGGTATCGCCGGAAACGCTCAGTGTTCGCCTAGGAGAGACAACCCAGCTTGGCGCCGCCACGGTTTCCCAAACACCCCTGTTTATCGAAGTCCCCAAGGGGAGCCATCAAGCCAATCACCTGATGTCGAAGGAAGCCGAACCAGGAAGCATCCTGATCAAGACGACCCACCCGAAGGTCCCCGAGTTGCTGATCCACGTCAGTTATGCCGTGGAGGGATAGTTCGAGAGCAGAGAGCGGAACACTTTTTCTTCTGAACCCTTGTAGGATCCGATGGCAAGAAGTTCATCCTATTCTTGGTCGATCGTCGTGCATCTCGTCGCTGTAGCTGCATTGACAGCCTTCACTACCGGTTGTCCCTCGTCCTCTGAGGAAACCGACGTTTCCGAAACTCCGGCGACCAAGATCACCGGTCCACCGGTCGAACGGAGCGCCGATCCGCAAACACCGGCTCCCGAGACGTCGGACGACCAGCAATCACTGCAACCGATTCAGCCGCCGGAGGTGCCCACGGATTCGGTGGCCGCAGCGGCGAATCTACCAGCGGAGCCGGCCGATCCGTTTGTTCTACCGCCGTCAGATTTCCCAACCGAGCCGGCCATGCCCACGGCAGCCGAACCGTCGGTGACCCCAGTGCCGGTGACCACAGTGCCGGTGACCGAAGTGCCGATGACCGAAGTGCCGGAAGACAATCCGCTCAGAGAACCCGGCTTGCCCCTTGAGCCGTCACAATCACCGTCCGATCTCCAGGAGCCACCTGTTGAGCAGCCGCCTGCGGAAGATCTTCCTGTCGTCCATTCGGTAGCCGAGCCCGAGGAGCCGGAAGAAGAGCCGTTCGATCCGATCAAGGAAAACGGTCCGATCTTCGTTGATTGGCCCAAGCCGAGCATGGCGTTGATTATCACCGGTCGCCAGGAGGGCTACATCGAGCCGTGCGGATGCGCGGGACTCGACCGGATGAAGGGCGGCATGAGTCGACGTCACACGATGTTCGAGGAACTCCGCGCGAAGGGCTGGCCCGTGTTGGGGATCGATCTGGGTGGTCAGGCCAAGGGGTATGGTCGTCAGGCCGAGATGAAATTCCACATCATGGTCGAAGGGATGCGACAGATGGACTACGCGGCAATCGGCCTGGGAGAGACCGACCTGCGCCTGCCGGCTGGCGAGTTGCTCTCCGATGTGGCCAATGCCGATATCGTGCAAAGCCCGTTTCTTTCGGCCAATGTGGCATTGTTCGGGTTCGATGCCCAATTGACCACACGCGCTCGGGTGATTACGGCCGAGGGCAAGCGGTTCGGAATTACGAGTGTCTTGGGAGAAAAGGCCCGGCAGGAGATCCGCAACGACGAGATCGAAACGATCGATCCGGTGACCGCACTGACGACGGTCGTGCCCGATCTGAAATCACGAAGCGATTACCTGATCCTGCTTGCCCATAGTAGCCGCGACGAGGCGATCGAACTGGCCAAGAAGTTTCCCGACTTCCATCTGATCGTCACATCGGCTCTCGGTGCGGAGCCGCCGGCCACCTATTCGACGCTCAATGGCGGTAAGACGGTGCTTGTCGAAGTCGGCACGAAAGGTATGGATGCGATCGTCTTGGGGTTGTATGCCGACCCGCAGAACCCAATCCGCTACCAACGCGTGCCGCTCGATTCGCGGTTTGCGGCGTCGCGAGAGATGAAGATGCTGATGGAAGCCTATCAGGAACAGCTCAAGGCGGCCGGGTTCGTCGAGTCGGAGATCCGTGCCGTCCCCCATCCACTGAGCGAACTGGGCGGCAAGTTCGTCGGTTCGCGTGCTTGCGAGTCGTGTCACGAGGCGTCGAACGACGTGTGGAAGCGCAGCGGGCATGCCAAGGCCTACGACACGTTGGCCAACCTGGACGAACCACGCCAGTTCGATCCCGAGTGTATCAGTTGCCACGTGATTGGCTGGAATCCACAGAAGTATTTTCCCTACGAGTCGGGCTATCGCAGCATCGAGAAGACGCCGCATTTGATCGACGTCGGCTGCGAGTCGTGTCACGGCCCGGGCGGTGCGCATTGCAAGGCCGAAGAGGGGAGCGATTTGGCCCTGCAAAAGAGGCTGCAAGAGGCGCTGGTCGTTACCAAGGAAGACGCCAAACCGTTGTGTCTGACGTGCCACGATCTAGACAACAGCCCCGATTTCGACTTCGACACCTATTGGCCGAAAGTCGAACACTACGAGGATGACGAGTAGCTGGTCTGTAGGGGCATAGGGTGTGTGCTTGCGGGCACGCGAAGCAACGGCGAGATCCGTGTGCGAGCGAGCACATAGCCTACGTGTTGCCGCCCGGCTCATTCTTCTTCGATCTCGGCCATCACTTCGTCGGGGATGTTGAAATTGGCCGAGACGTTTTGGACGTCGTCGTGATCGTCGAGCTGTTCCATCAGCCGGAGGACTTTTCTCGCGTCGTCGGTGTCGAGGTCGACGGTGTTTTGGGGGATCCGCGTCAGTTGGCTGGCCTCGACCTCGATGCCGGCCTCTTTCAGGGCGCCGGCCACCTCTTGGAAGACCGACGGATCACAGGTGATTTCGAAGTTGCCGGCATCGGGTTGCACATCCTCGGCACCCGCTTCCAGCGCGATCTCCATCAGCGAGTCTTCGTCGGTCTTGTCGCCCGGGACGAGGAACAGCCCCTTGCTATCGAACATCCAGGCCACGCAGCCCGTGCTACCGAGTTTCCCGGCCGCCATCTCGAAGATTTTGCGGATCTCCGGGGCGGTACGGTTGCGGTTGTCGGTCAGGACCTCGCAGAGCACGGCCACGCCGCCGGCACCGTAGCCTTCGTAGATGATTTCGTCGAAGTTGCCGCCGTCGAGTTCGCCGGTGCCCTTTTTCAATGCCCGTTGGATGTTGTCCTTGGGCATGCTGACGGCCTTGGCGTCGTCGATCGCGTAGCGCAGCCGAAGATTCATCTCCGGATCGCCGCCGCCGGTCTTCGCGGCCACGATAATCGCCTTGGAAAGTTTGCTCCATACCTTGCCGCGTTTGGCGTCGATAAGAGCCTTTTTGTGTTTAATGCCTGCCCAATGAGAATGGCCTGCCATAAGGAACAGTCCTCTGTCGGTCTTCGGTATCGTTTGTGTAGTTACGCTTCGTGATCGCGGGCGAGCTTCTCTTCGGTTGCTCGCATCTTTTCCGTTTCCTCATTCTTGCGAAATGCGTCGACTGCACGTCGCCAAGTGTCTTTCGCGTCGTCGGTTCGTCCGGCGGCCCAGTAGGCATCTCCCAGGTGATCGAGAATCACGCCGTCGGGTCCGTTCTCTTCGGACGTTCCACCCTCGGATTCCTCGGCGACCGTTGCGACGGCCTTCTGCAGTTCGGCCACGGCCTCGTCGTATCGTCCGAGTCGGTAATAGACCCAGCCCAAGCTGTCGCGATAGGCCATGTTGTCTGGTTCGGCGTCGACGGCGAAACGAATCATCCGCAGTGCGCGATGCAGGTACTTGCCCTGATCGGCCCAAAGGTAACCCAGGTCGTTGGCCGCGCCGATATCGTCGGGAAATTCGTCGAGTACTTGTTCGAGCCACTCCTCGGCCTCGTCGAGGTCGCCTTGGAGCACGTAGAGATTCGACAGCACCAGACGCGCTTCGCGCAGGATGTCGCGCGTAGCGGGCGACTCGGTATCGGAGTCGAAACGCTTGATCAGATCGCGGTAGACGCGGATCGCGTCGTTGTTTCGTTTGCCGTAGTAATAGACCCAAGCCAGGCGACTGAGATGTTCGGCGGAGTCCTTCTTCAGCGACACGGCCTTTCGGGCCGCAGCCACCGCCTCGTCGATCCGATCGTCCATCGTCAGGGCACCGGCCAGATAATGATAGAACGTCGGGGCATCTTCTGCGAGTTCCTGGTCGTCAATCGCTCGGCGAAAGACATCAGCGGCCTCGGCCGATCGTTCTTCCATCAGTAGCCCCACTCCCCAGAGCAGCAGCAACTCGGCCGCCTGATCGGGATCGGCCTCGATCGCCAGATCGAAGAACTCGCCGGCCACTTCCGGTTGCTTCCCCTCCATCGCCAACAGAGCGACGGCAAAACGCATCCCGTAGTCGAGCGTCGGTGGGTCGGCCTCGTATCGCTTGCGTGCGGTCTCGATGATCCGCCCAAGGAGTGGCTCGTCATGGGCTACGGCCCGGGCCTGCCCGCCCAACGAATCGAGCGAACCCGTCTTCATCAGAGCCTCGCCGAGGGTCTCCAGCAGCGGTTCGGGCCGGGCGGTCTTGTGGTAGATATCGACCAGACTGCGATAGCCGGTCAAGGTCGGGCTCTTTGCAATCAACTCGCGATAGAGTGATTCGGCCTTCTGAAAGTCTTCGGTCTCGAGATATCGGGCCGCCAAGGCGTATCCCAGCGGCACGTTCTCCGGATCGTCGTCGCGGAGTGTCTCCAGTTGCCCGGTCCACTGGTCCTTGCGGCCGAGTTTTTCGAGCACCTCGCCGAGCAATTCGTAGGGGACCATCCCTTCGTCGTCCAGGTGCTCGTCGAAGCAGGATTGCAGGCGTTTGAGTGCCTTGGCCGGTTCATTACGGTGGGCATCGACCCTGGCCAGATTGAAGTCCAGCCGTCCTTGGTTCGGCGCAAGTTGGTGGGCCTTCTCGAAGGCGGCCCGCGCTGCGTCCGGACGATCGGCCAGCAGATAGCACTCCCCAAACAGATTGTAGGTCAGCCCGGGCTTACCCAGGAGAACCTTCATCAAGGCCTCGTCCAGCCCGAACTTGTCGGGATGGTCCAAGGCGTCGCTCACTCGGGAGAAGCAGTCGGCCGCCTTGTCGTACTGCTCGATGAGGTGGTAAAGCCGTCCCATTTCCATTCGCAGCAGGATGTCGGACGGGGAGTCCTTCGGATTGTCGCTGTCGTGGTCGCCGGCAGCCAGAGCCTGTTCGTACAGGGCGACGGCCTGCGACCAGTCGCCCTCTTCCGTGAGGTACACACCCAGACGCCGCAGCAACATCGGGTCGGCATGTTCGAGTTGGACGGCCTTCAACGCATAGCGGCCGGCCTCGCCGTAACGTTTCAGTCGGTAGGCCAGCGGGAGAATCGCCCTCGCGATGGTGATCGATTGGGGATTGACTCGAAACGCGCGTTGATAGTCACGCAATGCCTCGGCATATTCTTGGCGCAATTCGTGTGCTCTCGCGGCGGCGAACAGTGCCAGCGATTCGATATGGTCTTCTTCGGCCTCGGTTCGCGGTCGTCGGGGAACGAGCGGCTGCAGCGGATCGTCGAGAATCAATCGGCCGGGGTGATCGGTATCGACCTCTGCAGATGCGGCGGGGATGTTGCTTCCGGCGAGAAGTGCCGGAAGGACTCCCAGGCCTAAGAGCAACGGTACCAGGCGAACGACCACGGCAGGTCCCTTTCTTTCGACACCTAGCGAGGTTTTCGCTTGGAAAGTCCCTTCGTGGTGGACTTCCCTTTCTTCTTGGTACCCGACGAGGCTTTTTCCGTCGGTTTCTTCTTCGCAGAACTCGCCTTCTTCGCGGTCGATGCAGTTGCTTTTTTTGCCTTGGAAGAGGGGCGTGCCGCGGTTTTCTTGGCAGCGGTCTGCTTCTGAGATTTCGTTGCCGCGGGAGCTTTGCCCGAGGTGTCTTTCTTCGTGGTGGTCTTGGCCGGTTGGGGCTCTTTCGGCTGCTTGCGTGCTCGCCGTTTGGGAAGTTGGTCTTTGATGTCCGGATTGATTTCGAGGAGGATCTTCCGCACCGCGGGCGAGTAGGGGTTGGCCGTAAAATCGGCCCCTAGTTGGTGCAATACGGAACCGAACTCGACTCCCTTGGCCTTGGCGATGGCCCTTTCCAATCCAGGCGCCGCGCCCGCTTTGACGTCTTTGTCGGTAATCATGTCGACCAGACGCAGAACGGCCAAGGTGCCGGCATCGACGGGAATCGCGTGTCCCCCAAGGGCTGCCTGAACGACGTACGAGACCACGAAGTTCGTCGTCCCGTCCAATTCCTTCAGCCACTTGACCGTCGGGCCGAGGTTCTTCTTTCGGTATTCTTCCAGATCGAAAGAATACGACTCCTCGAAAATCGCCTGCAGCACACGCTTGACCCGATGGGCCGCCTCTCGAGGATCGGGCAGTCGGGAGAAGATCTCCGAGAGTTCCGCGATCGACGTCACGCGGACCTCGTTCCAGTCGAAGAACGTATGGTCCAATGCCGCATAGGCTTCGCTTGCCACGTCGTAATGGGCGTTTTCCAAGCAGCAGCCCAGCAGAAGGTGCTCCAGCACTGGTCGCTCGGGATCGGAAGTTACCGGCTTGTAATGCTGCTTCTTGAGAACCTTCGCGAGCTTGGCGAACTGGGTGGTGCGACTGGAGGATGCCATGAAAATTACTCGTTATCGTCGTGGAGGTTGTCTTCGTCTTCGTCGTCGTTGTCGTCGCGACCGTCGGCTGGGCCCGTCGATTCAGGTTCCGTCGATTCAGGTTCCGTCGATTCGGGCAATACTTCCTTGAGGATTCGGGAAATCTCGATCGACTTCTTCACGCCCTGGTCGAGGATGAAAGTCAGACGTGGCGTGTAGCGGAGATCGATCCTCTCGGCGATCTTCGCCTGTAGGAACCCGGCCGCATTCTGCAATCCGCGAACGCTCAGTTCCTGGTGTGTCTGGTCTCCCATCACCGAGACGTGGATCTTGGCGGTCCGCAGATCGCCGGAGACTTCCACGTAGGTGACGGTCACGTCGCGAACGCGCGGGTCGTTCAACTCGGCGAGAATCGCCATGCTGACAACCTCGCGAATTGCGGCAGCTACCTTTTGAACTCGTCGGGTCGACATGTCAGGCGGTGACCTCGCTTTCGAAGGTTCGGCGAATCTCTTCGATCTTGTAGGCCTCCAGAACGTCGCCTTCCTTCAGGTCGTTGAACCCGACCAACTTGATGCCGCATTCGTACCCTTCGCGCACATCGCGCACATCGTCTTTCTCTCGTCGCAACGAATCGAGTTTGTAGTCTCCGATCACGCGACTCTCGCGAATCACACGGATCCGCGAATCTCGCTCGATGGTGCCGGCCAACACACGGCAACCGGCGATCGACCCGAGTCGGCTGATCTGGAAGATCCGCTGGACCAGTGCGCGGCCGAGGTCCTTCTCTTGTTTCTCGGGCTTGAGCATGCCTTCCAACGCCGCACGGAGTTCTTCGGTCACCTGGTAGATGATGTCGTAGCGGCGAATCTGCACGCCACGCTCATCGGCCAGCGACCGGGCCCCTTCGTCGGGCACTACGCTGAAACCGATGATCACCGCGTCCGAGGCGTCGGCTAGATGGACATCGGCCTCGGTGATTCCACCGACGCTGGCCTGAAGAATCTTGATCTGGACTTCCGGATGCTCCAGCTTGGTGAGTTCCTTCTGGATGGCCTCGATCGACCCGCGAACGTCGGCCCGGAGAATGATGTTGAGCGTTTGGATCTCTTGTTCGCCCAGGCGTTCGAAGAGATTTTCCAGGGTGACGTGTGCCCGGCCTCCGACCAGGTGTTTTTCGCGAGCTTCGGCGGCCCGTTGTTCGGCCAGACTGCGTGCCTCCGAGATATCGTCCAGCACGTAGAAGTGGTCGCCGGCACCGGGGGCAATGTTCAACCCGGTTACATTCACCGGAGTGGACGGTCCGGCCTCTTCGTGTCGTTTGTTCATGTCGAGCGTATCGTACATCGCCTTGATGCGGCCATAGGCAGCGCCGCAGACGACGACATCACCGACTCGCAACGTTCCCCGTTGCGTCAGCAGCTTGGTGATCACGCCGCGCCCTTCGTGCAGTTCTGCCTCGATGCAGGTGCCCACGCCGGGCCGGTTCGGATTGGCGGAGTATTCGTGCAGTTCGGCCACCGTAAGCAGCGTGTCGAGCAGTTCCTCGATGCCCTCGCCCGTCGTGGCGCTGGTCTTGATCACCTCGATGTCTCCACCCCATTCGCTCGGGAGTAGATCGTGTTCTGCAAGTTGCTGGAACGCTCTTTCCGTGGTCACGCCGGGCAGGTCGATCTTGTTCAGTGCCACAACGATCGGCACTCCGGCTGCCTTGGCATGGCTGATCGCTTCTTCGGTCTGGGGCATCACTCCGTCGTCGGCCGCCACGACCAACACGGCGATGTCGGTGACGTTGGCTCCACGTGCTCGCATCTCGGTGAAAGCTTCGTGGCCGGGCGTATCGACGAACGCGATCGAACGGTTGTCTTTCTCGACGCGATAGGCACGAATGTGTTGCGTGATTCCGCCCTTTTCACCCGAGACGACGTCGATTCCGATGATGCGATCCAGCAGTGAGGTCTTTCCATGGTCGACATGCCCAAGGAACGTGACGATCGGAGGCCGCGGTTCGAGGCTCTCCGCAGCGTCTTCCTCTTGAAGGTCCTGCAGCAGTTTGTCTTCCAAGGCGACCGGCTGGCGGAAGTCGATCTCGACGCCCAATTGTTCGGCCAACAGTTCCGCCATTTCGGCGTCGAGACTGGCGTTGATGTTGGCCATGGTGCCGAGTTTCATCAACGAACCGACCACGGTCGACGCCGAGACGCCGATGGCCTCGGAGAAGGTTCGGACCGTGCAGGGCAGCTCGACCACGACGTTGGTCTTTCGCGGCGCTGCCGTATTGGTCCCGGTTCGTCGGATACGCGTCCGGCGGCGAGGCATTGGACGATCCTCGTCCTTCCCTTGCCGACGGCGGCTGCCGGAGCCGCGTTTTCGTTTGAGTTGACGCGCTTCGCGTCCTCCCAATGTCGTCTTGTCCTTTTCGCCGACCTCGCCCGGTCGAGCACCTCGTCGCGGGCGTTCGGAACCGGTCAGGGGCATCTCACCAAGGGGCCTTGCCGTTTCGGTCGATTTGGACTTGGCCGATTTCTTCTGATCGGCCTGAGCCTTCTTTTTCTCGTGTTTGCGAAGGTGCTCCGAGAGGGGTTTGGTGCCGGCCTTGCTGGCGCGGATGGCGTCCAGCGGCAGTCGGATGTCGGGCTTCTGCGGGGCCGGTTCGTCGCTCTTCGATTTCTTCGGCGGCTCCTTGGCAGCGGGCATCGGAGCCAACTTGATCGACGGCGATTGCTTCTCCGGCTTGGCAGATTCGCCTGCCTTGCCAGACTTTTTTGCCTTCTTCGATCGAATGAGGTTCTTGAGTTTGGAGAATCTGCCGGGCTCGATCGTCGGCCTGACGGGCTTGTCCAAGTCGACCGGTTCGGCTGGTTTCGCGGCTTCCGGCTTGGCTGTTTCCGGCTCGGCGGCTTCTGGCTGGGCGGTTTCTGGCTGGGCGGTTTCGACCGGCGCGGCCGGCTTCTCCCCAGCAGGCGGTGCGGCAGGTTCCTGTGCGGCGACGGGTGGTTTGGCAACGACCTCGGGTTCGACCGTCTCTGCGGCTGCCGGTTTCGGTTTGGCCGCCTTCTTCTTCGGTTTGGACTCGAGAACGCGGAGCTTTTCGCTGCTTCCACTGGCGGCGGTCGGGGCGATATAGTCTTCGCGTCGGAAGTTTTTGGAGATCGAAGCTCCTGCAGTCGCGGCATCTCCCGCGGCGGAAACGCCCGCCCTCTTCGCTTTACCTGCTTCGATGTAGGCCTTGACTTTCGCCACTTCCTCATCGGACAGGCTGGCCAGCGCAGACCCCTTGCCCGTGATGCCTGCTTTGGTGCAGGTATCGGCCAAGACCTTGCTGTCGAGCTTCAGTTGTTTCGCTAATGCGTAAATACGGATCGGCACCAGGCCACTCCCTTTCGAACTTTGACGGCCGGCTACTCCGGTCGTCCCATCTCAATCGTCTGCTTTACATCATCATGCTCTCCCTCTGAAAACATGTTTGTAAAACGATCGGTGTCACCTCGAAACGCCGTCCCGTTGTTCGCAACCTCTGTGCGAAGGTTCGAGCCGCGTGTTTCGCCATCACTCACCCTCTTCCGGCAGACGCTCTGTTTGCGCTGCCGGTTGTTTCTCTTCGTCGGAGGCCGCATCCTCTACGGAAGGCACCGCGGCATCCTCGGAGCCTTCGTCCGACTCCTCGGCCTTGGCGTCGCTTTTCTCGGGAACGGTTTCACCGGTGACCTCTTCAGCCTGATTCGCCACTTCTGTGGCGGCGTCCTCGGTTGCCTCGTCCGTCGCCTCGTCCGTTGCCTCGTCCGTCGCCTCGGCGGTGTCTGCTGAAGTGTCGGCTTCTTCTTGTTTGGCCGCTTCTGCTTCCGCTTTTTCTGCGGCTTCTGCATCCAATTGTTGCTGTTCACGTCGCAAGCGGCGTTGAATGGCCGCTTGCTTTTCGGCTTCCACCGACTTCACCTCGGCTTGCGCGACGATTTTGTCGACCTGCTCGATCGTCAAGCCGCCCATCTCCATCAAGGCGTCGGGCTCGATGACCTCGAGGTCGGCGTAGGAGAGGAACCCTTCGCCGACGAGCTTTTCGGCCAGTTCTTCCTCGACGCCGTCGATCGACGAATAACCGAGCACTGCCTGCTCGATCTGGTCGTCGAGTTCATCGCGGGTCATGATCTCGATGTCCCACACGCACAGCTTGCTGGCGAGTCGAACGTTCTGGCCTCTCCGCCCGATGGCCAGCGAAAGCTGGTCCTCTCGAACCAGCACGATGGCCCGGCCGAGCATCTGGCACAGGATGACTTCCTCGACCTCGGCCGGCTGTAAAGCGTTGGGGATCAAGACTTCCATGTCTTCGCTGTAGCGGACAATATCGATCCGTTCGCCGGAAAGCTGATCGACGATGTTCTTGATGCGGTTTCCGCGAACTCCGACGCACGCTCCCACACAGTCGATGCGTTGGTCCGAACTGTTCACCGCGATTTTGGTTCGATAGCCGGGCTCTCGGGCAATTGCTTTGATTTCGATGACACCTTCGGCAATCTCGGGGATCTCTTGCTCGAACAGCCGCTGGACCAGTTGCGGTTTTGTACGGCTGAGGATGACTCGAACTCGACTTCCGCGCTTATGGACTTCGTAGACAGTCGCTCGAACTCGTTCGTTGGCGTGGTGCGACTCGCCGGGAATCTGTTCGCCCCGCGGCAGGATCGCTTCGAC
>Ga0102962_1001089_pt1 | contig 11163 bp, 9 predicted proteins | sample SalPonF2_C_D2_MG_FD_84519 | JGI IMG/M metagenome (GOLD analysis project Ga0102962, IMG submission 84519) | Salt pond soil microbial communities from South San Francisco under conditions of wetland restoration - Salt Pond MetaG SF2_C_D2_MG ...
ATAGGATAAATTCTCTGCGGAAACAATAAACCTTTCTCCCGATATATCACTGTCCATAAGCCTTTTCATCACTTCAACAACATCCCTGACATCAACATAACCTGTCATACCGTGTGTATAATACTTCATCCCCTTCCGGACTGCTTTAATAAGTCCTGCGCTACTTCTGTTCCAGTTGCCGGGACCAATAATGACTGAAGGGTTGACAATCACTGCATTAAGCCCTTCTGTTATCCCCCGCCACACTTCCATTTCAGAATAAAACTTACTTACACCATAAGAAGAATTCTTTTTCGAAGGGCTCCACATCACACTTTCATTTACATCTTCCCCGTCTACTGGTGCTCCGAGTGCAGAAGTGGAGCTGACATGACACAGTTTTTCAATTCCCAGATCCAAAGAAAGATTAACAATATTGGCAGTGCCCTCCACATTGTTTTTAAGCATTGTATATTTATCAGCAGGGTCGAAAGAAACAAATGCCGCAGTATGATAAATCCTGGTAGTGCCGTCAAAAGCATCTTCAAGAGAACCAATATCTAACAATTCACCTTCAGCCCATTCAATCTTGTTGAACAAAGCTTCAAAATCAGCATCGTAATAGGAGAATGTCTTTTTTATCTGGTTTGTATCACTCGCCTTTCTAATAAGCACCCTTACCGGTTCGTTTGCTTTTAACAATCTGTATAAAAGATGAGTGCCAACCAACCCGGTGCCTCCGGTAACTAAATTCATAATTATGTGATTTTCAGAAAACTCAAAATTATTAAATTTATACTTTTTATATCTGTAAACTAAAATTAATTTATATGATGATACTTTCTCTTTAAAATAATTTAATTTAAACCTATTACCTTATTGTGAAGGAATTATTTCTTTTGAGTTTGAAAAGAAACAAAAAACAATTTATCTTTGATCATAAACGAACTATAATTATTATGCAACGGAATCTGATTATTGCCTTGATACTTGCCGTTATACTTGTGGTTTTTGCCTTACAAAATGCGGCAGATACAGCTGTTAAACTATGGTTCTGGGATTTTCACAGTTCCCTCTCACTTTTATTATTGGTTGCTTTTGGAATAGGTACATTATTGGGTATAATTTTTTCCTGGCCTTCAATTAAGAAAAAAAACAAAAAAATTTCCGAAAGAGATAAAAGAATTGCCCAGTTGTCCGAGCAGGTAAAAGGATTGGGTGCGTCAAAAGCAAAAATGGCAGAAGAAAAAAGAGATGACAACCCGGAAGATTAAGGCTTAAAAAGATGGTGCCTTTTCTCCCTTTCCAAAGAATAGCCTTGCTTTATCCAGGCATCTATCCCTCCGGTAAGGCTGTATACCTTCACGAACCCCATATCTGCCAGGATAATTGCAGCCGTTAAACTGCGGTCTCCCTCCTTGCAATACACGAATACCGGTTGCTCAATGTCAAGTGTGTCGGCAATTTTTTTCAGTGTTTCCTGATTTATTGCATTAATTGCACCGGGAAGATGCGCCTTCCTGTATTCTTTGTGCGTCCTGACATCCAGTACAACCCTGTTGTCATGGCTGAATAGTTGAAAATGGTAGTTTGCAGGCTCCAACTCACTAAATGTATGAAATCTCTTCTGAGCCTTTATAACATTATTGCTCCCAAAAATCACAATTAAAGAAAATAATAAATATGCAAGGAGTTTCGATTTTTGCATGAAATGAACCGTTTATAAAAAAACTTCTTTTATTTCGGGTGTAAAGTTCTTAATTTTATTCTTCTTCTAATTCAAAATTCAGGACATATGCAAAAAGTTTTTTCTCTGGCAGAAGATTTTTTGTCTTTATTGTTCCCCAATCTTTGTGCTTCCTGTGCAGCAAAGTTGTACCAGAATGAGAAAGTTATTTGTTCCCGTTGTCTGTATGCGCTTCCGAAAACCAATTTCCATAAAGACAAAGAAAATCCTGTTGCATCTTTGTTCTGGGGACGAGTGAAAATAGAATACGCAACTGCTTTTTATTACTTCAACAAGGGCAGTCGCTTCCGTAAACTTATACATAAATTAAAATATGAAGGTCACCATGAAATTGGTTATGAACTGGGGTTGCATTTTGGTACAAGCCTTAAAAACTCTTGCTTCGATGCGGCAACATGCATTGTTCCGGTACCCCTGCATCCATCAAAAGAAAGGAAAAGGGGATACAATCAAAGTGAAATGATTGCCAAAGGAATGTCTGAAGCGATGGGGCTTCCGGTAAAAAACAAAAATCTTATCCGAAATATTGCCTCTTCAACTCAAACACGCAAATCCCGGTACGACCGTTGGAAGAATGTGGAACATATTTTTTCTCTCCGGGACAGAGAAAAACTTTCGAATGAACATATATTGCTCGTTGATGATGTAATTACTACAGGCGCAACCATTGAAGCCTGTACCAATGAATTACTAACAGCAGAAAAAACCAATGTAAGTGTTGCAACACTTGCAGTTGCCTGATCTAACCCGTACAGAAAAATTATTTAAACACTATTTACAATGAGTAATATACAGAAAATTCAAGCACATTGCTGTATTGTCCCCGGTCCAGAAAATGAACCTGATCTCCCGGATGATTCCTGACAGGAATAATAGAATAGGAGAACCTGATATTGGCCCGGAGATGATCTGTAAAATTATAATTTATACCTGCCAACCCATCCAACTCTGCATCACGAAAAGGCTTTTCTGGAGAAGTAAATCCTCCGCCATCAAGATCTTCAGCTGCTTTCATAAGATATCCCGGGGCAATTCCCCCTTCACCGCTCCATTTACCGGTAAAATTATAATACAAGATAAGAGGAACTTCAATATAATGAAGTTTTACCTTGTAATAACCGGGGTTTTCAGGATCGTTTTTCTTCCCGGCACCTTTCCCAATATACTTTATTTCAATCTGCCAGCCTGTTTTGTCTGTTAAATCAGTGCGAGCAAACATTCCTCCGATAAAGCCGGCCTTGTTATATCCGGCATACCTGTCACCATCTATCTGGCTGGCGCTTAACCCCATAGTAATTCCACCAGAAAAACGCTGTGAGAATGCTGCAACAGGAAGAAATAAAAAAAGTAAAAAAAGTAATTTTTTCATATCCGTTTTGGTTAATCCTTCATATTCTTTATGCAAATGTATATACTTTTTGTTATGTATTTTAACTGACTATGAAGTTATTCCGTAAAAATACCAGATGCAATATATATTATAATTTATTGATTAATATAGGTTTATAAGATCATTCATCGACATATTGTTCCAGTAATTTTTTCTTAAGCACTTTGAGTCCGTTCACTGCTTTATCAACAATAAAATCAACCTTACGATACCGCGGCGTATTAACCGTGTTTGGATCAACCAAATAAAGCGGAGTATTCTCAGGCACATAATCAACCAGTCCTGCCGCCGGATATACCACAAGGGAGGTGCCGATAACGACATAAATATCTGCCTGCCTTGTAATTTCTGCTGCTTCCTGAAGGGCAAGTACCGGTTCACCAAACCAAACAACAGCAGGGCGAAGTTGAGATCCTTTCCTGCACGTATCTCCCATCTTTAGCTCCCAGCCATCCAACACGAATTCATCTGATGGATCCACTGAGCTCCGGACCTTTCTCAACTCTCCATGCAGGTGAAGTACTTTGGTACTGCCTGCTCGCTCATGAAGATCATCAACATTTTGGGTAATGATATGAACATCAAAATATTTTTCAAGTTCGGCTAAAATCCTGTGTCCCTCATTGGGTTCAACTGAAAGTAATTGTTTTCGCCGCTCATTATAAAAATTAAGCACCAGCTCCGGATCCTTTTCCCATCCTTCGATGCTGGCTACTTCATTGACGTCATAATTCTCCCATAATCCGCCCATTTCCCGAAATGTCTTTAATCCACTCTCAGCACTTATTCCTGCTCCGGTAAGAACAACAAGTTTTTTCATATTTCTTGAATTTGTAATTGTTTACATTTTAAGAACAGCTATTCTCTTTTCTGAATAATTTGAATTACTCCTTTTTCATCCCAGGAAAAGGAGTAATTCCAGGTATAAAATATATCCTTTGCTAATGAAAACATTACATCGTTAAAATAGTTTATTTAGAGTTTGGCAATAAAGTCAAGTGCCTGGATCAAAATGTTCGAGAACAAAACCTGTTCCGTTCTAAACGGGAGCGTGCAAAAATTTTAATCCGCAGTATACTTTTTCAATCAGCAATTGGCAATTGGCAATTGAAAACCTGCAGGGAAGCAGCCGATGCATAATTTGAACAACCTGTTGGTAAAAGTTGTGGCCTAAGCGCCTAATGCTTATGAGGAATTGAAATTTTTGCAACAACGCAGTTATCGGACATTATGGACAGACACTATTTATAAATAAATTCTCCTTGTATGCTTTACAGAAATGTTGAAAGGATCAAAGAAAATTTTTAGAGGATAGTTACAGATTAATTTGTAAATTAGCAAGCAGGGTGATAATATTATGTTTCTCTCCTTGAATAAGATACAACATTTTTATGATTGACCAGAGCACTATTGACAAAATTTATGATGCAGCAGAAATTACTGATGTTGTGCAGGATTTTGTGCATCTTAAAAAGCGAGGTGTAAATTACCTTGGATTGTGCCCTTTCCACAATGAAAAGACCCCTTCTTTCACCGTTTCTCCTGCAAAAGGAATATTCAAGTGCTTTGGTTGCGGAAAAGGAGGCAATGCGGTCAATTTTATTATGGAGCACGAGCACCTGGGCTATTATGAATCACTGAAGTACCTCGCCAGGAAATATCATATAGAAATTGTTGAGAAAGAGCTAAGTCCTGAAGAGCAACAACAGAAAAACGAACGCGAGAGTTTACTTATCGTTACAGGATTTGCTCAAAAATATTTTACCAATATACTTCTGAATACTGAAGAAGGACTCGCCATTGGTATGTCTTACTTCAAAGAACGTGGATTCAGAAAACATATCATCGAGAAATTTGAACTGGGTTATTCACCCGAGCAACGAAATGCATTTACCACTGAAGCACAAAAGAATGGTTACAAGCTGGATTATCTGGTAAAGAGCGGTTTAACTATTCAGGGAGAAAGAGGTTCCTTTGACCGTTTCAGCGGAAGAGTTATGTTTCCAATACATGCCCTCTCTGGGAAGGTGATTGGTTTTGGAGGACGGATACTCAAAACAGATAAAAAGACAGCCAAGTATCTGAATTCCCCGGAATCAGATATTTATCATAAAAGCCGTGTACTATACGGCATGTACCAGGCTAAAAAAAGTGTGGTTGAACACGACAAGTGTTACCTGGTAGAAGGATATACCGATGTATTGTCATTTCATCAGAATGGTATTGAGAATGTAGTAGCTTCTTCAGGAACTTCACTGACCCAGGAGCAAATCCGGCTGATGAAGCGCTTCACCAACAATATTACGGTTATATATGACGGGGATGAAGCGGGCGTAAAAGCCTCCCTGAGAGGAATTGATCTGATCCTTGAAGAAGGATTGAACGTGAAGGTGGTGCCACTTCCTGAAGGAGAAGACCCTGATTCTTTTTCCAAAAAGAAGAGTTCAACAGAGTTACTTGGCTATATAGAGGAAAATGAGAAGGATTTTATCACATTCAAGACAAAATTACTCCTGGCAGATGCCGCCAATGATCCTGTTAAAAAGGCCGGACTCATTACAGAAATAGTACGTTCGGTTGCTGTAATTCCTGATACCATTATCCGGTCGGTATATCTTAAGGAATGTGCCGGAATGCTGCAGGTGAATGAACAGGTCCTTTATACTGAAGTAAATAAAATCAGAAGAAAACGGGTTGAGAAGAAATATGGATACAGTCCTGCGCCGGAATACAATGATGATCCGACTACTGTCCAGCCTCCGCCAAAGTCTTATGATGAAACAGAAGAAGGAATATACCAGGAAAAAGAGGTGGTCAGGCTGCTATTGAATTTTGGAGATCATGAACTCTTTAGGGAAAAAGACGAACAAGATGAAGATATTACGGTTACTGTAGCTGAATACCTGATTGTTGAACTTCAAAATGATGAACTCGAAATACTTCATCCACTATACCGTAAATTTTTTGATGAATATTTGCGATTATACACATCTGGTGAACCTGCTACCCATAAATATTTTACTTCACATCCGGATGTGGAGATCAGTCAGGTTTCCGCTGATCTGCTTGTCGAAACATATCAGATAAGTAAAATTTGGGCAAAAAATGACAGTTTGGTAGAATCAGAAGAGATGAGGCTAAAGGAAGTTATACCTGAAACCATCCTGGCTTTTAAAAACAAGAAAATTATGCAGGCTTTGAATAAAACCCGTCAGGAATTAAAGCAGGCACAGGACGATCAGGATGAAGAACGCCTCTCTGGCATCATGCAAAAACTAATGGTTCTGAATAACACAAAAAACATGCTTGCAAGAGAACAAAATAACCGAAATTTTATATAATTCGGCAGCACAGGATTAACTGCCTTTGCTTGTAAATGAAGTAATAATTTGTTAAATTTAGTGTGAATTAGCAAACAATGCTAAAACAACAAAAAGATGGCACTTGATTTACTTCACTACATGTCTGAAAGACACCCCAAAAGTTCCAGGGAACGTAAATTGCCCGGGCCTGTTATTACGATTTCACGCGAATATGGCTGTCCGGCAAATGAAGTTGCCCGTAAACTTGTGGATGCTATCAATAATAAGGCCTATATCAAAGGAGACCGCGTTAACTGGAAATGGGTAAGTAAAGAAATATTATTTGAGTCGGCCAAAAAACTGGAACTTGCACCACAGTACATTGAATATGTATTCAACCGGGAGGAAAAAAGTGTTATAGATGACATCATTGCTTCACATAAGAACCGATATTATAAAAGCGATCGCCGAATCAGAAATACAATTGGCCGGGTAATTCGAAAAATTGCAGAAGCTGGTCAGGTTGTAATTGTTGGTCGCGGAGGAGTGGCTATTGCCAAAGACATTCCCGCTTCTTTGCATGTACACCTTGAAGCCCCCCTGGAATGGCGTGCCCTCAGGGGTAGCGAAAAGCATAATATCACTGTTGATGAGGCCCGTAAATGTGCTGTACAGGTAGACAGGAAAAGAAAAGAATTCCGTGAATCATTCCAGGGGAAAAACAGCGATTATACCCGTTTTGATGCAACGTTTAACTGTATGACTCTTGCCATAGATGAAATTGTATCTATCTTAATTAAAATGGCAGAAATCCGTAAATTGATTTGATTCGTTAATTGGTTTTACTCAAAAACCCCACTATAATACTTCTGCATCTTATTTTCCGTATATGTTTAATAGCATATTTATAAAAATATGTTACTTTTGTGTTTTTATGCTGTTAAACATAGCAGCGTGTGTAAAATTAACAAGAAAAACACAAATATATGGCAGTGGAAATAATGGATACCACCTTGCGGGACGGAGAACAAACTTCTGGCCTGGCATTTACAGATACTGAGAAACTTACCGTGGCAAGGCTATTACTGGAAGAATTAAAAGTTGACCGGATTGAAGTCGGATCCGCCAGGGTTTCCGAGGGGGAATTTAGTGCTGTTAAAAAAATTACTGATTGGGCATCTAAAGCCGGCTTTAATGATCGTGTTGAGGTGCTGGGTTTTGTCGATGGTAAAGATTCAATTGACTGGATTAACAAAGCCGGAGGAAGAGTAATAAATCTTCTTTGTAAAGGATCATTAAAACATGTGACAGGACAACTGCGAAAAACGCCTGAAGAACATGTTGCTTCAATCCGTCAGTCTATTGCATATGCCGGTGAACTGGGATTAAAAGTCAATGTATACCTTGAGGACTGGTCGAACGGGATGAAAAATTCCCGTGATTATGTATTTTTTCTGACAGAATCGCTCAAAAATGAAAATATTGAAAGAATTATGCTGCCGGATACACTTGGTATCCTGAATTTTGATGAAGCCTATGAATTCACAAAACTCATGGTGGATAAATTTCCAGGTGTACATTTTGATTTTCATGCCCATAATGATTATGACCTGGCTACCGCAAATGTCTATGCAGCATTAAAAGCCGGTATTTCAGGAATACATACTACTATAAACGGACTGGGAGAAAGGGCCGGAAATGTTCCCTTATCCAGTGTAATCGCAATTATGCTGGATCACCTGAAAATTCCCACTACCCTGGATGAGACGCGTATTAACAAGATCAGCAAACTGGTTGAATCTTTCTCTGGTATCCGCATTCCTACAAACAAGCCGGTAATTGGTGAATATGTATTTACCCAGACCTGTGGAGTGCATGCCGACGGGGATAACAAGGAAAACCTATATCAAAATGACCTTCTGCCAGAAAGGTTCGGCCGTGTAAGAAAATACGCGCTGGGTAAAACCGCGGGCAAGGCAAATATAAAGATGAATCTGGAAGAGCTGGGGATTGAACTGGATGCGGAGTCAATGAAAAAAGTAACCCAACGCGTGATCGAACTGGGCGACCGTAAAGAGGATGTAACCACTGAAGATCTGCCTTATATTATCTCTGATGTACTTAAAAGTGAACATATTGAGGATACAATAAAGATAAAAAACTACAGTCTTTCACTGGCAAACGGTCTTCGTCCGGTAGCTACACTGCGGATTGAAATTGACGGAAAAGAATATGAAGAATCTTCTCCAGGTGACGGTCAATATGATGCTTTTATGCGGGCACTCCGGAAAATCTATTGTGGTATCCTAAAAAAGGACTTCCCCAGACTGGTGGATTATGTTGTCACTATTCCTCCCGGAGGAAAAACCGATGCCCTCGTAGGTGCAATTATTACCTGGGAATATGGTAAAGAATTCAAAACCAGGGGAATTGATTCTGACCAGACTGTTGCAGCAATAAAGGCCACACTTAAAATGCTCAATATTATTGAAGATATTAGCTTCAATGTTAAAAACTAAAGTTTTGATAATTAAATTTTTATACATTTAAAAATCATTGCCATAGAAAAGCCCAATAAAAAAGTCTTCTCCGGAAAAAGAGAAGACTTTTTTATTCTCTGCTATACTATTTAATTAGAGTCTGTCAATAAAGTCAGGTGTCTGGATCAAAATTTTTGCAACAACGTAGTTATCGGACATTATGGACAGACACTAATTATTTCTGAACATCAAACTTATACACAATCATATTGTGATATTGCTCTCCCGGCTTCAGTACTACAGAAGGAAACTTTGGCTGGTTTGGAGAATCCGGGTAATGTTGTGGTTCAAATGCCATTCCTCCTCTGTGTTCATAAAGTTTACCACTTACCCCTGAAACAGATCCGTCCATAAAATTGCCACTGTAAAACTGAACTCCCGGCTCAGTTGAACTTATCTCCAATATCCTGCCGTTATCAGGCTCATAAACTCTTACAGCAAGTGTCAGATTACCCGGATCTTTGTTGAGTACCCAATTGTGATCATAACCTTTTCCGGCAAGAAGCTGTGGATGATCCTGGTTAATATCCCGGCCAATTAACTTTGGAGTAATAAAATCAAAAGGAGTATCCTCAACAGGCATAAGCTCGCCAGTCGGAATAAGAGTTTCATTAACAGGAGTGATATAATTTGCCGGTATCATCAGTTCATGATCCAGAATTGTACCATTCCCTTCGCCCTTAAGGTTCCAGTATGTATGATTGGTTAAATTCACAATGGTTGTTTTATCTGTAATTGCAGATAATTCCAGTGTAAGTTCGTTTTTGTTGTTCAGAGTATAGACGGCTGTAACATTCAAGGTTCCCGGGTAACCTTCCTCCATGTCTGGTGAAATATAATTGAGAATGAGTGTGTCTCCCCTCTGTTCTGCATCCCATACCACTTTATCAAACCCTTTGTTGCCCCCGTGCAGAGAATTGGGTCCATCGTTTTTAGCCAGTTGATACTTTTTACCATCCAGAGTAAACGTACCTTTTGCAATTCTGTTGGCATACCTTCCAATAAGTGCACCAAGAAACATTTTATCGTTCATGTATTTATCGATGGTTTTGTAACCCAGCACAATATCCGACATTTCCCCGTTTTTGTCTGGAGTTACTATGGATACAACTCTTCCACCATAATTGGTGATTTTCACTTCAATTCCATTGTCATTTTTCAGCGTAAACAGATCAGTCTGTTTTCCATCAACCACTTTTTTAAAATCATCCCGATAAATTTCGGTTACCTCAGACTTTGTCGTTTGTGCCGGCTCAGCACTGGAAGTCTGTTGTTTTGGTTGCGGCGTACCACATCCCGCGATTAAAAACATAAAGGTTGCTGCTGATACTAAAATTGTTTTCATAAGTTGTTGTTTTTGTAATATTATCAAAATTTGTTACAAACTCATATTATCTAAATCAGAATAACAAAACAGGCTTTGTTTAAGTTCTTATTAAACAATAAATAAATATCTGTCGTGTCTGAAATACCCTCTTATTGTATGGAATCAATAACACCATATTGATAAGAAAAAACACTTATTTAATAAAAACTTTAAAGCCCTCAAGTTAATAAATTAATCGGTTGGATGATTTTTTTAGTGTGAATTTTACAGTTATAAATTATAGCCTGATAATTAACATGTTAGTACAAAAAAAGCACTTGCTGAATAGAGATTCAAAAAGTACTTTAAAAAATTTTTGCAATAACGCAGTTATCGGACATTATGGACAGACACTAATTAATCTGCGGTTGAATTACCAAACTTAATCCTTCCTCCCACAAGCTTAACCATCCGTTTCTGTAGAATTGTGGTCAGTCGGTACATAACCGGTACAATTACCAGTGTCAGAAAGGTGGCAAAACTAAGCCCGAAAATAACTGTCCATGAAATAGGTCCCCAGAAGAGAACCATGTCTCCCCCAAAATATATATTAGGCTTAAAATGAGCAAGCAATCCTTCAAAGTCAATGTTCAACCCAACAGCCAGAGGGAGCAATCCAAGAACAGTCGTTATGGCTGTCAGCAAAACAGGTCTCAACCTTGTTTTACCGGCTTGTATCACACATTGGGTGGCGATATCTGTTGGAAGGAAAGCATTCTCCGATAATCCAAGTTCTTTCCTCTTTCTGGCTTTCAGCAATTCAATATAATCCACCAGTACGATGGCGTTGTTTACCACAATTCCCGCAAGCGAAACAATCCCGATTCCTGTCATTACTA
>Ga0102962_1001090_pt1 | contig 11158 bp, 12 predicted proteins | sample SalPonF2_C_D2_MG_FD_84519 | JGI IMG/M metagenome (GOLD analysis project Ga0102962, IMG submission 84519) | Salt pond soil microbial communities from South San Francisco under conditions of wetland restoration - Salt Pond MetaG SF2_C_D2_MG ...
CGTGGGCTCCCTGTTCGTCTGGATCGCCATGATCATCGGGCACCTCATCGCCCTGTTTGCGCTTGCCACGGCCGCCAGCGCACGAGGGGCGGCAGGGTTTACGGTGTTCGCCTCGCCCGGGGCCCTGTTCGGAACCTGGGTTTTCTTTGCTTATGCCATGGTGGTTCAGGCACTGTGGTGGCTGCCCTATTACGGCTGGATACTCTTCGTATCCGCCGTGACTCCGCGTGGCCGCCCTTTGATCTGGGCCATCATCGTTCCCGTCGTAGCCGGAGTGGCGGAGCTGATCATCACGCAGACATCGAATGTTTTCCAATTCTTCGGTAGTCATCTGGCCATATCGCCCATCTTCAACGGCTGGCCCAGTTTCTCCATCAACCCGAAAATGGGAGAACCGATCACCAGTCTGGCGCAGTCCAGCATCAGTCCCAACCCCCTTTACTCGGGCGCAGGTCGCATCAGCGAATTCCTGGCCGGGCCGTCCATGTGGATTGGCGTCGCCATCGGCCTTTGCCTGATCGCCCTGACCGTCATCGCCCGCCGTTATTCGGCAACTTCCTGATCCGGGAGATCACCATGTATCGCAAACCCCTTATCGCCGCACTGGCCCTGACGCTCGCGCCGATAGCCATGGCGAGCCAGGCCGCAAACAAGGCACCCGCGGTGCAGAATTTCTCGAACACGGTGAATGCCAAGGGCCTCAAGACCGTCAATCTCGAAGTCAAGGCCGGCAAGGTCAATATCACCACGAATTCCTCCGACAAGATCATCGTCACAGTCTCGGCGACTTCTGCAAACGAGAACATACACTTCATATTCAACTGGACTAGCGGCAAGGCACCCGGCGCTCTACCCCCGGGACTGCACCTGCTCACGCACCGGGACAAGGACACGCTCGTATTAAGCCTGGAACCCACCAAGCATTCGTCAGGCAACGACGACACGGTCATTAATCCGATCAGCGGGACGATAGATGTAAATGGCCATTCCAGCCCCGGCTGGAAGAGCAACTGGACGGTCAGCCTGCCGCCCCGCCTGGCGCTGGACCTGAAAGTGGGAATGGGCCAGGCCACGGTGCACGGCCTCGCCGGCGGGCTGCACGCCAAGATCGGCATGGGGCAGCTTGAAGCCTGGCTTCCCCAGGGCCCCATCGAGGCCAATGTCGGGATGGGGGACATCAAGGCTTACGTACGCAGCGGCGATTACGGTGCCGTCAACCTGACCGCCGGCATGGGAGCCGTCGAATTTTATGTCAAAGGCCACAAGAACAGTACCGGGTTCGAACAGCACTTGACGTCCTCGATCCAGAAACTGACGGGGAGTGGCAAGACGGCTTATGCCATGAAAGCCGGCATGGGGCACATCAAATTGGAACTGGGTCTCAAGAAGTTCACGGAGCCTGATGCCAACCCGTAAAACATCTCTGTGGCTGGCGCTGGCGGCAGTACTGTTGCCAGCTGCGGGCTGCGTCGTGACGACGACGCCCGCCGGCAAATCACAGGCACACTGGCGCGGTGATTACGCACGCTCGCAAGCCGCACAAAAAGACGCCGACCGGCAGACTGGTTTGCGGGTACGCAAGGCGCTTGCCAGCGATCCCCAACTGAAAGCGTTGCATCTGCGCTTTTTCGTCAGCCACGGGGAAGTCTCCCTGTGCGGTAAATTCCCGAACGTAAAACTGCGGTCACGGGCCATAGCCGTGATTTCCGTAGTCGATGGAGTTAGCGGCGTCGACGAGGACTGCCGTCAGTAGCTTTCGGGCTTAGCCCCGGCTGAAGTAATCAATGCGTCGCGGCAACGGGAGGTTTGGCTGCACTGCTGACGGGCGCAAAGTCCGAGAGGACAACCCTGGTCCGGGCGTCGAAGCCCTTGATCCAGAAGACCTTGCCCTTGGCCTCCGTGCTGACTTTCTGTGCCACGACGGGCCGGCTCCCGGCCGCGAGTCGCCTGAAGAGTATCTTCAGCTGGAAGCTCTTGATTTCGACTCCGAAACGCGGGGAAAAGGTCTCGAAATTATCCAGCGTGAGCGATACGGGACGATGGTCGCTCTTGGCCACCACGAATTGACCTGACAAATGCTTGAGCATGCTGGCGGTGGCCGCATCCGAATGCGCGCCTGGCCGCGGCTCTATCTGGTAGACCAGGCGGTCGCCGCTGGAATCGACCAACCGATAGTGGCTCGTCATCAGCCAGCTGTCCGCTCCCAGGGCCAGGGACCCGCCGCGGCCTTTCCCGTGGGCCTGCTTTGCCTGGCCGGCAAGTTCACGCGCCTTTTCCGGACTCGGCTTCTTGCCGTCGACGCTGAGCACAGTCCAACGCCTGCCTTCCGGCTGTGAGGCATCGTAGGCGAGCTTTTCGCTCTGCTGGGTGCCTGTAATCGTCTGTTTGTAACGCCAGCCGCTGGCCAGCTTGTTGCCACTGGCCGAAATCTGGGCCAACGCATCGGCGACAGGCTTTGGGGGAGCCGCAAATGCGGTGCCGGCCAAGGCGGCGAGGGCAACCCCGCATACAAGCGCACGCCGCGCACGCCGGATTGGCGTGCGGGCGTGCGTCACGATACGATCCAAGCCTTAGTTCCCCGAACCCCCGGACTCTACCGCCTGGGCTGCCGCAGCCGTATCCGGCGCCGGCGCATGGGGCTGCGCCTTGTTGAAGGCCTTCAGTACGGCATCGGTGATATCCAGGCCAGAGGCGTTATAGATGGCAGCCTGACTGTCCAAGACCAGTCCAAAGCCATGTTCCTTGGCATATTTCGATACTACGTCTTGCAGTTTGGCCTGCAAGGGAATCATCAGAGCAGCACGCTTTTCCTGGAAAGACTTGCGTGCCTGCTGAGCCTTCGTCTGATAAGCCTTGACATGACCCTGGAAAGTCGCCTGTGCCTTTTTCTGCTGCGCCTTGCTCTCGATCTTGGCATTGCGCTGCAGGTCCTGCTCTTCCTTTTGGAGCTTGTCCTTCTCGGGTCCCATCTGGGACTGAAGTTGCTTGCCATAGGCCCTGATCTGCTGCATGACCTCCTGTCCGGCATGGCTGCGCTGCAGCACGCTCTGAGGGTCGATAACCCCGACTTTGGTGTTATGACTGGCCGCCAAGGCCAACGGTGCCGCCGCCAGTGCAAAGATCAAAAAAGTTGCTGCGGAAAGTCGTCGCATAGTCGGTATACCTTCAGTTGTGTGGAAATGTGTAAATGCGGTAGCCTACTGGAATAATCATGGCTTTGCCAGCCTGGGGCCGGCAATCCCATCCTTCCCTGGTTCTTGCTTGGAGCGAATACCATGATGTTTTGTTCCCGCCGGCTCGCCCTGCTTGGTGCAGGCGCGAGTATCCTTGCCTCTGTGTTTCTGGGTTCCGCCGCACTGGCGCAAACCTCCGGCCAGCAGGCTCTCGTGCGCTTCCCCACCCTGCACGGGGGCAGCATAGTCTTTGAAGCCGGGGGGAACCTGTGGAAGGTCGGCCTGGCCGGGGGCGAGGCCCGCCGCCTGACAGCCGATCCCGGCTACGACCAGATGCCCCGCTTTTCCCCGAACGGCAAGTGGATCGCCTTCACGGGCGAGTATGCCGGGCAGACCGACGTCTACGTCATGCCTGCCGCCGGCGGGCAGGTCAAGCGCCTGACCTTCGATTCCGACGTCACGCCGCATGCCCCGATGCGTTGGGGGCCCAACAACATGGTCGTGACCTGGACGCCCGACAGCAAGAAAGTCGTGTTCCTGAGCCGGCGCGATACGTATAACTCCTGGTTCGGGCGCTTGTTCGAGGTACCGGTCGGCGGCGGCCTGCCGACGGCCATGCCCCTGCCCAAGGGCGGGATGCTCAGCTTCAACGCGGACGGCACCAAGATCGCCTACAACCGTATCTTCCGCAATTTCCGCACCTGGAAGCACTACTACGGCGGACTGGCGCAGGATGTGTGGGTCTATGACTTCAAGTCCAAGAAGGTCGACCGCATTACCCACTGGAAGGGCAGCGACATCGACCCGATGTGGTACGGCGACACCATCTACTATGCCTCGGACGAGGGGCCGGATCACACCATGAACCTGTGGGCCTACTCGCTCAAGACCCGGCAGTTCCGGCAGGTGACGCACTTCAAGGACTACGACGTCGACTGGCCCAGCCTGGGCAACACGGGCATCGCCTTCGCCGACCAGGGCAAGCTCTATGTACTGAAGCTGCCTTCCGAAAAACTGGTCGAGGTGCCGGTAACCGTGCCCAACGACGGTGTCCGTTCACGCCCGTACTGGTATGACGCCAGCCAGATGATCCGCTCGGCAGACATTGCACCGAACGGCAAGCTCGCCGTGTTCGGCGCGCGCGGCGACATCTTCACGGTGCCCGCCAAGCACGGGGATACGAACGATATCACCCGGACCACCGGCGCCCGCGAACAGTACCCCTCCTGGAGCCCGGACGGCAAGACGGTCGCCTACGTCACCGATGCCAGCGGCCAGAGCGAGATTGCGATGCGTCCGGCCACCGGCGGCAAGGAGACGCTGCTGACCTCGACCGAGGATCGCTCCTACTACGGGCCCACCTGGTCCCCGAACGGACAGTGGCTGGCCTTCTCCGACAGCTCCAAGACACTGTGGCTACTGAACGTCTCGTCGCGCAAGGTGTACAAGGTCGCCCATGACAAATGGAACGAGATGAAGGACTTCTCGTTTTCGCCCGACTCCGGCTGGCTCGCCTACTCCGAGACCCAGCCGAACGGCATGCGCGCGCTTTTCATCTACGGAGTGAATTCACACTCCACGCACCAGGTCACGAACTCGTGGTTCGACAATTCCAACCCCGTGTTCTCCAGCAACGGCAAATACCTCTACTTCGTTTCCGCACGGCACCAGAACCCGGCGTTTTCGAGCAACGAATTCAACGTGGCCAACATGAAGCCGGACGGCCTCTACGTGACCACGCTCGAAGCCGGCACGCCGTCGCCCTTCGCCCCGCGCGAAGCGAGCGCCACGGAAAACGGGAAGAACGGTGGGAACGGCAAAGGCAAGAGCACGGTTCACGTGAAGATCGACTTTGACGGCCTGGCGCAGCGTGCCGTACCGCTTCCCGTCGCGACCGCCAACATCGACAGCGTGGCCGAATCCAACGGCGTAGTCTTTTACACCACTTCCCCCAATCCGATCCTCGGCAACACGCTGCCCGGCGAAGCACCTGCGCTCATGGCCTATGACATGAACAAGCGCAAGGGCAAACAACTGGTGGCCGGGGTAAGCGGCTTCGCCTTGTCCGACAACGGCAAGTCCCTGCTCTACCAGGCCGGCAATAACTGGTACATCCGCGCTGCCGACATGAGCGATGGCAGCGGCGACAAGCTGGATCTGTCGCACATGCAGATGCGGGTCGATCCCGTGGCCGAGTGGAAGGAGATGTACTGGCAGGCCTGGCGCCTGGAGCACAACTTCTTCGTCAACCCCAAGATGAACGGCAAAGACTGGAAAGCTATCGGCAAGCGCTACGCTGCGCTGCTGCCGCTGGTCACCTGCCGCCAGGACCTCAACTACCTGATCGGCGAAATGATCGGTTCGTTGCAGAACAGCCACACCTATGTGGGTGGCGGTTACTCTCCGGACATGCCGAAGTACATGGGTACCGGCATGCTCGGCGCCAACTTCGCGCTCGACGCCAAATCGGGCCGCTATTACTTCTCGCGCATTTACAGGGGCGACAACACGCTTGACGGCTACACCGCGCCGCTCGACCAGCCGGGCCTGAAGGTCGCCAAGGGCGATTACGTGCTCGCCATCAACGGCCAGGACCTGAGGGCACCGGAAAACCCCTATCGTTTCCTGGTCAATACCCTCGGCACGACCGTGACCCTGAAACTGGCGGATAACGCGGCAGGCCGAAACGCGTGGACGATCCGGGTGAAACCGATCAAGAACGCCTTACCGCTGTGGCTGCATGCCTGGATCAAGCACAACCGCGAGGAAGTGACTCGCCTCTCCGGCGGCAAGATCGGCTACATTTACCTCAGCGACATGGAAGTGCTGGGCATGGACCAGTTCATGCGCCAGTTCTATCCGCAGCTGATGAAGCAGGGCCTGATCATCGACGACCGTTACAACGGGGGCGGGTTCATCGACCCGATCGTGCTCGAGCGCCTGAAGCGCAAGCTGGTGTCCCTGTTCGGCAGTCGCCAGGATGGCCCCAGGCCGCAGAACGCGATCGCCCTTGGCTACAAGGCCGTGCTGATCAACCACTACTCGGCCTCGGACGGCGACATCTTCCCCTGGAAGTTCAAGCAGATGGGTCTCGGCCCGGCGATCGGCGAACGCACCTGGGGCGGCGTGCGCGGCATCCGCGGTTACTGGCCGCTGATGGACGGCGGCTACATCACCATCCCGGAGGAGTCGATGTACGACACCAAGTCCGCCTGGATCGTCGAAAACGTGGGCGTGGAGCCTGACATCAAGGTGGACAACCCCCCGGGCGCCGTGATGTCCGGCAAGGATCCGCAATTGCAGACCGCCGTGCAGGTGCTGATGAAAAAGATCAAGGCCCATCCGGTGAAACTGCCGGCGCAGCCGTCCTGGCTGCCGGCCTACCCGCCGCAGCCGAACTATCCGCCGTGCCCGGCTCAGACCACTTGCGGTGGCAACGTCAACTGAGCGACCGGGATCCGGACCGGAAACAAGAAGGGGCCGCAATGCGGCCCCTTCTCTTTAGATCCGCCAGAACGGCCAACCGGACGACGGCCCTCAGCCTTTCATCATGTCCCTGACCACGACGCGCAGGCCGGGCGCAGACAGCCCCGACCTTTCGCCGTAGGCAATGGCATCGTCGGGACTCATCCCGCGTTTCCAGCAGGCATGCAACGCGAGCAACCCGCCCACGCGATTACCGCTGGCGCAATGGATCACGACCGGCCGGTTACCCGCTTCCTTCAGTATGCGGTCGAGTGCCTCCACGGCATCGGGGCCGAGATCGCCCGGTCCCGCGATGGGGATGTTGTGATAGGCGAGCCCCAACTGGCGTGCGCAGGCGGCTTCGTCGAAGTCCCCGCCCTCCGCCGGCGGCCGCAGATTAATGATGACTCCGCAGCCCGATCGGCACAGTGCGTCGATCGCTTCGCGGCTCGGTTGCCCGCAGCTGAACAGGTTCGCTTCGGGCTGTTTCAGATTGGGTAACTGATGCGTTTCAAGCTTCATTTATGGCTCCTAACTTGTCGGGATTCGTCAAACGCGGGTTGAGCCGGTATGGTGCAGCAATCCCGGCACCGTCCGCCAAAGGATAAAACCGCACATCAGGATCAGGAATACCCCGAAAACCTGGCGCAGGCGATGCTGGGGGATGCGGCGGGCAATGTAGTTGCCGGCGAGGCTTCCAACGCCACCCACCAGGATGAACAGGCCGATAACGCGCCAGTCGAGCGAGTGCCCCGCGCTGGTAACGACATCGAACTGCTTGTAGAACCCGCTGGCCGAGTTGATCACGATTACCGCCAGGCTCGTGGCAATACCACGGTGCATGGGAAGGCCGCCCAGGAACACCAGCGCCGGCACCAGCAGGAAGCCGCCGCCGACCCCGACGAAGCCCGTGATGATGCCCACCCCGAGGCCCGCCATGATCAGCCAGAAGAGAGGCTTCTCGGCATGGCGCTGATCGTCGTCATCTGAGGGCATTTCCACCGGGGACTTCAACATGCCCCACGCGGCAAGCGCCATGACCAGGGCAAACACCACCAGCTGGACGCTGCCCGGCACGAACTTGGACACCCACGCCCCCCCGTAGGTCGCGAACACGCCCGGCAGGCCGAACAGCAGGACGTGGCGCCAACTGACAAGGCCCTGGTGTGCATAGCGGGCGGCGCCGATCAGGGCGATGGCGCCCACGATAGCCAGCGAACCCGCGATCGCGATCTTGGGCGATTGGTGCAGCATATAGACGAGCACGGGCACGGTCAGGATCGAGCCACCGGACCCCAGCAGTCCCAGGCTCAGGCCCACGCACAAGGCACCTATCAGCGCGTAAATCAAGACTTTTCACCTCCTGACCGGCAATAGAGATCATGCAATGTCGAGAGAATCCTTGTCGCCTTGGGATCGGCAAGCCTGTAGAAGATATTCTGCGACTGTCTGCGGCAACTGACCAGCCCCTCCTCGCGCAGCAAGGCAAGATGCTGGGATAGCGCCGACTGGCTGAGTCCCACCCGCTCGTTGATTTCGCCGACAGTCCGCTCGCTTTCCCAGAGCAGGCACAGAATCATCAGCCGCGATTCGTGCGCGAGATGCTTGAGCAAACGTGCGGCGGCACTGGCATGCTCTTCCATCTGGGCGATATCTTGCGGAGTGAGCCGGGCGGATCCATCCTCTACGGTCGATTCAGCATGTTTCGCAGCCAATTCCCTGTACCTGCAAATTCGATTTACGCCTATTCTACTTGACTACTTTAGGATTGTCTAATATATTGAGCGCATTCCCAAATCACATTTCTGCATGGCTCAAATTCCACAGGTCAAAACGTTTTTCCATCCGGACACTTCGACTTTTTCCTACGTGGTCTGGGACGGCGATACGCGCCGGGCCGCCGTGATCGACAGCGTCATGCACTACGAGGCCAGCTCAGGACGCACGTCCACTCACTATGCCGACCAGATCCTGCAATTCATCGTAGAACGGGAATTGCAGGTGGAATGGATACTTGAAACCCACGCCCACGCCGATCATGTCGCCGCGGGCGCCTATATCAAATCCCGGCAGGGCGGTACCACGGGCATCGGCGTCGGCATTCGGCGGGTGCAAGAGCATTTCCGCACCGTATTCAACCTGGAGCGGGGATTCCAGGCCGACGGATCGCAGTTCGACCATCTGTTCGAGGACGGAGAAACCTTCAGTATCGGGGGAATTCAGGCTCGAACCATACCCACCCCCGGCCACACCCCGGATCACCTGACCTACCTGATCGGCGATGCCGCATTCGTGGGCGACACGCTGTTCATGCCGGACGGCGGGACCGCCAGGTGCGACTTTCCCGGCGGCGACGCGGGTACCCTTTACGACTCCATCCAGCGCGTGTTCGACCTGCCCGACGCGACACGGCTGTTCGTATTGCACGACTATGCCCCGGGCGGCCGCGAGTACCGCAACGAAACGACCGTGGGCGAGCAAAAACGCCAGAACATCCACGTCGGCGGCGGACGCGGCCGGGAGGACTTCATCCGCATGCGCCATGAGCGGGACGGAACGCTCGATCTCCCCACGTTGATCGTCCCTTCCGTGCAACTCAATGTACGGGGCGGCGATTTCCCGCCGCCCGAGGACAACGGCATCAGCTACGTCAAAGTGCCGCTCAACCAGGCCCGGGCCTTCTCCAGCACCATCGGCAAGGAGCCCGAAATCGAGTGACCATCGTCAACTTCACGCCGGTCAGCGGATTCGTTGGCGGGCTGTTCATCGGTGTATCGGCCACCCTGCTGCTCTGGCTGAACGGCGAAATAGCCGGGGTCAGCGGCATCGTGGACGGCGCCCTGCATCGACCAGGCAAAGCCAGCGGCCGGGACTGGCTGTTCCTGATCGGATTGGTCGGCGGCGCCGCGATTGAATTCTGGCTGGTGCCCGGCCACCGTGCCTTCCATGCCGCCCTGCCCTGGCCGGTGTTCCTGCTTGCCGGGCTGCTGGTGGGCTACGGCACCGCGATGGGTTGCGGGTGTACCAGCGGCCACGGCGTCTGCGGCCTGGGACGGCTCTCCGCGCGTTCCCTGGTAGCGACCCTGACCTTCATGGCCACCGGGACGCTTACGGTGTTCGTCCTGCGACACGTGTTCGGAGTGTTCTAATGAAAGGCATCATCAGTCTCCTGTCCGGCCTGCTGTTCGGGTTCGGGTTAGCGCTGGCGCAAATGACCAACCCGGCGAAGATCATCGATTTCCTGGATTTCAGCGGCACCTGGGACCCGACCCTGGCCCTTGTGATGGGCGGGGCGGTGCTCGTCACCCTGATCAGCTTCCGCTTTATCCTGCGCCGGCCGCATCCATTGCTCGGCGGGGGCTTTCAATTGCCCAGGCGCAGCGACATAGACATCCCGCTCATCGCCGGCTCCGCCATCTTCGGCATCGGCTGGGGACTCGGCGGATTTTGCCCGGGGCCCGGCATTGCCTCCATTGCCCAGGGGTCGTGGGAGGCGGTGGTATTCACCATCGGCCTAGCCGGTGGCATGCTGGCCTTTCGCTTTCTCGGACGACAACCGGACAGCTGCTTCCAGTAACCCCGTTACGCTATTACCATGACGAGGCTACCGAGTTCCCCTGCCTGCGAGCGTAACCGTGATCCGATTCTCGCGGTGTTGCGCAAATATTTCGCTGATCGCACGCATGTGCTGGAAATCGGAAGCGGCACCGGCCAGCACGCCGAGTATTTCGCGGCCGCCTTGCCGCACTTGCACTGGCAGGCCACGGAACGCCCGGAACATCTCCCGGACCTGAGGGCCAGGCTCGCGGCAGCGGGGCTGAGCAACGCCCCGGAACCCCTGGCCCTGGACGTGAACGACGACACCTGGCCCGCGGGGCGCTACGATGCGCTGTTCAGCGCCAACACGCTGCATATCATGAGCTGGCCGGAAGTCGAGCGGCTGTTTGCGGGAATCGGCGGGTTGCTGGCCGGCGATGCCCGGGTCGTGATCTACGGACCCTTCAACTACGGCGGCCGGTTCACGAGCGGGACCAACGCGGCCTTTGACGCCTGGCTGAAGGACCAGGCGCCGCACCGGGGAATACGCGGCTTCGAGAGCGTCGATGCCCTCGCTCGCGCCGCGGGCTTTCACCTCGAGGCCGATATCGCCATGCCCGCCAACAACCGCTGCCTCGCCTGGTCGCGCCAGGCCGCCGGCGCCCCCGCCTAGGCGGCGCTCATTCGGCGACGTGGGCCGTCACTTCCTCGAGGCGGTCGATGACCGATCGATCCATTTGCTCGTAGACTTCAAGCGCTCCGAGATTCTCTTCGAGCTGCTCGACCCTCGACGCACCGAGGATGACGGTCGAAACGTTGGGCTTGGCCAGGCACCAGGCGAGCGCAAGCTGCGCGGGTGTGGCGTCGATCCCGCGCGCGATCGCAGCCACTTCGCTCGCCGCCTGGATGCGGGCCCGGCCGCGTTCGCTCTCGATCATCTCGCGCAGCCACTCGTAGCCCTCGACATTGAAACGTGAATCGTC